>ERZ773186.773-NODE-773-length-28915-cov-6.123216_pt1 | contig 28915 bp, 30 predicted proteins | sample MGYA00581000_ERZ773186 | MGnify/ENA primary metagenome ERZ773186 (study PRJEB29015, sample SAMEA2737752) | human gut metagenome | biome: human gut; feature: human-associated habitat; material: faeces | place: China | collected 2012 ...
GAGCTCCGGACGAGTCTCGAGCGGTGTTGTTACCGTTGACGGAACAGAAATCATGGGTTTGCCGGAAGCTGCGATGCGCAATATTCGCTCTTTCAAGATCAGTTTGATTTTCCAGGAACCGGCGACGTCGTTAAACCCGGTGATGACTGTCGGGGATCAAATTGTCGAGACAATTCTTCTTCATACACCGCTGCGCGGCGAAGAAGCACGAGCAAAAGCACTCGACTGGCTGAAAAAAGTCGGAATCCCTGAGCCCGAACGCAGAATGAAATCATTCCCGTTTGAACTCTCCGGCGGTCAAAAGCAGCGCGTGGCGGTTGCCTCTGCGATTGCTTCGGAGCGCCCTCTGATTTTATTTGATGAACCGACCAGTGGCCTTGACCTGTTTCACATGAGGCAGGTTGCCAATGTTGTCAATCAGGTGGCAAATGCCGGAAGAACCGCGCTTGTGGTAACGCATGACCCGGAATTTATTCTACGCTGCTGCAATTATGTCCTTCACTTAGAAAATGGGCAAATTCTGGAAAGTTATTCCATAGAGAACGGCGATGGCCGAAACCGGCTGCTAAAGTTTTTCCTGAATGATATGGAGAAGGAGGTGTCCACAGAATGAAGGAGGAAAAGAAGGAGTCACCCATAGGCGTCTTATGGGGATGGGGCAAACCCTATCACGGGAAATTCATTGGCAGTATTATCCTTGCGGTATTAGGCGTTGCCTGCCAGATGGTGCCCTATTTCTGCGTGGCGCATATTGTCACAATGATGTTGTCTGGGGAACAGAATTATTCCCGCTATGTGACCGCTGGTATTATTGCACTGTGCGGATACTTTGGGAAGGTGCTGTTTTCCTGTCTTTCTACAACGATTTCCCACACAGCGACCTATTACACGCTGCGCGATCTGCGGGAAAATATCACCGCAAAGCTGGCCCGCGTCCCGATGGGGACGATTTTAGATACTCCGTCCGGCCAGTATAAAACAACGATTGTTGACCGGGTAGAAGGTATGGAGCCAACCTTCGCACACCTGATCCCGGAAATGACGGCAAATGTGCTGGTACCGCTTGTTATCGCCGTGTACCTGTTCCTTTTGGACTGGCGCATGGCGCTTCTGTCACTTGTTACGCTGGTGGTGGGCCTTGCTGTCATGTCTGCCGGCATGAAGAATTATCCCGTCAAATGGGAAGGCGCGGTTAAGGCAGGCAAGCAAATGGCAAATGTCATTGTAGAGTACATTGGTGGGATTGAGGTAGTCAAAGCGTTTAGTCAATCCGCCGGTTCCTACAAAAAATATTCTGACGCAGTAAACTATAACGCCAACTACTATGTGGACTGGATGAGAGAAAACCAGAAAACCATGAGCGCCTACAACGCCATTTTGCCATCGGTGTTGATTTGTGTGCTTTTCGTTCTGGCTCTCCGGAAGCCTGGAACTTTCCACCTTCCTGTCCATTGTGATTTTCTCGCTGGGGCTGATCGGGCCGATTATTGCGGCCTTTACCTTTACGGACGATTTGGCCGTACTGGGGACAAATGTGGAAGAAATCAGCCAGCTTTTGAACGCTGAAGAACTGAACCATAAGGATACGCCGGTCAAGCTGGAAGATACCGGCATTTCTCTTAGGTCTGTGTCTTTTTCCTATGACGGGACAACAGAGGTTTTGCATGGTGTGAGCCTGACCATCCGGCCCGGCACCATGACCGCCCTTGTGGGGCCGTCTGGCTCCGGCAAATCGACGGTGGCAAAGCTGATTGCCGGATATTGGGATGTTACATCCGGCAGCATTACCCTCGGCGGTCATGAGCTGAAGGATATACCGCTGTCTGAAATTGCAGATCAGATTTCCTATGTATCTCAGGACAACTACCTGTTTAACCGCAGTATCCGGGAAAATATCCGCATGGGAAGACCCAGCGCCACAGACGCGGAGGTGGAACAGGCCGCCGAACAAAGTGGTTGCGACGCCTTTATCCGCGGGCTGGACAATGGCTATGATACGGTTGTCGGCAGCACCGGTTCCCACCTTTCCGGTGGGGAGCGCCAGCGTATTGCCATCGCCCGTGCCATGCTGAAAAATGCGCCGGTTGTCATTTTGGACGAGGCAACTAGCAGCGTTGACCCGGAGAATGAGGACGAATTGCAGCGAGCTATCGAGGCACTGACTCATGATAAGACCAGCACTCATGAAATCGCCAGGTATCTGAAGATTACCGAAAAGGCAGTTTACAGGTGCATGGACAGGCTGAAAGAAAAAGTGAAGAAGATCTTCGAGTAATTCATGATAATCACAAAGCAGGGTGTGAGAACAAACTCCACCCTGCTTATCATTTATTAGAAAAAATGAAACTTTTGTCAAAACCAGTATTTAAAAATTTTATCAGTAATAAAGTGCAGAATGCTGTTTGGATTGCTATTTTTATGCAACTATTTCTTGCTGCTCTTGACAAAATAATTTTTAGAGATTATAATTATAACAGCGTTATATATCACTGTTATATAGGAGGTGTGCAAAATTAACGGAAATGGAACGACTTTAGAAAATATCCACCGGGCAGCGAAAGCAGAATTTTTAGAAAAAGGATATAAAGACGCTTCCCTGCGGAATATTGTGAAATCCGTGGGAATGACTACCGGAGCCTTTTACGGATATTACAAAAGCAAAGAAGAACTTTTTGAAGCCATCGTTGGTGAACATTATGAATATATTCGTAACCGTTTTATAAAGGCACAGCAGGAGTTCGCCGAACTACCAGCTGCCCAGCAGCCGGAAGTCATGAGTGATATTTCGGGAATCTGCATGTACGATATTCTCTATTATGCGTACGAACATTTAGAGGAATGTAAACTGATCCTCTGCTGTTCGGAAGGGACAAAATTTGCCGGGCTAATTGATGAAATGGTGGAGATTGAAGTGGAAGGGACTCATGCCTATCAGGAGGTTTTAAGGAAGCTTGGAAGGCCCTCTCCGCATATCGATCCTTCGCTGGAGCATATTCTGATCACCGGAATGTTTCATACTTTTTTTGAATTGATCATCCACGAAATGCCGCTCAAAGATGCCGAAAACTACGTCAGAGAAATGCGCGCCTTTTATACAGCGGGATGGATGAAAATTATGGGGCAGTAATGCCTTATAATTTTTGCTTGATAGTTAGCTGAAACTAATCTAAATTCGGATATTGTAAGAACATAGACGTGTTCTCTTTATCATAAACACAAAGAAAAGGAGGAATTTTTTTGAAAAAGCAATCCAATTTATCACGCCTGCTGGAAATTGCAGGCAGCCATAAGTACCTGACCTATGCTTCCTGGGTGCTTTCTGCAATCAGTGCCCTGATTGCTCTGGTGCCATTCTATTACATCTGGAAAATGATCAAGGAAGTATTGGAGGTGGCACCGAATTTTGACCAGGCACAGAACCTGACCGGTAATGGCTGGATGGCAGTATTGTTTGCGGTTATAGCGGTGCTTGTCTACATAGCAGGGCTGATGTGTTCCCATTTGGGAGCATTTCGTATTGCCACAAACCTGCGTATCCAGACCATGGAGCATATTGTTAAGCTTCCTCTTGGATTTGCCGAGAGTTTTGGCAGCGGAAAACTGCGCAAGATTGTCAACGAATCCAGCGCAGCCACCGAAACCTATCTCGCCCATCAGCTTCCCGACAGAGCCAATGCCATTGCAACCCCCTGCGGTCTTTTGGTGCTGTTGTTCGTGTTTGACTGGAGACTGGGACTATTGAGTCTTGTTCCAGTTGTGCTGGGGTTTCTGATCATGATGGCAATGACCGGAAAGCAGATGCAGGAAAAGATGAAAGAATACCAGAATGCGCTGGATGATATGTCCAACGAAGCGGTAGAGTATGTCCGCGGGATTCCGGTGGTAAAAACCTTTGGCCAGACGATCTTTTCCTTTAAGAAGTTTAAAGACTCCATTGACCGGTATAAAGTATGGGTGATCGCTTATACCAAGCAGCTTCGGACACCGATGATGTTCTATACAGCTGCGATCAACGGAGTTTTTGCCACACTGATCGCCGGAGGACTGTTGCTGACACAAGACGGTGTGACTTCCGGTTTCTTACTGGATCTCATTTTCTATATCATTATTACGCCGGTTATTTCTGTTACACTGACACGCATCATGTTCCAAAGTGAAAATGCCATGATTGTAGATGACGCTTTACAGAGAATTGACAGCGTTTTGCATTTGAAGCCTCTGGAGGAAACCAAACACCCAATGCATCCGCAAAACGCTTCCGTGGAACTGAAATCGGTTCATTTCAGCTATGATGGAGAAAAAGAAGTATTAAAAGATATTTCACTGACCATTCCTGCAGGGCAGACGATAGCTTTTGTCGGCCCGTCCGGCGGTGGTAAAACAACCCTTGCCAACCTGATTTCCCGATTCTTTGATCCCCAGAGCGGAATGGTAAAAATCGGTGGTGTTAATGTGAAAGACATCCCGAAAGAGGAACTCATGAACACGGTGTCTTTCGTATTTCAGAACAGCCGTCTCATCAAGGCGTCCATTCTGGAAAATGTGCGTATGGGAAAACCGGAAGCTACCCGTGAGGAAGTTCTGACTGCCCTTCATCACGCGCAATGCGATGATATTCTGGAAAAACTCCCACAGGGTGTGGATACGGTCATCGGTACAAAGGGGGTCTATCTTTCCGGCGGCGAGCAGCAACGAATTGCCATTGCCCGTGTGATGCTGAAAAATGCTCCGATTATTATTCTGGATGAAGCCACTGCCTTTGCTGACCCGGATAACGAAAGCCGTGTACAGGCTGCTTTCTCAAAACTTTCCGAGGGAAAGACAGTGATTATGATTGCCCACAGGCTTTCTACCGTAACAAATGTGGATCAGATTTTTGTCATTCAGGACGGACAGGTTGCCGAGTGCGGGAACAGTCGTGAATTGCTTGCAAAAGACGGCATTTTCAGCCGTATGTGGAAAAATTACCAGACTTCCGTGCAATGGAAGGTAACAAAGGAGGTGCAGTGATATGATCAAAAAACTGCAGAAAAAATATGCCCTGTCTGAACAGGGAGCAAAAGACCTGATCAAAGGCTGCCTGGCCTGTGTCCTTCAGAATCTGTCTTTTATGTTTCCGGTGGGACTTTTATATTACCTGGTCAGCGATCTGATGAACGGGGGTGTTCCCGGCGAGAAAATTCCATTTTATGTGGCAGGCTGCGTGGTGTGTATCGGCTTGATTCTGCTGACCACTTTCTTTCAATACAATGCGACCTATTTTGCCACTTACAAAGAAAGCGGTATCCGCCGCATTACCCTGGCAGAGCATCTGCGCAAAATCCCCCTTTCCTTTTTGGGGAAAAAGGATTTAGCCGATCTTACCAGTACCATTATGGCGGATTGCACCTTCCTGGAGCAGAGTTTTTCGCATTTTATCCCTGAGCTTGCGGGTTCGATCATTTCTACGGTTCTGATTTCCATCGGTCTGCTCTTTACGGACTGGAGAATGGCACTGGCTGCCTTATGGGTTCTGCCGGTTGCCTTTGCGATTGTGGGATTTTCCGCAAAGATTCAGGAAAATCTGAATCAGAAAGCGATGGATGTGAAGATGGCCTGCGCAGACGGGATACAGGAGTGCATTGAAACGGTTCGTGACCTGAAAGCGAACAACGCGGAGCAGGCATATTTAAAAGGTCTGGAAAAGAAGATCCGTGCCGTGGAGCATCGTTCCATCCTCAATGAATTCGGCCTTGCTGTTTTTGTGGTTTCCGCATCGCTGGTGCTGAAGCTTGGTATTGCAACGGTTGCGCTGGCAGGAGCTGTTCTGCTCATGCAAGGAAGCCTCTCCGTGCTTACATTCTTTATGTTCCTTCTGGTAGTATCCCGTTTATATGACCCTCTGCAGGGCGCACTCCAGAATCTTGCGGCAGTCATCAGTACACGAACCAACATTGCCCGTATGAATGAAATTCTCGATCATCCGATCCAGCAGGGCAGCGACAGGCTTTCCAATCAGGGGTATGATATTGTCTTTGACCATGTTGGGTTTGCCTACAATACCGGAGAAACCGTATTGAAAGATGTTTCCTTTACGGCAAAACAGGGAGAGGTTACGGCTTTGGTCGGCCCATCTGGCGGCGGAAAAACAACCGTATCCCGGCTGGCAGCAAGGTTCTGGGATATTAACAGAGGAAAGATTACCGTGGGAGGCATGGATGTATCCCGAATTGACCCGGAAACACTGCTTTCTCTGTATTCCATCGTATTCCAGGATGTTACACTGTTTGACAATACGATTCTGGAAAATATCCGAATCGGAAACAAAGACGCCACAGATGAACAGGTCATTGCTGCTGCGAAACTTGCCAATGTGGATGAATTTGCGGAAAAACTGCCGGATGGATGGCATACCAATATCGGGGAAAATGGCTGTGAACTTTCCGGCGGAGAGCGCCAGCGTATCTCTATTGCCCGTGCATTTCTGAAAAATGCGCCGATCATTCTTTTAGATGAAGCTACTGCTTCCCTGGATGTGGAGAATGAAACTCTGATACAGACAGCCCTTTCCCGTCTGATCGCAGATAAAACGGTTCTGGTCATCGCCCACAGGATGCGTACCGTAGCAGGAGCAGATAAAATTGTTGTCCTTTCTGATGGCACCGTGGCAGAAGAAGGATCACCAAAGGATCTGGAAGAAAAGAATGGTGTATATGCCCATATGGTAAAACTGCAGACAGAAAGCCAGAATTGGAAACTTGCGTAAAGAAGGAGGAAATGTAATGAACAAGAACCATTGTAAGCAGGAAAATATCCGACTTGGCACCCACGGAGAAGACTATGGAAGCTGGATGTCCAACCCGGTCTTTTACATCATTGGCGGAATCGGAGTTTTGACCGCTGTGCTGGCTGTCCTCTCTTTTTATGTATTACATGTCGCTGTTCTTGGTGTTCTGTTTACTGTTATCACAATCGCACTTTTGGTTTTGCTGATCTGGATCACATGGATCAGGCGGCAGTATGCCTTTGGCGGTGGCGGAATCATGGAACAGGTTCATCGAGTCGTTCTCTCTCATCTGGACTATGACGGTGAGGGGAAGATTCTGGAAGTAGGCTGCGGCTCCGGAGCATTGACAATCCGTTCAGCTCTGACATGGCCGAAAGCAAAAGTGATCGGTGTTGATTACTGGGGCGCTGTGTATAATTACAGCAAAGCACTCTGCGAGAAGAATGCTGCCAGGGAGGGCGTGGCTTCCCGCTGTGTATTTCAGCACGGTGATGCGAAGCAGCTGGACTTTCCAGATGAGAGTTTTGATGTAGTCATCAGCAACTATGTCTATCACAATGTTATGGGTGCTGATATGCAGAAACTGCTGCTGGAAAGCCTGCGGGTATTGAAAAAAGGTGGCGTCTTTGCACTCAACGATGATATGAAACCAAAGATGTACGGTGACATGGAAGGTTTTGCGCAGAAACTGCGAGATATGGGGTATGAGGAAGTACGACTCGTTGACACTGCACAGGAAGCTTTTGGCTCCCACCGTCGGGCTGCCATGATGATGCTGGGGTCTTCCCGGCTGCTTGTCGGCAGAAAGTAATGTATCAAAACAGGAGGTTTGGCTATGTCCAAGTTAGGAGTCGTGGAGGATACCCTGTTTGTCCCTATGCTGGGAAGAATTTATGCTGCTGAGCATTGCCCACAAATTTTATATGATAAAAAGGCGTTGGAATTGAAAAATAGGCTGCCGTTAGACTTGATTGAACAGAATATGCAGAACCAGTATACCCTTTTGGCCTCTGCTTCCCGGTCTGCTAATATGGATCGGATTATTCGGGCTTTTCTGGAACGCAGACCGGACGGTGTGATTGTCCAGCTGGGCTGTGGTCTGGAGACAACCTATCACCGATGTGATAACGGAAAGACACACTGGTATGCCGTGGATCTACCGCATGTGATAGAATACCGGCGAGATCTTCTTCCCGAACCAGAGAGGGAATTATATATTTCCGGGGATGCCTTTGCAAAGGATTGGATCAAAAAAGTTCGCAATGATGTACTTGATGCTCCTATTCTCGTTACTGCAGGCGGATTATTTCATTATTTTGAGGAACATAAGGTCATTGCCCTTCTGCGTATGATTGGGCAATTTGGAAATATGGAAGTTGTTTTTGATACGGTGAACAAAAGAGGAATGACCATGATGAAGAAAAAATATATGAAACAGGTCGGCCATGCCGATGCACAAATGTTCTTTTATGTGGATTCAGCGGAAGAACTGGCAGCAAAGATCGGGGGTAATGTGAAGGTGATTGCGGAGGAACCATACTATCGTTACATCCCTAAAAATGGCTTAAAGCTATCCACAAAGGTCAGTATGACAGTTTCTGATCAATTCAAGATGGTAAAGATGATACATCTAAAACTATAGTGGATATACAATATCAGAGAGAGAGAACTTTATCATTTTTTCGGACGCACTGATGAAACACCATTAAAAGCCGCTTTCTATCACCAGCGTGCAAAATTAAAAGATAATGCACTATGGGAACTTTTGCAAATCTTTAACCAGAAGCTTCAACCAACTCTATACAGAAACCGTTATCGTTTGGTTGCTTGTGACGGTTCTGTTGCTGATGAAGTCGATCCGGAACTTCTGGCAAAAGTATTGGCTAATCCAGAAATGCGGGCGTTGCTCAATTCACTGGCGAAGACGATGAAGTAATGAAAAATAGTGAAAAAGCAAAAATTAAAGACATTACAAAAAACACATTATTATCATGGGGAATATTAACAGAAGTTAGGGAGAGATATTTCCAACAAATGCATATGCTCTTCTAACAGGACAATTGCGGATGCAGCCGATTATACAGTGTGGGTTTTTTAAAGGAAAAGACAGAGCATATTTTGTAGATCGAAGAGAATTTGATGGTCCAATTCAAAATCAGGTAGATGTAGCTTATCAATATGTATTGGAAAAAATTAATATGGGAATGCAGATTCATGGCATTTATCGTCAAGATGTATATGAATTACCAACTGACAGTGTGCGAGAGCTGATAGCAAATGCTGTCGCACACCGCAGTTATCTAGAACCTGGAAATATACAAGTAGCAATATTTGATGATCGTCTGGAAGTCACTTCACCAGGAATGCTGTTAAATAATGTTTTAATCAAAAAAATGATAGAAGGATACTCCAAACCGAGAAATCCGGCGATAGCAAACGCATTTGCATATATGAAGATTATTGAAAAATGGGAAACCGGTATTCCAAGAATATTCCGTGAATGCAGAGACTATGGTTTGCCTGATCCAGAACTTATTGATTTTGATGGTGATTTTCGAGTGAATATGTATCGGAATAATACAAATAAAGCTTCAAATGAATCTTTAAATTCAGATGAAGCAGTAATAATGGCTATGATTAAAACGAATCCCCAAATAAGTCAAAAAGAAATGGTTACAAAATCTGGATTTTCAAGATCAAAAATTCAAAGAATTTTAAAGGCCTTACAAGGAAAAAAAGTACTCTATCGAGAGGGTGCAAGAAAAAATGGTTACTGGAGATTAATCCTTGAAGGTGAAGATCTTCTGGCAAGAAATCAGGAACACTTAGATTCCAGACATCATCGACTTTCTTATGATGCAGAAGGATTTATGGAATGTTATTTAGTAGATCCTAATGCAGATGTTTTAGGTGGAGTGATTGAACAGGAAGCTTGTAAAGAAATTATTGAAAAGATGAATGACCGTCAAAGATATGCTGTCACTTCTTATTATGTGGATAAAATGCCACAGGATGAAATTGGAAAAGAAATGGGAATGTCACAGCAGGCAGTTGCAGCGTTAATTATGAGAACAGTGACAAAAATAAAATGAGATGGAAAACGCGAACAAAAATATGATTCGTTTTAGAAATATGAATGTTTAAAGAAAAACTTTCAGAAAATCCTATAATTAACATTCCATATCAGTAGTTATCCTTATTTTACTAAATAGAGCTGTCTTTCAAAAATGGAAGACAGCTCAGTAAATCTATAGAGACTATTTAATGATTTAAAAATTACTAAGTTTATCTCAATGAAGGAAAATTTTAACCGAAAAGAGCTGCCTTCCAAAATGGATGGCAGCTCAGTAATAATGCTAGAGAGTGTGTTATGTTTCTCTTAGAGAGAGTAGATTTTTTCTATTGTATGTACTTATAAATTTAATCTAGTGAAATCTCCTTAGAATCAAGATTGTCTCCTCTTATCATGTTTTTGAAGTTTCCTAAAACGAACTCTTCCTTGAGTTTCCTAATGAATTCTTTATCATTGACGAGTCTCTTCACTGTTACCATTAACCCTCCAATATCCAACTGTTTAATTGCTGTTTCATTTCCAGCTAGCATATTGCCGCCTACCCATAATACATTACTTCCTGTTGCGATTGTGTTCGAATACATAATAATTTTCTTTGTTTTTACACTATATAAATCTCGAGAACTACACACAGATGAATCGTACATGAGGGAATGCAAAGTGCTAATCAGAAAATTAATTAGTTCAGCCAATTTAGCAGTTGCACCAACTTTGATAATATCTCCAGCGCTTATGTAGCGCGTCAATTTTTCCACTTCCGAATTGGATAAAACAAGATTCGCTGCTGGAATCTGAATACCACATGGTGTATACAAATCTGTGCCAATATGAATAATCTGTTTTATCAGAGAAGCAATCAAGGCGCTTGGCTGCTCTGTCGTTCTGTCTATTGACTGCTTTAACATAACAGCTGTTGATCCGTATGTAGCAATTCTTGGATCCTTATAATTAGAAGTAAATACAACATGGTTAGTCGTTAACACTGGGATCTTTATTCCGTCGTTGATCAATGGCGTATTCACACAAGTTATAGTATTTGTCATGATATTGCATGTGCCAAACAACAATCCTAAAACAGGATCATGTCCAAGTGTTGCGAATCTATGATTTGCCCCCTTAAATAAAGATAATTTTTCATCTAGTATCAGCGAAGATACATCGAAGTCCCACATTCTATTTTTATGTATTAAGTCTAACAAGGATTGGTCTGACAATCCCGTTGTTGCATCATAAGGAACTCCCATTTTGGTTATAATATGCTCCATAGATGCATAATATGGCTTTTCTTGTGTATCTCCGCTCACATTAAATACATTTAGCACTTTTTGCTGGAATTCATGAAGTTTAGTTTCGTTTCTGTTTGACGATCCAGCGACTTCAAGCTTTGTTAACTCATTGATAATAATAATTCTTGCCAACTGTAATCCAACTGCAACAAACAGAAATTTTATATCCTTTCCCTTTAATCCAGTCTGTGATTCGAATTCAGCATCCAAATCTTCTATTATTTGTCTTGAATTATGAGCGACCTCTGCTACTCTTGCACTTTCCTTGGCAATTTGTTGCATATTGTTTAATGTTGCATCGGTTCTTTCACTTAATTCTCTTCTTTTTCTCTGCAATGTATTCAAATCCATACAAGTCACCTACCTATTGTTCGGTATTTTTGAGTTGCTGTTCGTATTCATCTAGTAAATCTTCATATTCTGCCTTTTCATTTTTAAAATTTTGACGTTCTTTAGAAAATTCATCAGCTTGTTTTCGTAATTTCGCTTCATATTCTTCAGATGCTTCTTCATATCCATCTTTCTTTCCCTCATAGCGTCCATTACTCTTACCCTGAGACCAATCATCATAAAAGTTTTTAACAGCTATCCATCCAATCAACTCTGTAAGTCCAGCAGCTGTTGCAGTATTAACGATATTTCCTATGCCTGGTACCCATCCAATCACATATTGTGAGACCGTTCGTCCAGCAAAGGAGGCTCCAGCAGAAGCAATAATACTTTTTGCAGCTGACTCAGAGAGCTCAAAACCAAAAACTTTTCCTAAACCGATAATCATACTAATCTGCATCGGGATGATTACTGCGCTATCTGACGCTGGTATTTGTGCTAATCCTGTTCCCACACCACCACATGCAACAGATGCAGCATGTATTATACCATTGCATTTGATTATCATATCTTTTGGTAATTTGATTTTTTCAACTTTACCAGAAGTTTTGTGTGTTGGATACTTGTATGCTTTGTCTATTTCTTTTAAATTAATAAGAATCGTTTGTAAGGTATCTATATCAAATGGACCGGAATACGTATATGTATCAATATCGCAATTACGTAAATTTAATTCAAGACGGTTATTAACACCATCATCACCTGCATATGTATTACAGCTACTTATATCCTCATAGCGAAAATATATTGCTTTTGATGATAATTTTTTAAAATATATTCCTTCACGAGAAAAAATAATCCCACTATTCTCTATACCGAAAAATCCGCTATTATAATAGCCAACGATACTGTTAATGGCAATGTGATTGTCATAATTTTTTATCAAATTTTTAATTATCTTCTCTGGAATATCTGGAGCAATGTAACACTTACAAGAATCATCATTTTTCTTTAAGTCAGCTCCAAATCGATAAAGCATTTCTGTCATTCTTTGCATTTTTTCTGACAAAGTCATAACTATTCTCCTTCCAAATTTTATTATTAACATGGATAGCTATTACATAATCTAATATTCTTTAATCGTCAAAACGCACTTCATCAATAATATCTGATGCGTCCTCTAAAGCATCCAAGGCCTCCGTAAGCTCCGATGCTTTATCTTCCAATTCCGGATTCTCATCATACTGGTCAATCAAATCTGCAAGTGCATTCTTCACCTGATTCAAATACGATACAATATCTTCTAAATTTCCATCCATATCTGCCACTGGTTCCATCTTAATTATTTTTACCATTGTAGTTTTCCTTTCTTTACTCTAACTTCTCTAATCTGTTTCTTTTAGAAATATTGTACTCTCCTTAGAGATGCCTGTCACTACAATTCCATGATTTAATTTTTTCATTCATCCAACTTATTTTGAGTGCTTTCTGATTTCATTAAGCTCTTCTTGCATACTTTACAGATTGTTCCATACGGAGTCACCAATACAACTTTTACATTTGCAGTATTTCCAATCTTATCATAAAGTCTCCCTGCACTGATCGTATCTCCTATTACCGTGTAAGAACTATTTGCGACATATCCAACCTTTCCCAATCCCTTATAGGTTACCTTGATTGCTTCTTTATCATACTCATTACTTGGTTCTTTCACTAGCTTAAGTTTCATTCCCTTTTCTATGAAATCATTTCCGTAATAATGTTTTGTTCCTGTCAGTGTAATAAATATCTTTGCCATTCTGATTCCTCCGTTTCTGCATAATTTTATTTCTTGGATATTAATAGTCTATAATATGAGCTGTCCAATAAAAATTCCCTATCACGTCAAAAAAGACTCCAGAGACATTTTCCTTGATACTTCCATAATTTTCTTTCCCACAGCAGTTCTCAGTCCCTTTCATCTTCCCAATAATCATACGCATTATCGTATCCGTCATCATAATCTCCATCACCAAATTCATCTGCCCACTCATCTGCAAAATCATCTGGATTATCATAATCATCTACATCGTATAGATCTGACGAATAATAAGAATGATAAGATGAACTTCCTCCACTAGAATAATTAGATGATGGTGTGTTCGTCTTCCGGAAGTTCAAACAGGCGATTCGTAACACGGTAATAATTTGAACGTCCCTTCTTTTCACCCCATGGTTGGAGCTGAAATAATCGTTTTTCTCTTCTTTTAGTATATCAGAAATGTCTCCTTGGAACTATGCTGGTCCACTGAAAAAGAACTCAAATCAGTTATCCTGAAAAAATTTAACCACAGCACAGATAACAATAATGATTCCAATCCATAACAATACCTGCAGAGTATTTTCACTAACACTCGATGCAATATATCAGAGTATAAGAAAACACCCTGCAAGTTTTTGTGTCTTGCAGGGTGTTTTGTTCTAAAAAATCCCGTGATTAAATTTAATTTGTCCATAAAGAATAAAAGCTAAGCCAACAACTATTGCCGGAAGGATAATAATACCCATTGTTACTTCGCTCCAAAATGCAGCAATGAAACCTAATACAAACGATAATCCTATAATAAGAGTTCCCGTGCCGACAACCTTCCCATATTTTGGTACATCTTCTTCTTTGACTTTTCTGCGGTTATATGAATGTATCGTACTAATATTTCCTGAAATATTAACGATACCAAGAACCGATATAAATAATCCTAAAATTAACATCATTATATTATCCATAGTCTCCTCCTAAAAGAAAAATAAATCTTCAAATTTTTTGTCCAATGCAATACAAAGGATAAGAGCCAATTTTGCAGTTGGATTAAACTGTCCTGTTTCAATGGAACTAATCGTGTTTCTCGATACACCTACCATTTCTGCAAGTTGAGCTTGAGAAAGGTTTGCTTCTGTACGTGCTTCCTTTAAGTGATTTTTCAAATGTAATTGTTCCTTCATACGCTCACCTCTAAAAGACGGTGAACAAATCCAATAAATGCCAATACACAGAGTATTGCAAATACAATAGTCAATACCAAATCACTCTTTCGCTTCAGTTTAATAAAACGAACGAACCATTGTGTTGCAATAATGCTAAAGTATATAACCCACGGGCTGTAAATCATAGTATGGGCGAGCATAGAAAATAACAAGGAAAGCAGACAACATACTAAAGCTCCTACTCTGCCTGCGTGACTTCCTGCTTGATATATCACTTCTATTTCAGCCAAGTCTTTATTGCGGTGCTCTCTTTTGCTTGCATTTAAGATTTCATCCTTTTGCATAAGAATACCTCCATTCCAAGTTTTCTTGTCACATCTTTATTATACTCACGCCAAGTTTTCTTGTCAAGCACATTTTGCCAAGTTTTATTGTCAATGTTGCAAAGATAATCTCATTGTTTACTATCTCTCTTGCACAAGCCTGTATGTTATTCATCAATCCTATCCATTCCATAGGTTGGTCTGCTTTTAACTGTTCTGTCACACCCTGCTTTTGAGCCATTTCCTCAATCGATCTGTGGAACATTTGCTCCGCCTGTTGGTTAATATCTGCAAGATAGCGATTAAGTGTACCCTCAATCAGCATTGTGTTATAAATAAACTGCTTATGCTCCTTTAGATACTGCTTGTGGCGTTGTCCCCAGAAGCCGATAGGCTGTGTTTCTTCTTCGGAAAGTATCAGACAAAGAGGACTGACTTACTCCAAGATCATGAGCCATCTTAGGTAAAGTCAGTTCTTCTGTATAATGTGCAGCAATATAGGAAACAGTCCGATAGATGATATCATCACTTCCCACAGTGCTTTTGTCAATCAGATGAAATAACGGAATGGTACGGGCAAGAATAATCTGAATAAATGCCTGATGAAGAGCATGTTCCTGTGAATGTGCCGGATAAATCAGCATACTCCGAAGAGCATAATTTACATCAAGATGAACATCAGCGGCTACAATAACAGGATTTACAGGACACATCTGTTGCAAATCCTTTATATAACCGGCTCCTAACAGAGGAGAGGCAAGTGCATAATTTGTTGCGTGCAGTTCATCCGTATTTCCATCCACCTTTCGGATGGAGCTTGCTTCAAAAAATTAATATCTTTAATACGTGATAAAATCGTATTGCAGCTGCAGCTGTAACTATATATAATTATTTCGTAACGTAATTTAAAACTTGCATTTTGAATGTATAGAATAAATTCTGGTAAAGGAAAGAATAAGTGAAATTATAAAGGCTGTGGAGGAATATGATAATGTCAAAAGATGAATATTTGATCACAGATACGCCTCTTAAAGCGTTGACAGTTTTTGCAATGCCAATGATTTTGGGCAGTTTTTTTCAGCAAATATACAATATGGCTGACTCTATCATTGTCGGCCAATTTGTTGGCTCCTCTGCACTTGTAGCTGTCGGAGCCTGCGCAGCGCTGACCAATGTTTTCATCTGTGTGGCACTGGGGCAGGTGTCGGTGCCGGTGTGCTCGTGAGCCGCTATTTCGGTGCTAGAGAGTATGGAAAAATGAAGACCATCGTGTCAACGTCCTTGTTTAGCTTTTTAATTCTAAGCATAGTCCTTGGTGTTTTCACTTTTTCTTTTCCTTAGCCGGATGCGTCGATATAAAAGTCGCTTTGATTGGTTTAACTGGCAGGAGTTATATTCCATACTTCAAATTGCTGTACCTTCGGTTCTTCAGCAGTCCACAGTGTCCATCGGTATGATGATCGTACAGGCGGTTGTAAATCCCTTTGGTACACAGGCACTAGCAGGTTATTCGGCAACGATGAGAGTAGAGAATGTTTTTTCATTGATTTTTGTATCTATTGGCAATGCGGTTTCCCCATATGTTTCCCAGAATCTTGGTGCAAAGAAAATCGATCGTATCAAAAAAGGATATCATGCTGCACTGGTGTTAGATGTATGTTTTGCAGTTCTTGCTTTTATAGTTATTGAAACATTGCATACTCAGATTTCCTCACTATTTCTTGGTAAAGATGGAACTGCCCTGGCTTATCAGGTATCCGAGGGTTATATGAGATGGCTCGGTTACTTCTTCATCTTTATGGGAATCAAAATGGCAACCGATGGGGTTCTTCGGGGTCTCGGAATCATGCGCCCGTTCCTTATTGCAAATATGGTGAACCTGGCGATCCGCCTGTCGGTTGCTTTGATTTGTGCACCGCGTTTTGGCATTGTATTTGTTTGGCTTGCTGTACCTGCAGGTTGGCTTGCAAACTTTTTAATCTCCTATGTGGCTCTTCGGAGATCATGGCCGACTGATAAAGAGGTGCAATCCCGATAGCCTAAAGTAATTCAAAAGGAGGAACTTATAGTATGAACGATAAATGTGTGGTATTGAATGCAAAGAAAATGAATTTTGATGGGAAGCTGATAGATGAAGAAGTGGCGTCATTCGGAAGAGCCGTTCAGATGTTTGAAATTGAAATAGAGCATCTGATTGGAAAAGCTTGCAAATCCACCTTCTTTCCGTTAATATATTGACAGCAAATAAGGAAAGGAAAGAAAGTATGTTTCAAACGATTATTAGTACGATCAGTTCTTTTATGTACAGCAAGCTGCTGGTCATTCTACTGATTGGTGCGGGAGTCTATTTTACAGTCCGCACAAGATTTCCGCAGGTAAGATTATTTAAGAATGCTTGTGGATCCGTGATGGAAAAGCCGGAGGATAAAGGGGCAATTTCCTCTTTTCAGGCACTTATGGTTTCAACAGCATCCCGCGTAGGAACGGGAAATATTGTCGGGGTTTCATCGGCAATTTGTATAGGTGGATTTGGTTCTGTATTCTGGATGTGGGTGATTGCGATCATCGGAAGTGCATCTGCACTGATCGAAAGTACATTGGCACAGATTTATAAGAAAAAAGGAAAAGACGGAAGCTGTTATGGAGGACCGGCTTACTATATTGAAGCGGCACTTCATTGTCGCCCGCTGGCAATTGTTTTCTGCGTTGCAATGATTTTAACCTACGCATTTGGATTTAATATGCTGGCATCTTATAATCTGCAGTCTACATTTTCAGTATTTTCTTTTTATGATGCAAAGATGAGTCCCTGGATCATCGGTGGGATTTTGGCAGTGCTGACAGGATGGTGTCTGCTTGGCGGCGGATCACGTATCGTAAAAGTAACTTCAATGGTTGTGCCGGTAATGGGGATTGCGTATATCGGAATTTCACTTTTGGTAGTAATTATCAATATTCAGAACGTGCCGGCAATGTTCGTGCGCATTTTTGAAGAAGCATTTGATTTCAAAGCAATTTTCGGAGCATTTTCCGGTTCAGCCATGATGCAGGGAATCCGCCGGGGACTCTATTCCAATGAGGCAGGTATCGGTTCCGCTCCGAATGCATCAGCTTCGGCAAATGTCAGCCATCCGGTAAAACAGGGGCTGGTACAGATGTTATCCGTATTTATTGATACTTTGTTGCTTTGTACAGCAACAGCAATGATGTGTATGTCATCCGGGATCGATCCGGCAAAAGAATTGCAGGGAGCACCGTGGGTGCAGGCATCTCTTCAGGAATCACTTGGTTCTTTCGGGCCGATCTTTATTACAGTTGCAATGGTATTTTTTGCATTTACAACTCTGCTCGGAAACTGTTTCTATTGTGACAATCTTTTAATCTACATTCACAAAAAACAGCCGGAAAAAGCTTTTATGAAAGGCTTCAGACTGGTATCGGCACTTGCAATCTTTCTGGGTGCAGGAATGGAGATGTCTCTTTTGTGGGATCTTTCCGATGTACTGATGGGGGTTATGGCGCTCATTAACATTCCGGTTATCCTGATTTTATCAGGAATTGCATTTAAAGTGATCCAAGATTATGAAGCACAGTTAAAGCAAGGAATCAACCCGGTTTTTAAAAGTGCAGACATCGGTCTTAGACAAAAAACAGATTTCTGGAGATAATTTTTTTGAATACCAAGTATCTAAAAATGGGGAATAACAAATGAACGAACAAGAGAAACCACGTTTCACATCAGACAATTTGAAAGAAACAATCATTATGACAATAGCAGTGGGAATTATCGCCGCGGCCGTATATTTCTTTTTGATTCCGAGTATGACCTCGATCAGCAGTATATCCGCACTGGCAATTATTATGTCACATTATATACCATTGCATGTGTCAACGATCACAATGATATTGAACGTCGTCCTGCTGTTGATAGGCTTTGTGACATGCGGAAAGGAATTCGGAGCAAAGACGGTTTACACCAGCCTCCTGTTGCCGGTGTATCTTGCAGTATTTGAGCACATATTTCCAGATTTCACCTCGCTGACAAACAGCAGTGAACTGGATGTAATATGCTATATCCTGGTGGTAAGCATCGGTCTCAGCATTTTATTTAACATGAACGCATCTTCTGGCGGACTTGATATCGTGGCGAAGATCATGAACAAATATCTGCACATAGAATTAGGCAAAGCAATGTCCCTCTCAGGCATGTGTGTGGCACTTTCTTCCGCTCTGATCTATGACAAGAAAGCGGTAGTTTTAAGTGTGCTTGGAACCTATTTTAATGGTATTGTACTGGATCATTTTATCTTTGGACAGAATCTGAAACGGCGTGTATGTATTATTACAAAATACGAAGAAGAAGTCCGTCAGTTTATCTTGCATGAACTGCATAGCGGAGCAACATTCTACGAGGCGACAGGCGCATACAATATGCAGAAACATAGAGAGATCATTACGATCGTGGACAAGAGTGAATATCAGAAACTGATGAATTATATTATCAAGAAGGATCCGGAAGCATTCGTAACAGTGTATACCGTATCTGATATGAGATATCGGCCGAAGGTAAAATCCTTTTAGTGTATTTTAGCCGGAAAGAAGCTCTATTAAAAAGAGTCACAGCCATATTCCATCAGGAATAGTTGTGACTCTTTTTTATAAGCTTATAGAATCTGATTTCGAATAAGCATGTCTTTATTTCAACACCATGGTATTCTGCAATATGTGGATCAGCTCCATTTCATTTCTTTCATAATACTCTCCTCTAATAACTATATCGACTCTCTCACCACTTATCTAGTCTTCCATTTTTGTGTCATTACTCCACAATATCCAGCTGTCCGATAATTCCGATATATCCATCTGTTTTCAGTGATGACCATAATGTGTGCAGTTTCAGATCACACATCTGCCTTTCACCTCTTACTTTTAACATTGCTTTCATTGAAACTTCTTTGTTTTTGCTTGATACTGAATCCAGCGAATCTTTTATACGCTGAATATCCTCTTCGCTTATATCATATACTCCATATAAATCAAATCCCGGAAGATCTCTCTGATACTCTTTCTGCGATTCTCCGTCTGTTAAAACAAGCTTTCCTGATATCGCATTATACTCCATTGAAATTTTACCGCTATTTTCCTTAAAAAACTTTATCTTTTCCTGCATAATCTCAATAACACGCTGGGAATGATCCTTGCGTGGCAATGCCTTTTCTCTTAGTATCTCGTCAGAAATCCTCTGCGCTTCATAATACTCTCTGTTATCATCCTTTTCTTTCCTAAATGTTTTGGAAAGCTGAGGACTGATCTCTTTCAGGCATTCAAGAAGAAGCGGATTAAACTGTCCGCACTGACCTTCCAGGATCATCTGGATCGCTGTATCATGATCATATGCATTCTTATAACAGCGTACACTTGTAAGCGCATCATATACATCAGCAATTGATACAATCTGCGCAGAGATCGGTATTTTTTCCCCTTTCAGTCCATCCGGATATCCTCTTCCGTCCCATCGTTCATGATGCCATCTGCAGATTTCCCATGCAGTGCGTACCAGAGGCTTATCCTGTGGAAAATCCATATCCCGGATCATAGACGCTCCGATCTCACTGTGGCTTTTCATGATCTTGAATTCTTCATCTGTCAGTCTGCCTGGTTTATTGAGGATTTCTTCCGGAATGCCGACTTTTCCAATATCATGAAGGGAAGATGCCGTTATGATCAGAGCAATATCCGCTTCTGTCAGATGATACGCATCTGTTTTCTTAATCAATTCTCTCAACAGCATCTCCGTTGCGATACGGATATGTAATATATGCTCGCTGCTTTCACTGTTATGAGAACCTAATACATTGCTCAGGATTCCGATCATAATATTGTTGTTTTCTTCTTTCTCATAGATCTGATCTACAACCACATTGATCAGTCGTTTCTGCTTTGCATAAAGTCCTAATGTATTCTGGACTCTTTTCTTTACGATAACTGCATCAAACGGTCGGCTGATATAGTCTGTAATCCCCAAATCATATGCCTTTCGCATAATTTCAACAGATTCTTCTGATGAAATCATGACAACCGGGACTTCATCAATCCATTGAAGTTCTCCCATATGTTCCAGAACCTGAAATCCATTCATCTGCGGCATATTGATATCCAGAAGCATCAGGTCGATCTCCGGATGCACTTCCAGAATCTGGATCGCCTGATTTCCATTTTCAGCTTCCAAATAGTCATAGCTGCTTCCAAGGATCTCCTTTAATATATCTCTGTTAAATTCTGAATCATCTACGATAAGCAGTTTTTGTTTTTCGCTCATACTTTATCCTCACATTTCCTTTTTTTCTGCTAATTCAGCAATAATCTTCACTAATAGTTTCATATCGATCGGCTTTGAGACATGCTCATTCATTCCTGCTTCTTTTGACTTTATCCTGTCCTCAACAAAGGCATTTGCAGTCATTGCGATGATCGGTATTTTCTTTGCGTCACTTCTGTCCATTGTGCGGATCGTCTTTGTTGCCTCATATCCGTTCATAACCGGCATCATGACATCCATAAGAATTACGTCGAATTCACCGGAAGCACTTTTCTCAAAAGCTTCCACTGCCTCCTGGCCGTTCCATGCCTTTACCACAGAAGCACCTTTGCTTTGAATGACGAATTCTGCGATCTCCATGTTCAATTCATTGTCTTCTACGAGCAGAATGTTTAATCCTTTGATGGAAGCCGTTACTTCATCCTGCTTCTCTTCGTCTCTCGATGCATCTTCATTTATTTTAAATGGAATTGTGATCACAAAAGTAGTCCCTACGCCCTGCTCACTAGTAAAGGTAATTGTTCCACCCATTTTTTCCACAAGACTCTTTGTGATCGGCATTCCCAGACCGGTACCGCCAAACTTGGATGCTCCGCCTTTCTGCTCCTGTGCAAATGGCTCAAACAGATGTTTTTGGAATTCCTCACTCATACCAATTCCCGTATCCTGGCACTTAAACTCCAAGGTTACAATTTTGTCCTGTTCAGAAGAAATCTCCCTGCTGCTCAAATACATCTTTCCATAATCTTTGTTGTACTTCACAGCATTACTCAGAATATTCATCAGTAGACGTTTCAGATGGATTGGACTGCCTATAAGATCCTTGTGTATGATCTCTGGTGTTTTTCGTTCCACCTTGATTTCTCTTTCATCAGCCATCTTTTCGACTACATCTACCACTTCATTTATTAATTGACAGATATTAAACGGTTTCTCTTCTAGATAAATTTCTCCCGAATCCAGTTTGCTCATATCAAGGACTTCATTAACCAGTTCCTTGAGAATATTGGAAGCCTCACGGATTTTCCCTCTACATTCGGTCTGTCTCGACAGATTATCACGATAATAATCGCCCACATCAAGCATTCCACAGATTCCATTGATCGGTGTCCGGATATCATGGCTCATCCTCTGCAGGAATTCTGTCTTCGCCCGGTTCGCCGCATCAGCCTTTTTTGCTGCTTCCAGAAGGCTTTTTTGATACTTCTGTTCTTTTTCCTTTTCTATTTTAAGAATGTTTTTCTGTGATTTTCTATAAATCATCCAGATTAGTACTACAACGATCAGATAGATGAACAGGCACATGATCACATTTTGCAGAAGTGTCTGAAATATAATCGAATCCGGAACGTAAGCATAGATGTAATGGTCTCTCTGCTTCAGCATAACACCGTGACACCTGACCCCATTGATCGTTAAGCCCATCATGTGCTTACTGTCTGCATGATTTTTTAGCTTTTGGATTGCTTCATAACCGGTTGTGCTTTGTCCGATCAGCCCGGTATTGTTTGAGGCAATGATCACGCCTTCATCTGCTACGATAATTGTCCCATCCCGGTCCTTCCGATAGCCATTCAACAAGCTCTGTATCGTAAGCGTATAATTCATTGCATACTCTGCGGAAGTATAATAGTAAGTCACTACAACTCCCGGTGCATCCTTTCTTGTACAGGCAGCCATATCAATATAAGACCCGTCATTATGACTGATTCTCTTGGCATATACCTTTTCATCATAAATTGCTGTATCCAGTACGATTTCTTTCTCTGCGCATTCTTTTATTTCCGGCAATAAGCTTTCATTCGTACTGTATTCACATACTATATTCCCTTCTATATCCAGAATTGCTATTCCCGTCAGCCATAACTGTTCTGCACTTTCTTTCAACAACTGATGATCCAGTGTTTTTTCATTTTCTGTTTCTGCGGCTATATTTTTGCTGACCTGCCGGGTTCCCTCAATGGCACGAAGCAGACTTTTGGATTCTGATGACTCATTATAATGTGTATATGTGGAACATTGTACTTTTACATAATTTACCGTGTCTAAAAGATCAGCCTCTTCCTTTTCTTTGTCTGCATTGCTGAAAAAACTTGCCGCCAGCACGACAAGACATATTCCAATAGCTATACTGATAATCCAGAATTTCTTTTCTGTTGGAGTAGATTTTTTATTCTTCTTCAAGCTGGTCCACCTCCAGATATTTTTCTGGGTTATCAAGATATTTTCCTATGATTTTTGCAGAAGTTCCGTCCTCTTTCATTTCATCCAGAGTCTGCTCCAGTTTCTCCGGCAGATCCCGAGTTTCATTTTTTGAGAAAGCGACTCCGATTCCGACTGTCATAAGTGGTTCATCCAGAATTCGGAATTTCGCATCATAGTCTTTCATATACTGTATAACCGATTCCTCATGTGCACCTACTGCATCTGCATATCCCTTTCCAAGGAATGTATAGATCAGTTCCCTGTGTTCCAGGCTAATCAGATTACCAAGCTTTGGAATCCTGCTGTCTGTTCTTTGCAGAAAGATTCCTTCCGGTTTTGTTGTAGATTGTACGGCAAGCGTCTTTCCTTCCAGATCACTCAGGGTATAGATATCACTGTTCTTATTGACTGCAACCACCTGATTACTGATCATATACGGACCGGCCCACTTATAATCATCCAACCGTCCTTTCATGGAAAAGCAGCCCATAATACAATCAATATCACCGTTCTCTACCAGCTCCTGCTTCCTCTCCCAGTCAATATTGACAATTTCTACGTCATAACCCATTCGTCCAAATGCTTCCGTTGCCAGTTCAACATCAATTCCTGTTGGTACACCATCTTCATTCAGATAATTATACGGGGGATAACTGTCGCTTCCAAGCTTTATAACCGAGCGATCCGCTGTGTCAGATCCTTGATCTGTTTTTCCACATCCGGAAAGCCCTGTCGCCAGACATGTCAGCACAAGACATGCGCTTATCACTTTCTTTATCTTCATTTAGCTTTTTTCTCTTTCCTTTAAAATAAAAAATGTAACTATATTATATCTTGATATTATTCTGCGTACAAGAAAAACCTTGCTGACTACCATATTGACATTCCTTTCCCAAAGTGTCATAATAACCGCGGAGATAGTATTTGGAATACTACAAAACTATACTCTGACTGAATCACAACAATTTCATATTGAACAGTTACCCCGCCGGAAATGGCGGAAAGCGAGCTTATATTTATTTAAGACATAAAATAAGACTCAGGGAATACGAAGAATAGCAAAAGCATTTGCAGGGATCAGTATGCCTTGACGAATGCTTTTTTTGTAAGGAGACCAATAAGAAATGACAGTTGAGATGTTAAAAGGAAAGATTCATCGTGCTACGGTAGTACAGGCCGAACTTGACTATGTTGGAAGTATTACTGTTGATGAAGACCTGCTGGAAGCGGCAGGAATTATGGAATATGAGAAAGTTCAGATCGTGGATGTAAATAACGGAAGCCGATTTGAAACTTATACGATCTGCGGCAAGCGCGGAAGCGGAATGATCTGCTTAAATGGTGCTGCGGCAAGATGCGTAAGTACTGGTGACAAGATTATTATCATGTGTTATGCACATTATGATTCTGAAGAAGCCAAAGAGCATAAACCACAGGTTGTTTTTGTAGATGATGAGAATAAGATCAGCCGTGTTACAAACTATGAGAAACACGGATTACTGAAAGATATGGCATAACTGCAAAAGTAATTGTAACCTATAAATGAAAATGAAATTTGTTGAATTCAGAACAAGAGGCTATCTCCTAATTTAGTTTTAAAAGGAGAACACCATGCAGGTAACAAAAACAGTAAAGGAAACAAGAGATTTAATTAAGAACTGGAAAAGAGAAGGGAAAACAATCGGTCTTGTACCGACAATGGGATTCCTGCACGAAGGACACGCAAGCCTGATCAAAAAATGCCGCGAAGAAAATGATATTGTTGTTGTATCTGATTTTGTAAACCCGACACAGTTTGGACCGACAGAAGATCTGGAAGCATATCCAAGAGATTTCAAACGTGACAGCGAACTCTGCGAGAGCCTTGGAGCCGATGTCATCTTTCATCCGGAACCGGAGGATATGTACCATGATCCACATGCCTTTGTAAGTATTGATACTTTATCAGAGACACTGTGCGGTAAGACAAGACCAATCCATTTTAAAGGTGTATGTACCGTTGTTTCTAAGTTATTTAACATTGTAACACCGGACAGGGCTTATTTTGGTCAGAAAGATGCACAGCAGTTGGCAATCATCCGCAAAATGGTACAGGATCTGAATTTTGATATCCAGATCGTAGGATGCCCTATCATCCGTGAAGAAGACGGACTTGCGAAATCATCTAGAAATACATATTTAAGTGAAGAAGAAAGAAAAGCCGCACTTTGTCTTTCAAGAGCTGTAAAGGCAGGTCAGGAAACAATTTGTAAAGGAATCAAGGCGGAAGAAGTATTAACAAAGATGCGCGAGATCATTGAAGCTGAACCTCTTGCAAAGATTGATTATGTATCTATGGTAGATGCACTGGATATGCAGCCGGTAGAAATCGTAGAAAAAGACGTTCTGGTCGCTATGGCAGTTTACATCGGAAAAACCAGACTGATCGACAATTTTAGCTACGAGGTATAACCTATGGAAAATGTGATGAAAAAAGTAGGAAGAGCCAGTTCTTTTCTTACAAAATATATTGGAATTATTATCATCTGCTTCTCTGTGATCGCATTTTTCTGGCGCGATGGATTCGCGTGGACAACCAATTATACATCCATCTTTTTAGGTGTTGCCATGTTTGGCATGGGACTTACAATCAAGATGGACGATTTTAAGAGAGTTTTTTCAAGACCGAAAGAAATCATTATCGGATTTGTGGCACAATACACGATCATGCCTGTTGTGGCATGGGGATTATGCCAGCTGATGCATCTTCCGACAGATCTAGCACTCGGCGTTATTCTAGTCGGATGTTGTCCTGGGGGAACAGCAAGTAATGTGATCACATATATTGCCGGAGGTGATGTGGCACTCTCTGTTGGAATGACGATCACTTCCACGCTTGCGGCCCCACTGATGACACCGTTATTAGTGTATCTGCTTGCCGGTGCCTGGGTAGAAGTATCTTTCCTTGCAATGGTAATTTCTGTTGTGAAAGTTGTACTGATTCCGGTGCTTCTTGGTATTTTGATAAACTGGATCTTTGGAAAGCAGATTCAGAAAATATCAGAAGTACTTCCACTGATTTCTGTTGTATCCATCGTAATGATCATCAGTGGAATCGTATCTGTTAATGCGGAAAAAATCTTAAGCTGTGGTCTGCTCGTACTTGGAGTTGTGGCACTTCACAATCTCTGCGGAATGGGCATCGGGCTTGGAGCAGCAAAACTTTTACATATCGAATATGATAAAGCTACTGCGATTGCGATCGAAGTCGGAATGCAGAACAGCGGTCTTGCGATTTCTCTTGCAACAGCTAATTTTGTAGCTAATCCACTGGCAACGCTTCCGGGAGCGATCTTCAGTGTATGGCATAATATATCAGGCTCTTTATTCGCCGGAATCCGCCGTGGCGGAACTGGTACGAAAGAAGCTTGCCTGGAAGTAACTGAATAGATAGAAAGAAAAGCAAACGAGGATAGAAAACTACTTTCTCCATCCCTGTTTGCTTTTCTTTACTTTCCTAATACTACTGCTATTTTAATCTCTTTCTCTGTTTCACTAAGATCAAATGTTCCTCCATCCGCTACTGTAACATGTACTTCATACAAGGTATCTTCCGACAGTTTCTCTGGAATCGTTCCATCTTCTGTCTGAATCTTCCACAGATCTTCCGGAACCTCTGTCAGCTTACCGTCTTTTCCATAAGCATACAGCTTAAAGTCATCCGTTTTGCCTGCAAGCCCCTTCATTCGTATCGCCACAGTCGTACTTGGATGTACATTTTCTACTGTTATCTTATTCAGCCATCCTGCGACATTGCCCTTACCTCCGTCTTCCGTAAATTCTTCCTGCGTTAATATATTTCGCATTGCCTTGTCCAAATCCACTTTTCGGTAAGGCATTTCCGGAAGATATACGAACCGATCCTGCAGTCTGAGGAGTTCAAGATATCCGGTTGGACAGTATAATGCATTTCCACTGTTTCCCGCATACATACCGATTGCCATATTGTTATATCCTGGTTTGTCTGACACATCCATTGAAAATGCAGTCTCACCGGTCTCAAAATCTATCATAATAAACTGCCACATGCCACTGTCCAAGTCCTGAACATAACCGTAAATGTATCCTGTTGCGGTTGAAAGCTTCATCATCGATGTATCCCGGATATCATCTCTGCACCAGATACTCTTCATTTCATATCCGTCATCTGTCTTGATCGTATCAACACGCTCAACTCCCGGCATGACCATTTTATTTCCTTTCTGCAGCCAGTTCACATCATAGATATTTTCATATGTCTGTACAGATGAATCGTTATCTGCGTCCGCAAGCTTCGCACTTCCTGCTCCAAACCAGTTACATACGATTGTGCTGACTGTACCTTCACTGTTATCATATACGATTGCTGAATTTTCTACGGATACCTGCATTTCTTCCGGCAGTTCATCAATAACAGGCGTGCTTGCAACCTTTTCACCGGTCTTCATATCTAATGCCAGCAGATTCACCGGATTCTGATTATCTGTAAACATGACAAGATCGCTAGTTAGTGATGGCGAACATCCGCTTCCCCACGCCAGACCGCCTCCGGTCGTTTCATCACCTTCTTTGCTGTCTTTTGCCCCTGCACTTTCATACGGAGTACACCATTCTACCTGTACACCGTTATCTGCTTTCAGTAGATAGCAGTTCTGATTTGTTAAGATGACTGCACCCTCTTTCGAAGAAGCTATTCCATTTTCTGCCCCTTCTCCAGGAGTTAATTCATATACAAATGTAGATGCTGTCAGATCAACCTCTTCTCCATTCAGAATTGCGTTGATCGCATCTCTGGAAATGTATCCCAGCGCACCTTGCTGCTGACGTTCCGGATAGATTCTGAATCCGCCGGTTGCAAACCAAAGATTTCCCTCATAATCAAACACTACGGATAATAAATTCTGATCCAATGTCTTTCCGGTAATTGCCTCTGCTGCTGCTTTAATATCAATATCCAGCACTTTCTCAAATTCCGGCAGCACATTTCCTTCCTCGTCTGTTGCTTTCAACATAAGTACATGATTGTTGCTTGTCGGACACACCAGACGATTATTTTCATCAACAAAGGAATAGGAACTTTGTATCACATATCCTCCACCGTCATGCTGTTTTGGTGAGAAATATCCGATCGTCTGTGTTTCTTCTGCATTGATATCACGAATTGCAAGTCCTCCCAACAACGGAACAACTGAATGTCCATAATTGTCAAAAAATACCGCCGGAGACGCATTTGGATTCACCTTTTCATAAGAAACATTAATTTCTGGGTAAATACCAACAGGCAGTACCTCATCTGTTGAATCTGAATTATAACAATCATGGTGGATATTTGCATCATTTTTTGCCATATAAGGATTCTCATCAATTGCTTTTTTGGTAAGCGGTTTTATCGTTACTCCCGAGCTTACGCTTTCTGTTTTTGTCTGTTCCTGTTTCACCTCATCTGTCTTTGGTTCATTCGCTGAACAGCCTGATGTAACTGCAACTGCTGATATAATAAATGCTAAAAGAATTGTTCGCTTTTTCATATTATTCTGCCTCCTTTTTCTCGTAATCTGTAACTGTTCAGAGCCAAGCAGAATTTCATAAAACAGGTGTAAAATGCTTGCATTTTTAAGACTGTTTTTGAAATTT
>ERZ773186.783-NODE-783-length-28793-cov-17.181606_pt1 | contig 28793 bp, 24 predicted proteins | sample MGYA00581000_ERZ773186 | MGnify/ENA primary metagenome ERZ773186 (study PRJEB29015, sample SAMEA2737752) | human gut metagenome | biome: human gut; feature: human-associated habitat; material: faeces | place: China | collected 2012 ...
CAAGATTCTGCCTGAGGCTAAGGATTACAAGCGCATCGGCGAGCACGATACCGGTTTGAACACCGGCGGTATGGGTAGTGTTACCCCTGTGCCATTCGCTACCAAGGAGTGGATGCAGAAGGTGGATGAGCGCATCATCCGTCCTACCGTTGAGGGTCTTGCCGAGGAGAACATCGACTACAAGGGCTTCATCTTCTTCGGATTGATCAACGTAGAAGGCGAGCCAATGGTGATTGAGTACAACTGCCGTATGGGCGACCCAGAGACTGAGAGCGTGATGCTCCGCCTGAAGAGCGACATCGTGGATCTCTTCGAGGGTGTAGCTGCCGGCGATCTGGACAAGCGCAGCATCGAGTTTGACGAGCGTGCTGCAGTCTGCGTAATGCTCGTAAGCGGCGGTTATCCAGAGGCTTACAAGAAGGGCTATCCTATCAAGGGTATCGACGACGTGGAAGGCTCAGTGGTATTCCACTCTGGCACAGCGATGAAGGATGGTGAGGTAGTAACCAATGGTGGTCGTGTCATCTGCGTAAGCAGCTACGGCAAGGACAAGGAAGAAGCCTTGAAGAAGAGCTTTGCCGAGGCACAGAAGATTCAGTTCACCGACAAGTACTTCCGTTCTGATATCGGACAGGACCTTTAAGTAATGTTTAATTAGTAGTGATTAATGATTAATGAGGCAGATGCCTTATCGTTTACTTCAGAAGTAAAAATTAAGCATTAATCACTAAACACTAATATAGATGTTAAGAAAGAAAACTTTTCAAAATAAAGTAGCGTCAAGCCGCTACGCTTTACCTATCACAGCAACCCTTGCCGCCTTGGTATGGGTTGCTGTAGGTTTTTTGGTATCCAATATCTGGGTACAGTTTGCCTTTACCATCATCTCTACCCTGCTGATGGTAGAGCTCAACAACCATAATTCCCTGATGCGCACCTACAGCCGTATGGTTTCGTGCAGTTTCCTGGTATTCATCACCATGACCAGTCTGCCTGCGCCATCGTTCAAGGCAAGCATCGTGACGATGTGCTTCATCGCCTTCTATCTCATCATCTGGAATGGCTATCAGGACAAGCAGTCGTCGGGCTGGACTTTCTATGCCTTCTTCTGTATCGGCCTCGCCTCGATGGTCTTCATCCAGATAGGCTATTTCCTGCCTGTACTCTGGCTGATGATGATGGTATTCACCAATTCATTCAGCATCCGCAACTTCTTTGCATCCATCATCGGCGTGGTGATGCCCTACTGGTTCTCAGCGGGTTACTATGCCTATACCGACAATATGCAGGGTCTGGCAAACCATTTACTGGAGTTCGTGAACTACAAGGAACTGTTCGACTATTCGCAGGTTACCGACCATGAGGTAGTGAATCTGGTGTTCCTCACCATCCTGGGCGTCATCGGTTCCATCCACTTCCTGCACACGTCATACGCCGACAAGATTCGCACGAGAATGATCTACGACACCTTTGCCATGGTGAACTTCGTGAGTCTGGCTTTCATCATACTGCAGCCTCAGCATATCAAGGAGTTGGGCGGCATCATGATTGTGAATACAGCGCCACTCGTGGCTCACTTCATCACCTTCACCCGTGGTAAGATTACGAACATCATGTTTATCTCGATGCTGGTTATCGTGGTACTGATTTTATTATATAATATTTTCATCCCCGAAACGATATTGATGCAGGCGATAAACATATAAATAATATTCAATGAGTTACATGATAGATTTTTTAATCAACTGGGGCTATTGGGGCATGTTTGTGTCCGCTTTTCTTGCCGGCAGTTTCTTCCCCTTCAGCAGTGAGGTGGTGATGTCGGGCTTGCAGGCGGCAGGATTGGACCCGATTCCGCTCGTGATATATGGCAGCATAGGAAACGTGCTGGGCTCACTGTTTAATTATGGCGTGGGAAGACTCGGAAAGATGGAGTGGATAGAGAAATATCTGCACGTAAAGAAGGAGAAACTCGACCAGGCTGAAAGATTCATGGCGGGTCGTGGTGCCTGGATGGGCTTCTTCGCCTTCATCCCGATATTGGGAAGTGCCATCACCATCGTATTGGGTCTGACCAGAGCCAACATCATCATCTCTACCATCAGCATCACCATCGGAAAAGTGCTGAGATATGTTCTGCTGGTATATGGTCTGAGTTTTATTGTTTCCTGACTTTGACATTTTCTGATGCAACCTTTGTAACTTGCTGATAATCAGGCTTGGTATTCTTTGCATGGGTGACGCAGATAAAATGATATCAAAATAGAATATCGTACTACCCTACGAGAGTGCGTCAAAATACGAGATTCTCATGATAATATTCTTTCCGTTGGGTGACGCATAGTCAAAGTCAAGTGCTGGTATATGGTCTGAGTTTTATTGTTTAAAACAGATTCCGGTTTATCGTTTGAATATTTGGTTAAAATATAAAGAGATTTAGATATATGAAGAGATTTGAATATATGAAGAGTTTTCTATACCTTATTATATTAGGGGGAATATTAGGCGGATTTCTTGCCGGATGCAAGGGCACGCCTCAGAAACAGGCTGAATCGGGGAATTCTGCCGGAACAGGTAAGCCTACCGTTACCGTAACCATCCCGCCCTACAAATATTTCGTGGATAAGATTGCCGAAAACAAGGTGGATGTCAACGTGATGGTATCCAACGGCAACAACCCGGAGACTTACGAGCCATACGCCGATCAGATGATGGAACTTACGAAGAGTGCCATTTATCTGAAGGTGGGCAGCATCGGTTTTGAACAGACCTGGATGAAGAAGCTGCAGGACAATGCTCCGGATATGAAGGTGATAGATACCTCCGTAGGCATCAAACCAGCCAAGACACCGGGCGGCAACATCGACCCGCATGTGTGGATGAGTTGCAAGAATGCCCGCATCATCGCGAGCAACATCTTCAAGGCACTCTGCAATCTGGAACCGAAGAACAAGGCGTTCTTTGAGAAGAACTATCTGTCGCTGCTGAAAATCATCGACAAGCGAGACAGCGTCATCAGAAAGAGTTTCAAGGATCATCCTGAGCTGGTTCGCAAGTTTGTGATTTATCACCCTATCCTCACTTATTTTGCCCGTGATTACCAGTTGGAGCAGTTGGCCATTGAGGAAGAAGGCAGGGAGCCGAGTGCTGCCCAGCTGAAAAGCCTCATAGAAAAAGCAAGAAAAGAAAAGATAAAATATTGCCTCATTCAGGCAGAATTTGCCAACCGCAACACCAATACTTTCATCAAGGAAAGCCAAACCCAGGCAATGAATATCAACCCATTGCAGGGAGAATGGAACTGGGCAATGCAGGAAGCGGCAGCCGCAGTGCAAGGCAAAAAGATAGTGGTTGGAAAGTAGGCTCGCCAATATTTTATAAAAAGTATAAAGAACAATAACTAATCATAAAGTTCAATGTTCAAAGTTCAAAGTTCAAAGTTGGAAGTTCAAAGTTCAAAGTTAATCGAAATCGAGCATCTATCCGCCGGATACGACGGCAAGCAGGTGCTCAATGACATCAATCTCACCGTCTATCAAGACGATTATCTTGGCATCATCGGACCAAACGGTGGTGGCAAGACTACCCTCATGCGCCTCATCCTCAGACTCATGAAGCCCACGGAAGGAAAGATCCGATATTTCAAGAAAATGAAAGATAAAAACGGAAATCCTATCCTGGATGAGAACGGAGAAGCGAAAGTTGAGGAAGTAAAGGAGATTTCGATGGGCTATCTCCCACAATACAACTCCCTCGACAAGCAATTCCCTATCTCAGTATATGAAGTAGTCCTCTCCGGCCTCAGCAAGACCAAGAGCCTCTTTTCCAGATACACCCAGGCACAGCACCAGCAGGTGCTCAACACCCTGGAACGCATGCAGCTGATGGAGTTCAAAGACCGCCACATCGCAGCCCTGAGCGGTGGACAGCTACAGCGAGTGCTCCTGGCACGTGCCATCGTATCCAAGCCCGATGTAGTCATCCTCGATGAACCCAACACCTACATCGACCGCCGATTCCAGAAGCAGATGTACGAGATGCTGGAACAAATCAACAAGGAATGCGCCATCATCATCGTGAGCCACGATGTAGCCGAAGTGCTCAATAACGTGAAGCACATCGCCTGCGTAAACCATCACCTGCATTATCACAATACAGCAGACATGCCAAGAGAAAAACTTGAGGAACATTTCCTAAATGTTTAGCTAGATAATATAATAATGCCTAAAAAAAAGGAAGAAACTTCTAGATTATCTTATCTTTTTAGTATCTTTGCAACGTTTTATACACATTATTATTAAATAAGAAATATATAAGAAATAAAGAAATATAATACATTAAAGTTTAAACAATAATGAAACAGTACAAATTGGTGGACAATATCTTCGGATGGGTCGCATTCATCATTGCGGCTTTCGTTTATTGTTCCACGATTGAGCCGACAGCCAGTTTCTGGGACTGTCCTGAGTTTATCACTACTGCTTATAAGCAGGAAATCGGTCACCCACCGGGGGCACCGTTCTTCATGCTCATGGGCAATTTCTTCACACACTTCGCCAGCGACACCACTCAGGTGGCCAAGATGGTGAACACGATGAGCGCACTCCTCAGTGCCGTCTGCATCATGTTCCTCTTCTGGACGATTACCCACCTGGCTCGCAAACTCATCATCGGCGACTGGAAGGAGATGACCACCAGCAAGATGATTGCCATCGAGGCATCAGGTATGGTGGGCGCACTCATCTACACCTTCAGCGATACCTTCTGGTTCTCGGCTGTAGAGGGTGAGGTTTACGCCTTCTCATCTGCCTTCACCGCCGTGGTATTCTGGCTGATATTGAAGTGGGAAGACCACGCCGACGAACCTCATAGCGACCGATGGCTCGTGCTCATCGCCTATATGACCGGTTTGAGTATCGGTGTTCACTTGCTCAACCTGCTCTGTATCCCAGCCATCGTATTGGTTTATTACTACAAGAAGGTGCCTCATGCCAACCTAAAGGGTTCGCTTCTGGCGTTGGTTCTCTCCTTCCTGGTAGTGGTAGCCGTATTGTATGGTGTGGTTCCAGGTATCATCACCGTAGGTGGATGGTTCGAGCTGTTCTTCGTCAACGTGCTCGGTTGTCCATTCAACACCGGTGAAATCGTATATATCATCTGCCTCGTAGCCTCTGTTATCTGGGGCATCTACGAGACTTACAATGCTTCCGAGAAGAACGAGAAGAAGCAGAACATCGCCTTCGTTCTCGGTTTCGGCATGCTCGGTATTCCATTCTATGGATATGGCTGGACTGCCGTAGTCTGCGGCATCATCGTCCTCGCCGTTCTCTGGCTTGCCCTTACCTACAAGCGCAAGAAGGAAGTGGTAACAGGCGTTGACGAGGTGACTGGCATCGCCAAGAAGAAGATGCAGCGCGTGCCTCTGGTTACAGCCCGCATCAAGAACACCGCTTTGCTCTGCATGCTGATGCTCATGATCGGTTACTCAAGCTATGCGCTCATCGTAATCCGTTCATCTGCCAACCCTCCTATGGACCAGAACTCTCCTGAGGATATCTTTACCCTGGGCAGTTATCTGAGCCGTGACCAGTATGGCGACCGCCCACTGTTCTACGGTCAGGCTTACACCTCTCAGGTAGCCCTCGAAGTGGATGGCAGTATATGCAAGCCTGTGATGGAGGAAGGTGCTCCTGTATATCAGCGCAAGGAGAAGGCTTCTGCCGACGAGAAGGACTCTTACTTCGTAGTAAGCCACAAGAACAAGTATATCTATGCACAGAATATGCTCTTCCCACGTATGTACAGTTCGGCTCATGCCCAGGCATACGAAGACTGGATGGGCGGCGTGGAAGGAACCCAGGTGCCTTACGACCGCTGCGGAGAGAACATCATGGTGAAGATGCCTACACAGATTGACAACATCCGCTTCTTCCTCTCCTATCAGTGCAACTTCATGTACTGGCGCTACTTTATGTGGAACTTTGCCGGACGTCAGAATGATATCCAGGGCAATGGTGAGCCTGAGCATGGCAACTGGATTACCGGTTTCTCATTCATTGATGACCAGCTCTATGGCGACCAGAGCAAACTGCCAGATGACCTGAAGGAGAACAAGGGTCACAACGTGTTCTACTGCATGCCGCTGATTCTCGGTTTGATCGGTCTCTTCTGGCAGGCTTGGTACACCCGCAAGCGCAAGGTAGTAAAGAACGGCGTGGAAACAGAGGAGGTTCTCCCTGTAGGTATCCAGCAGTTCTGGGTGGTATTCTTCCTGTTCTTCATGACGGGTCTTGCCATCGTCATCTATCTGAACCAGACTCCAATGCAGCCACGTGAGCGTGACTATGCTTACGCCGGTTCATTCTATGCATACGCTATCTGGTGCGGTCTTGGCGTAGTAGCCATCCTCGACATCCTGAAGCAGAAGATGAAGCTCAGCGGTACAGCCATTTCAGCCATCGTTGCCGTTATCACCCTCCTCGTGCCTATCCAGATGGCATCACAGACCTGGGATGATCACGACCGCTCTGGCCGCTACACCTGCCGTGACTTCGGTCAGAACTACCTGATGTCACTCCAGGAGAAGAGCCATCCTATCATCTTCACCAATGGTGATAACGATACCTTCCCACTCTGGTACAACCAGGAGGTTGAGGGCGTTGGCACCGATGCACGTGTATGTAACCTGAGCTATCTGCAGACCGACTGGTACATCGACCAGATGATGCGTCCTGCATACGACTCACCATCCGTACCTATCACCTGGCCACGTCTCGACTTCTGTTCAGGAACCAACGAGTATGTATCTGTTCAGCCTGAGGCTAAGCAGCAGATTCTGGAATTCTACAAGCAGGACCCAGAGAATGCCAAGAAGCAGTTTGGCAATGAGCCATTCGAGCTGAAGAACATTCTGAAGTACTGGGTACGCAGCAAGAACCCTGATATGCACGTTATCCCTACAGATACCCTCTACGTCACCATCGACAAGGAGGCAGTGAAGAAGAGCGGCATGATGATGGCTTCGGATACCATCCCAGACAAGATGGTGATTTCGCTTGCAGGCAAGAGCGCTCTCTACAAGGGCGACCTGATGATGCTCGAAATGCTGGCTCAGTGCAACTGGACCCGTCCGCTCTACGTGGCTTTGACCGTGGGTCAGGAGAACTACATGAACCTGGGCGACAACTTCGTACAGGAAGGTCTCGTTAACCGTATCACTCCGTTCACCACCAACAAGCCAGGTGCCAAGAACTTCGACACAGAGAAGACCTATCATAACATCATGACCCGATTCAAGTTCGGCAACCTGAAGCAGAAGGGCCTCTACATCGACGAGACCACCATGCGCATGTGCTATACACATCGCCGTCTGCTCGCCCAGACAGCCCTGCAGCTCATCGCCGAAGGCAAGAAGCAGAAGGCTATCAACATCCTGAAGAAGGCTGATGTGGAGATTCCAGCATACAATGTCACCCTCGATTACATGAGCGGTGGTCTGGATATGGCTCGTGGCTGGCTGATGACCGGTCAGAAGGCAAAGGGTAAGGAGTATGTGGAGGCTGTTTGGAAGAACGCTTCACAGTATCTCAACTACTACCTCTCACTGTCTAACGACCGCTTCCTGCAGAGTCAGAACGACTGCATCCGTCAGATTATGATCATGCAGAGCGTCTGCGATGTAGCAGGCATGGTAAGTCCTCAGCTGGAGCAGAAGTATATGAAGCAGCTCAATGCACTCTATACCCTCTACCACGGCAGAGGCGGCAGAATGCCAGAAGGTAATCAGTAAAAATCAGAATATAAATCAATATTTCCCATGTTCATAGAGCAACCAGCCAAGTGGCTTAGATGGTTATATCCCAAGGCAATATGGCGAATGGACAAGAACGACCATTCGGTGTATCTTACATTCGATGATGGTCCGATTCCCGAATCCACCCCATTCATTTTGGAAACCCTGAGAAAATATAACATCAAGGCAACCTTTTTTATGGTGGGCGAGAATGTATTGCGCAACCACGACCTCTACAACCAGATTGTGGCAGAGGGACATCAGGTGGGCAACCATACCTTCAACCACATCGGTGCCTTCAAGCATCGTGTCATCTCATACGTTCTCAATACCAACAAAGCAAATGAGTTGATACATGCCCATCTCTTCCGTCCACCTCATGGATGGATGAGAGCCAGCGAGTACTGGTGGCTGCATCGCACCTACAAGGTGATTATGTGGGATGTGGTGACCCGAGATTATTCCAAGTGGATGACGGCAGAAGACGTGGTGAACAACGTGAAGAAGTATGCCCGCAACGGCAGCATCATCACCTTCCACGACTCGCTGAAGAGCATCGACAAGCTGAAGACGGCGCTGCCGCAATCCATAGAATGGCTGATGGAACAGGGATATGAATTCAAGATTTTTGATTAATTCATTCTTTGATTAAATCACTTTTTGATTAATTCATTTTGATAAACCATGAGCAAAAGAATCAATAGTTACCAGGCTGTGGCTTCGTTTGTAAGAGCTTTCTTCGAAGCGTATGCCCGTGGCATCATGGATGCAGCTATCGGTGGCGACGACTTCAAGAAGAAGAACGACCCGAAGGAAATCAAGCAGATGATGCTGGAGCATTATGGCGAGGTGAACCAATATTTCTTCGACATCATGTTCTCTACCCTCGTACGTCTCAACTACAAGAGTGCGGATGAGGCGAACGAGCGAATGAAGAAGAATTTCGAGAGCATGAAGAAGGCGGATCCTTCCTTTGAGCCTACGATGCTCGATTATCTGCGCATAGCCTGCAAGTCGAATCCGCTTTACAATGCGATGGAGGCAGAATACAAGCGCAACTTCACCTGGCTGCTGCAGGGTAAGTTTACCACCATCGAGGAGCATCTGCGCGATTATACCCGCGGCATCCTCATCAGTCTGGCCGATGAACCGATGGCTATCCATCTGCTGGTGCGCATCATCGTGAAGGCGTATGCCGCCGGCTTGAAGTGTGGCAGCAAGGAGGGCACTCAGCCTCAGCTCCACATGCCTACCCTGCACGGCATGCTGCTGAACAACGTGAACATCCTCCTCAACGAGGCGCCGCTGAAGGGTGACCCGGAAGACCCCGTAGCCTTGTTCAAGGAAGCCTGCAAGAACGAAGAAGAAAACATCAATGTATTGTTCAATACACTGAACGATGCCATGAAGGAACTGGCAGAGGAATAATAGAAAAGCCCCTGATGCATCACGCATCAGGGGCTTTTCTATTATTCTTCTGCTCCGTCACCATCACCGTATTCCGTTTACGGTTACAATTCAATGGTCCTGCTGTAACCATCGTTGCCTTTTACTTCAACCGCATGTTCGTTCCAGCTGTATATGTATTTATATTCCGGAGGCAGGATGATATTCCCCCTCCTGTCCAATAGTCCATACAAACATTTCCGCATGCCTATTCTGCATTCGGCATAATCACCTCGGAAGTCAGAGATATACGCATAAATGGGTTTCACGATGATGTCGTCCATCACCCTCAGTCCCCATCTGCCATCCTGCTGGAAAGGTTCTACATTTTTCAGATATTCCTTCAGTTGGCTGGCTGTCATTTTCTTCCTTGCCGTATTCGCCTTCTTCACCGTTATCATCTCATTATTCACGGCAATGATGTTCTGCATCTTCTTCACATAGGTTGGAATGATACCCTTGCCAGCCCTCAGCCCAGCAAACATGCTCTCCCAGTTGCGAGGCTTGTCGGGCAAACCGAACTTGCGGTAGTTTCCTACGTTGTCGATAATCAAGCACACCTTATCCTTGTTCTCATGGTTGATGCGTAACCCACGTCCCACCATCTGCAGATACTTGGCTAGCGACAGCGTAGGACGGGCCATCTGGATAAACTCTACGTCAGGACAGTCAAAGCCCTCATCAAAGAGGTTCACGTTCACCAGACAGTCTATCTCGCTGCGTCTGAAAGCCTCCACCATCTCCTTGCGTTTCTTGGCTGACGTCTTGCTGTCCAGTGCCACGCTTTTCAGTCCGAGGGCATTGTAACAGGCAGCTATCGCCTGGGCATGCACAATATCAATAGCATATACGATACCCTTCTTGCCGTCAGCGTATTTCTTCACGCTGTCGTAGAGACGTTGGATGGTCTGCGGAATATTCAGTTTCTCATCCATCTCCTTGATGGCATAGTCGCCATCGCTGCCTCGTCCTTTCAGCTGGTTCACAGTCAACTGATCGTTGGAGTACTTGCCGATAACCACGTAGTCATAGGGTGCCAGATACCCACGCAGGATAAAGTCGTTGGTACAAGGAGATTTCAACAATATCTCAAACAGCTTGCTGAAGGATTTCTTGTTCATGCGGCATGGAGTAGCCGTCATACCGAGTTTCAGAGCCTTTCTGTTCCTTTCAAACAGATCTTGATAGGAGGTTGCTATGGCGTGATGCGCCTCATCCACAACGATGAGTCCTGGCGTACACTCCGCCCCTTCCAGTTCGTCGATATGTCTGTTCAACCATTGAATGGAGAGCACCCTTATCCTTACTTTCGCTTTCAGCTCCATTTCCTTCTCCCCATAGTCCAGACAGAATCTGTCCAGCGTCTGCTGCATTTGCTCCACCAGTTCACGGCGGTGCGCTACAATCCACACTTCGCCCGTGTCATGGTTATCAAGGAACCATTTCACCACAGCCGCCATCACGTAGGTCTTTCCCGTACCTGTCGGCATCTGCACCATCACCGAACTGCCCACCTTCTCCTTCTTACCATTCTCATTATAGAATGTACTGGTAACAGCAGAGGTCAGCACGTTGATAATGTCTTCCAGCATCTTTTGCTGGTAGTCATAAAGCTTGATTTTCTTCATTCAAAAGAAATTATTTCGTCCCAGTCGGTAGTCCGCTAGGCGTCCCGCCGGATTTGAAATCCGGCGTAAAAAAATGTCCCAACCTATTAAAACCGGGGGATCACTTCAAACTCACTCATCGCCTCTCCCCATCTGCGTTTGATCTCCTTGAATTCATCTTCGTCAACAAACTCACGGAAGGCAAGTAACACCTGATAATAATAACCGACAGGATCAGCGCTGCTACCTAAACCTTTTTAATGTCACTCAGGGCATTGTTGTCAAAACGACAACGCTTTCTCAACATGGAAAAAGTCATGCCCTGTCTCTCTAACTCTGAGCGCAAAAATGCACCAAACTGGCGGTTAACCGCCATAAAACTTGATTTTGGCATAATTTTAATGCTAATAAATTTAAAATAAAATATATTATTGTAAAAACGGTCTGAACATGTTAAGACCGCTGTTTCTATCGTTTTTATATCTTTGCCGCGTAGAAATTCAAAACAACTAACAATTGATGATTATACACAACTAACAATTGATAATTATGAAAGTAAGTATTTTCCATGACATGACCTGCAAGCTGCCCTTGCCGGGGCTTCTTGAAGGAGTCGCCAACCTCATTCGAACCGATGAGAAGTTGGCTGTATTCACCCGGTCGTATCGACAGACCGGTAGCAAGACTTTCAAGAACGAAAGCCAGTTATTTGCTGTGCCTTGCCTCTTCGAGGGAGGAAAGGGTAGAAGCAACATCAGACAACTCACGGGGATGTCGCTCGTGGACTTCGATCATGTTTTCCCCACAGATGGCACAGCCGCTCAAGCTGATACTACTGCCCTCCAGGAGCTGAAGGCAAAGATCATCGCCGACCCTCATACGCTGATGAGCTATATCACGATGAGCGGCAACGGACTCCGTGTCATCTTTACCTATGAGATAGCCCCGGAGTTTTCGGGAATTCCCAAGGATGAGGAAGAGGTGAAGAAGTTCGAGGCATACTACCAGCAGGCCTTCTATGCCGGCAATGCCTATTACGAGAAACTCTTGGGAGCCAAGGCGGATATGCAGTGCAAGAACATCACCCGACTGAGCGGTCTTGCCCACGACCCAGAGGTATTTCTACGCCCCCAATCCGAAGTCACTCCTTTCACGGCAGAAGAAATCTCCACCGCAGCAACAGCCTATGTGAAGCAAAGCAAGGAAGACAAGCAGATGCAACGCATCCAGACCTACTTCGATACCCTCATTGCGCCCCAGCTGGCGAAAGCCAAAGTCGAGTTCCGTAGCGGCAGTCATAACGATTATGTGATGCGTGTCGGCTACAAACTTGCCGAACGCCGATTTTCAAAGAAAGTCGCCCTCAGATGGGCGATGCAGAAGTTCGGGAAGGACTATCCTGACACGGAGCAGGTCATCAACTCCTGCTTCGCCAACGCTTCTCCTCACGGAAAGCAGGGAGGAGGTGGTGGCAGCAGAGGCGACAGCAAAACTGCAACGGTCGAGGAAATCAAGTCTTTCCTGGATGGCCATATATCCCTCAGATTCAACGAAATAACTTCTCGTGTGGAATATGAGTTTCCCGCAGATAACACAGATGCACGCAGATTCATACCCGTCAACGACCGCATCGTCAACTCCCTATGGAGCCAGATGTCCACCATTACCCGTGTCAATATTCAGGATATGTATCGTGTCATAGAATCAGACTATGTCCCAGTATTCAATCCCTTCAAAGAATACTTGAATAGTCTCCCACAGATAACACAGACAAGCACAGATAATGTCTCTGACGAGCCTGGGTCTTGCAAGCCTTTTGTCTCTCAACAGCAAAATCTGTGTCAATCAGTGCAATCTGTGGGAGAAAAGAATCATCCATCTGTGGGAGTTCAAGATAAAAAACAATCTGTGGGAGAAAATGATTATATCCGTGAGCTAGCTCAAACCGTCCGTGTAAAGGGCGGCGAGCAGGAGCAGATGCTGTGGCACCTCTACCTGAAGAAGTGGCTCGTCGGCATGGTGGCGAGTTGGATTTCCGATGATGTGGTCAACAACGTCATCCTCGTGCTCATCGGTGAGCAGGGAGCGTACAAGACCACGTGGTTCAACTACCTTCTTCCACCCCCACTGAAGCAGTATTTCTATACCAAGACCAACGCCAACCGCATGTCAAAGGACGACATTCTGACCTTGGCGCAGTATGCCCTTGTCTGCTGCGAGGAGCTAGACACCATGCGCCCAGCCGAACTGAACCAGCTGAAGGCAGCCGTCACCATGCCGAGCATCGACGAGCGAGCAGCCTACGCCCATTATCATGAGCACCGCAAGCATATAGCGTCGTTCTGCGGAACGGGCAACAACACCCAGTTCCTGTCTGACCCCACCGGCAACCGCCGCTGGCTGCCTTTCGAGGTGGAGAGTATCGTCTCGCCAAGAGACCATCCTTTCCACTACGAAGGCATCTACAGCCAAGCTCTAGCTCTCTACAAGAGCGGCTTCCAGTACTGGTTTACGAAGGAAGAAATCCAGGAGTTGAACCGTCACAACCGCCAGTTTGAGACACCACGCCTCGAACACGAGCTGGTAGATTTGTATTTCCGCAGACCTACCGATAGCGAGTTGGGCGAGTTCATGTCCGTGGCCCGTGCCCTGCAGATGATCAGCAACGGTATCAGCCAGAAGCTCAGCGCCGTGAATGTAGGCAGAGCCTTCAGCGACTTGGGTTTCAAGCGGGTACGCACCAACAGCAGCCGGGGCTTCATCGTAGTCTGCCGCACGCCGGAGGAGATCAAGGCATACCAGCACCGCCTCCTGATGGATGCGAAGCCGGATTCGGAAGCCGATGCACCCTTCTAGCCGTCCCACGGTGAGTGACACATGACACTTGTGACACCTGTTTTCTTAAAATCCCTCGCGCGCAGGCAGGAAAACATCATCTTAAAAATATAAACTAATATATAGTTAGAAGAAAATAAAGAAAAGAAGAGTCACATCCGTCATCTGTCACTCGTAAGTGACATAGTTAGACATCCTAACTATCATAGATAGCCCCCGTAAGTGACATAGATAGACATCGTAAACAACATAGTTACAAACCTCTTCAAACGAATTCAATATGAATCAACACAGTTATACCAAGCAAGAGCTAGCTCTGCTTTACTTTCCAGATGCCACTCCCGAAGTGGCAAGTGCCCATCTCAGAAGATGGATTATCCTTTGCAAGCCGCTTTACGAGCAGCTTCTGAAGACCGGTTACAGCAAGTGGGCGAAGGGCTTCACCCCCACCCAGGTATCGTATATTTTCGCCTATTTGGGAGAACCATAAGAGAAAGAAACGTAGGAAACCGTGAGAATCCGTGAAAATCCGTTAGGAACCATGAGAAACCGTGAGAAACCGTGAGTTGCGCTTTCCGGATTTCGTATCTTTGCATTGTCTTTGAAACACAGAGGCAGAGTCGAATCCGGAGAGCGCGCCTTCGGACGGAAGCAGGGGGATAGGCCCTTTCCCCCTCATGACTCTTAGTTCATAACCAAATTTCAAACATTTGATTCGAGTAGTTTTATATCAGAACACGAACGCAAAGATCAAGGAAGCGTACAACAAGTGGTTTCCACGAGTAGTAAGCGATGAGACCATTGGTCTCGAAGAGTTGGCAGAGCACATGGCTAGCCACAACACCCCCTACAGCAAGGGAGCGATTCTAGGCATGTTGACGGATGCGGTAGGCTGCACCAAGGAGCTCCTTCTCTTAGGCAAGAACGTGAAGTTCCCCGACCTTGCCATCTTCTCCCTAGGCCTGAAGGTAAAGGGAGGTGCCGACAAGAAGGAAGATTGGACGGTAGCGAAGTACATCGAAGGTCTCCGCCTGCGAGCCAGAGCCACTGGCGAGCTGAAGACCTCAAACCTCGACACCACCATCAAGCGTGTGGATGCCGTAAAGAGCAGCAGCTCCAAGACCCCAGCCGATGATAGTACCACTGGAGATACCACTCCAGGCGGCGGTAACACCACTCCAAGCGGTGGAGGTACAACCCCAAGCGGTGGTGATACTCCAGGCGGTGGTGATACCGGAACCGATGCAGGAACAGATTCTGGAACTGATTCCGGAACTGGCGATAACGGTTCTGTAAGCATTTGATAGCATCTGAAGATAGGGCAGGATGCAGTCCGGAGTATTCCGATGACACCCAAGGCTGACATCAGCAAACAGGAATGAAACACCGTCATGAACGGGTACTTGCTCATCCTGTCCTTTCTTCAGATTTATCAGTATATTGTTAAACATTAAAATCAAAAGAAGAATATGAAAATAAACTGGAAATCCGTCATTAATTTCATCATCACCGTCCTCACCGCCGCCATCAGTTCATTCTGTGTACAGAGCTGCACCCAACTTTAACCAAGGCGGTCCCAGCAAGCCTGTCCCCACTCCACCCCAGGCGGTCCCAGCCCGCACAATCTGGCGAGACCTTTGATTGGTCCGCCAACCTTATAGCGTAGCGGTTCTGAGCACCGGAGGGCGGTTACATCCTCTCGTTCCTGAGGAAAGAGAGGCTTGGTGAGAAAGGTGGAGCCTTCCTTAACGGTAAGGAAGGACGGGTAGGTTTTCGAAAATCTTATAATAAGAACAAAAGTTAAAACAAAAACAATGAATATAGTTAAAACAAATATTGAAGGCGTTCTCATTATAGAGCCACGCCTCTTCCGTGATGCTCGTGGCTACTTCTTCGAGAGCTTCAGCGAGCGAGAGTTTGAAGAAAAGGTTGCCCCAATCCTGGGACACAGTGTTCACTTCTGCCAAGATAACGAGTCAATGAGCAGCTATGGCGTGATGCGAGGTCTGCACTTCCAGCGCCCACCTTATACCCAGAGTAAGTTGGTACGCTGCGTAAAGGGTAGAGTACTTGATGTAGCAGTTGATATCCGCAAAGGATCACCAACCTACGGCAAACATGTGGCTGTAGAGTTGACAGAAGATAACCATGTTCAGTTCTTCATTCCAAAGGGCTTTGCTCATGGTTTCGCTGTTCTCTCGGAAACTGCAGTCTTCCAATACAAGTGTGATAACTTCTATCATCCAGAGGCAGATGGAGGCATCAGCATCCTCGACGATACCCTCGGTATCGATTGGAGAATCCCAACAGAACATGCCAATCTCTCAGAGAAAGATACAAAGCATGCAATGCTGAAGGACTTTGATAGTCCATTCGACATCAATGTGGCATTCTCATGATGCCCCACCCTACAAATGATAATAATAAAGATAAGAAACAATGAATAAAGAAAATAGAAATTCCTTTCGAAAGGAAATATTAGGTAAGATAGAAGAGCATTGGGCTAAGTCGAATAGCCCTAAAGACGACCTCTTCTATTACCACCCTTCCGAAGATAAAATAGTCTTATCCCATGCCCTGTTCTGGGTGATGACCCAAAACATAAAAGGAAAGGTAGGAAAGGAAAAGTACTTGTTGCTTCTCCGCCAATATCAGGAGGAAATGCTTGAAGCTTACTTGACGGAATCAGAAGACTTCAAAGACTTGCTGCACTATTGCAACATCATGTACAATGCTCTTCCTATGCTCCTTCGAAGCACCTACAATTTCCACATTAACTTAGAAGCTCGCAAGCTAGCCGCCATTACGATTGTCGCTGGTGGCTATGGTGGTGATATGCCCGAAGACCAGGCTTATGACCTCCTCGATGATATAGACTTCTATTATAATAAGGTAAAGTGCCGCAAGATAGAAAAGCTCTTGCCGGTATTGAACAAACTGGTAATAGAAGAGCAAAAGTTCCTTTAGCCTACATAGAGGAATGCTTTTAACATATAACCATAGAAGCAAAAACTATGATTCCATGCTATTATGTTGAAAAAACAGACGAGGTGAAGGAGTTTGCTTAGCAATCCTTTACCCTAATAACGATACAAAAAACTTTTTTCAAAAACTGATAGGTGCAACTACTTGTAATATAGTGGGGACGCTTTGCTTGTAATATATGATATTTGAAGTAAAATTGTAGTCCATTTTAATTTGTTATCTCTTATGATAGATGCGATTCGAATAGAAAATTTGAGAAGTCTTAAAGATACAGGCTTCATCAAATTAAAAAAACTCAATATTCTTTTGGGTAGCAATAGCTCAGGGAAAAGTACTTTTTTGAGAAGTTTTCCTTTGTTTGCTCAGTCTGTAAAAAAGAATCTTAGAGGACCAATTTCTTGGTTTGACGATTCCATGGTAGATTTTGGCAATTATGAGACTGCTATTAATTTTAATGCAGGAAAAGAGGATCTGATATCTTTTTCATATAGATTGCAACCACCTTATTTTTATAATTATAGAGTGGTAGATTTTCATATAATAGGTTCTTCTTTGTTTGAGCGTTGTATTGATAAATTTAAGGAGGAAATTGATTGTAAGGTTTGTTTTTCAAACGATAAGAATGGTACATATGTTAATACTGTTCAGTTGTCAACAAATGATAATATTTGTTCATTCTATATTGAAAAAAGAGATGGTTATGTCAAAGCAAAATTGAATGGAACCCTTTTTGATATTCCAAATATTAATTGGATACATAATACTGCACAGGGTATATTGCCAAGATTTGAATTATTAGAATCGGAAAACAGTTTTGTAAGAATTCCAGTACGAGATCTTCTGTTAGAAAATGTTTATGAAACATTAAGAAAGTATTGCAGGAAAAATTTCTCAAGATTAGATAGATTGCAATCAATAGTACTTTCATGGTCTTTTGATAAGGAGAAGTTTTTGAAGATGATGCAATCTAAAAAAACTTTAAAATCATTGCATGCACATGCTCAAAAATGGACGCTAGATGATAATGAATTTCTGGATATTTATAATGGCATATTGGTTTATTTTTTTATGAATATGATTAATGTCCTTGATTCTGAAATGACAAGTTTCTATAGCAGATGTGGTTATGTTGCTCCATTTCGAGCAGAAGCAAGTAGGTATTATAGAAGTCAGGGGTTACAAGTAAATGATATTGATCCATATGGCAGAAATCTACAAGAGTTTATTTCCTCTTTGACAAAATCTCAATTGGATGATTATAACTATTTTTTGGAAAATATTTTAAAGATAAAAGTGTTTGTAAAGGCATCAGCAGGTCATTATAGCATTATTTTAAGTGATAGTAACCATCAGGTTAATATGACAGATGTTGGATTTGGATATTCCCAAATACTGCCAATTTTAACAAAGCTTTGGTATGCTCATTCTAAAAAACGACTTTCTAGATTAAGATATAGTAGTTACTTGATGCAGAGTGATGTTACTTTAATAGAACAGCCAGAATTACATTTGCATCCAGCGATGCAAGCTCTCGTAGCTGATGCTTTAGTCGATTTTTTAGAATTCTCTGATTCGTATGATCGCAATATTATGCGTGATGTTTTAATTGTAGAGACACATAGTCAAACAATTATTAATAGGTTGGGAAGAAGAATTCGAGAGGGAAAACTGTCTCCTGATGATGTCAATATCTTATTGTTCTCTAAGGGCGATTTAAATGCAGACACCATGATTAGAGTTTCAACATTTAATGAAAAAGGTCAACTCATAAATTGGCCATATGGTTTTTTTGATCCTGATAATAACTAGTTATGCTCTTTTATATTACAGATAGTTTAATAGTTGAAAAAAGAGATAATCGCTATCCTAAAATTAGAAAAGCTATTAGAAATCTATTGATAGGTTATTCGGAGAGTAAATTGATGTTGCTTGCCGATTATTCTGTTTTAGAATGGATGTTGAATCAATTTGAGTATGATGAGGATTTGATAAGTCCATTAAAATATTTGTATGTGAATTATGCGACAATGGGTATTCCTGAGGAGCTTAAGTTTTACTGGGAAATAAGATCAGATATTGCATCAGAAAGCAAAAGAGAAAATGGAGATGTCGTTATATTCAGTATCTCTTATTTAATGATTCAGGATTCAGTTTCTATCCAAAAATGTGCTTTGATAGGTGAAGACGAAAATGACTGTTGTTTCTATCGTTATATACTTGATTGGTATCAACAATATAATGGACATAAAATCAATTGTGATTTTCAAAATGAACATGGTGGTGGTGGAAGAATGGAAGTCAAAGTAGCAGATTATTCACATAAATATAAACCTGCATTCGCATTAGTTGATACTGATGATAAGTATGAAGGACAAATCCATGCTGAGCAAACGACTAGACAAAAATGCGAGAGGGCTTCCCGAAACCACAAATGTACTTTTTGGTTAGAAATACTTCCAGTACATGAAATCGAAAATTTGATACCTCTCAATTATGTAGATAAACTGAATTGGAATGAAGCTAATGCATATAAAAAAAGAGCTTTTGATTATTTGCGAAATAATGCACATTCAGAAATGATATTTAAATATTTTGATTTAAAGAAGGGAATACATTTCAGAGATATACAAAACGATTCAAGGTTTAAAGAATTCGCAGGAAAATGCTTTTATAAAAATCCGGAATTATATAAGATTCAAAGTTTTGATGAGTATATTGCGGGTATGAATAATGATGATGATGTTGTTTATCCTGCGCTTAGAGAAAATCTTTTCAGCCAAGTTTTAAAAAATATGAAAGGCAATGAATCTTATATGCGAGATAACCCTCCGGAATTGTTAGAATTCCAAAATGATGCCTGGTTATGTATTGGAAGAAAAATGTTGTCTTGGGGATGTGTAAGAAATAGCGAGGCTATTAATATTTAGTCTTCAAATAGGTTTTATAGTTGATTTATACATATCCCATTCCGAAGAATTTGGCGAGACCTTTGATTGGTCTCGTCTACCTTATAAATAACATCAATATATGATGGAAGAAAAATATAACAATATAATCAAGGAAGCTGAGGTGTTATTTGATAGCATCCTGAAAGATTCCTTGCTGGTTCAAAAGGATACACTCTATGAAGGGTATCCTATGAATCCCACAATTAAGCATAATATAGAAGTTTGTGTAACTGATAATACTTGAAGTTATGGCATCATGGAATGAAATATTGGATAGATTTGGGCATATGCCTAGCCAATACGACTTGGTACGAAGAGAATATCTTAAACAACTGAGTGATTATACAGGTAGAAATACAATACTCTATTATTCTGCATGGTTGCAAAAGTCTTTGATGGCTAATGGTACTTTTGACTTTGGTATCAATGATAATGACAAGACTGGTTTCATGACTTGTATATATCAGCTTGATAAAACCAAAGGACTGGATTTGATATTGCATACTCCTGGAGGTGATATATCTGCTACGGAATCTTTGGTAGTATATCTTCAAAGCATCTTTGGAAAAGACATTCGTGTTATTATCCCTCAAATGGCTATGTCTGCAGGTACTATGATTTCTTGCAGTGCAAAAGAGATAATCATGGGAAAGCATTCTAATTTGGGACCGATAGATCCGCAGTACGGAATGTATAGAGCACATGGCATCATCGAGGAGTTTGAAAATATCAAGCATGAGAATGAAGTTAATCCGTTAGGAACACAAGTTTGGGGACCTATATTGTCGAAATATACTCCAACTTTAGTGGGTGAATGTCAAAAGGTAATAGATTGGTCTAATGGTTTGGTGAAACAATGGTTGATGAATAATATGTTTGATGGTATTCCTAATGCCGAAGACAAAGCAGATAATGTTGTTGAAAATATAGGAAGCCATGCTTTAACAAAGTCTCATAGCCGCCATCTTCATATTGATTATCTTCGAAACCTTGGATTGAATATAACGGCATTAGAGGATAATGCTGAGTTACAAGATAAGGTTCTAAGCATTCATCATTCTACAATGATTACTATAAGTAGCACCAAAGCTGCAAAAATTATTGAGAATCAAAATGGTGTGTCCTTTATTAATACTATTGGATAAGATGAAAGGTAAGGATTAAGGCGGTCCCATCCCGCACAACATGGCGAGACCTTTGATTGGTCCGCCAACCTTATAGCGTAGCGGTTCCGAGCACCGGAGGGCGGTTACATCCTCTCGTCCCTGAGGGAAGAGAGGCTTGGTGAGAAAGGTGGAGCCTTCCTTAACGGTAAGGAAGGACGGGTAGGTTTTCGAAAAACTCCTTTTTTAACGCTAAAGAAGGTTTTAGTCCCCCATTGGGGGAACCGAAGAGGGAGTAAAGACCATTGAGGGTTGATTTTAGAAAAAATGGCAGGCGAAGTGCCAGGAGCTTATTTTATTAAGCTACTTTTCGGCTCCTGGCATGGAGCCTGCCTCCTTATAGATATAGAACGATAATGGAAAATAAGGTTTATTACGGGGAATATACCCTGAAACATTGGATTAAGTTGATGCTATCTGGTAATATCGTTTTGCCAGAATACCAACGTCATTTTGTTTGGCGTAAACGTGATGTAAAACGTTTATTGCAATCATTGTCCGATGGACAGTTTGTGCAGCCAGTTACAATTGCACTGTATGATGATAGTTCCATAAGACAGAATTTGATATTGGATGGGCAGCAGAGGCTAACTTCTTTACTTTTAGCTTATCTCGGCTATTTTCCAGACAAAAAGAAATTTGAGATGGGGGATAGCATAAAAGTGGCAAATGAAGATGATAGTGCTGTTGATGATGGTGCCTCTCCATCTGAAGGCTTCCTATGGCAATATACAGATTTACTGAAGTATGGCAAGGATAAGTTTGAAATTATTAGTAACATAAATACCAGTGATAAGTATATCAGAATAACAGATGACCTGATAAATGGTCTTACTGATGAATTCTTTGAGAAAACTTATTTAGGCTTCTCCTATGTCGTGCCTGAAACAAAAATTGCAACAGAAGTACAGAAAAACTTTTCGCAGCTATTTCGAAGTATCAACTATTTTGGTAAGAAGTTGGAACCTATGGATAGCCGCAAATCATTGTATTACCAGAATCAAAAACTTACAAACTTCTTTGAAGGCAAATGCGATGATGGCTCCGATGTGTTGGGTGATTTGAGGATTATGGAGGATTTGCAACCTGTTAAGATAGACTTTGTCAGGTATTTGGCAATTCTTTCTCAATATAGCTCTTCTAATCATGATACAGCTTGTGATGTTATGATGGGATATTCTGCATATAGTTCTAGAGAAAGTTATTATGCTGACTATGTCTCATATATTCTTGGCATAGAACAGGAAGACAGAGTTGATAAGTTTAACAGATTTGATTTTGCTACTGCATTCCCAGACGATGTTTGGAAAGAACGTTTCAATACATTGAAATCTACCATTAGTCACATGAAACTTCGTATGGGATTGAAGGATGATAGAATATTCTCCTCATGGTATGAAGCTGATTATTGGTTGTTTGGGTTAATGTACTATGTCTTGTTCAAAGGGCGTAAGATTCGAGAAGAATATGTGGTAGTGGATTATAGAAGCAGGCATGTATCATTAAAGTCAGAGATAGAAGCTGCAATAGATAGGATGAGAAGTGATTCTTCTTTTCTCAAGAACTCAAATAGAGTGACATTTATACGTAATCGATTGGTTGAATCTTGTAACATCTATTCTTCTTATGTATATTAGTCAGCATTCCGATTTTATCCTTTCACCTTTAATCAAGATATTAAAGGATGGAATAGCAGCGAGTAGGGCCATCGGAGATGGTATCGATTCCTATCCCATGGGTGAATATTTGATGCAATCTTTGTTTTTGAAAATGACAGGTGCTCAAGAGCAAAAGATGAAATGTATATGTTGGGAACTGGCTACGCATGACTATGATTATAGGTACGAATTCCTAAATAAAAAGTATGGTGAATGTTCTACCTATAGCAGTAAAAATGGGATATTCAAAGATTTGATAGAGATAATACAAAAGATACAGCCTTCCTTTGAACCCTCTACTTTGATAGATGCAGCATTCTTGAATAAGATACAGGATGATATAGAGAAATTGTATTCAACTTCAAACTTATGTATCTGGCAGAATAGGGAATATCTCTTTTTCAAGTCAAAGTTTAGAATTGTCTTAAATATTAGGCAACTAAATTACCCTTTAGGTGCAGTTAAGCCTTACAGCTTATTTCAATCAGCATTGAGTAAAAGGTATGAAGAGTTGGTCTATAGGCATCGAAACCGTTGTGCGCATAATACGCTATCTTATCAAGTAAACAAGCCAGATTTTAGTGTTCTTGCCTCAACGGATTTCTCCTATCATAGTTATTTCTTTAGATTTGCTTTGATAGTGCTGATAGATGAGATATTCATGGCATTATTTAGAAAATATGTCAGTTTGCAAAATTGATCTTAGAAAGATGGCAATAGTGCTGGATGATTTAAAGTGAGTAAATGGCAAGTAGAATCAGCTGAAGGATCATTTGATAGAGTTCTTTCATTTGCCGGAAGTTGAGGATGATACAATTTGGGAGAAAGATAGTAATGAGTTTTTAAATTAATAGAAAAGAAAAAAGTTAATGTCAAATCAAACATCAGATAATAATAAGCGAATAGCGAAGAATACGCTTCTGCTGTACTTCCGTATGCTTTTTATGATGGCGGTGTCTCTGTTTACGAGCCGAGTCGTCTTGAATACATTGGGAGTGGAGGATTATGGTATATATAATGTTGTTGGAGGTATTGTAGCCATGTTTGGATTCATTAATGGATCCATGTCATCAGCAACGCAACGATACATCACTTTTGCCTTGGGTAAAGGGGATAAGAATAGATTGCAGACCGTATTTAGTACCACTCTTCAGATACATACGCTGATAGCAGGTGTAATCGTATTATTGGGAGAAACCGTCGGCTTATGGTTCTTATATAACAAGATGCAGATTCCTGCTGATAGAATGGACGCTGCCTTCTGGGTGTTACAGTGTTCTATTGTAGATGCGATCTTTATGATTATAAGTGTACCCTATAATGCGGATATTGTCGCTCATGAGAAAATGTCGGCTTTTGCTTATATCTCCATTTTTGAGGTGGTATTAAAGTTGGCTATTGTATATATACTGTTAATATTCTCATTCGATAAGTTAGTCTTGTATGCTTTCCTGCTATTGGCGATACAGATATTGATTCGATTTAGCTATAGCTATTATTGTAATAAGCATTTTGAGGAAACCAAATACAAACATGTATGGGATAAAGCATTATTTAAAGAAATGACTGGTTTTGCGGGTTGGAGTATGTTTGGTAACTTGGCTGGAGTTTTATTCGGACAAGGCTTGAATATGCTGTTAAATGTTTTTTTCGGACCTGTAGTCAATGCTGCTCGCGGTATTTCGGTTCAGGTTCAGAATGCTATCCAGCAGTTTGTTGGTAACTTCCAGATGGCGCTCAATCCTCAAATCACCAAAACATATGCACAAGGTGAATTACAGGAAATGCATAAGTTGATGTATCGAAGTGCAAGATTCTCGTTCTATCTCCTCTTCTTCCTATCTCTGCCAGTTCTCTTTGAAACAAATATTATCTTGACAGTATGGTTGAAGACGGTGCCAGATAATACTATTGTATTTTTGCGCATTATGATATGTACGTCTTTGATATATACCTTGGCTAATCCTTTGATTATAGCCAATCAGGCTACCGGCAAAGTGCGTAAGTATCAGGCAATTTGTGGAACTATATTATTGTTGATATTACCAGTTTCGTACTTATGTCTCCGTTTGGGCCTTCCTGCATATTCTGTATTTATTGTGCATTTTATGATGGAGTTTCTGACGCAGATTGCGCGAATGGTATTGCTTCGTCCTTTAATAGGAATTAGAATTAGAGATTATATTAGATACATCTATTCACCAGTACTCTTGGTAATCACAGTTTCGGTAATCCTTCCTGCTTTAATCTATTTTAATATGGAAGATACGGTGATGAGATTTTTATAGTTGGAATAGTATGTGTCCTTTCTGTTTCATTAACAGCATATACGTTGGGCTTGTCAAGCAATGAGCGAGTATTTGTTAAGGCTAAGGCTCTTGGTATGCTACATAAATTCTCAAAGTGATGATACGTATAACAGATAAGAAAAAATGTTGTAGATGTTCTGCTTGTGTACAGCGATGTCCCAAACAATGCATCAGATTAGAAGAGGATACTGAGGGCTTCTTGTATCCCAGGGTGAATGAAGAAACTTGTATCAAATGTGGATTGTGCGAGAAAGTATGTCCAATCTTGAATCAAGCAGATAAACTGCCAGTACTGGAAGTGCTTGCTGTGAAGAATCCGAATGAAGATGAGCGAATGAACAGCTCTTCAGGAGGTGTCTTCCTTCCTTTGGCAAGGGAGGTTATCAATCAGGGCGGTGTCGTTTTTGGAGCAGTCTATGATGAAAGTTGGGAAGTGCATCATGTCTATGCTGAGAAGATAAAGGATATTTATCCAATGATGGGTAGCAAATATCTACAGAGTAAAATAGAGAACAGTTATAAGGAGGCAGAACGATTCTTAAAGCAAGGACGTGAAGTTATGTTTGTGGGTAGTCCGTGCCAGATAGCAGGACTTAGGACATTTTTACGCAATAAAGAATATCCCAATTTGTTGGCTGTTGATTTCCTATGTCATGGAGTTCCAAGCCCTGGTGTTTGGAGAAGATATTTGGCAGAAACTTATGGAGGATATGATGCCAAAGCACAGAGTTGCCTTCAGGCAACCGCTGGAAAAAATACCGTTTTGCTTTCATCTCTAAACGCAACGTCCCCCATAGGGGACATTAAGTTTAGAGATAAAACTGAGAGTGGCTGGAAAAAATTCCGTTTTGTCGTCCGTCAAAAGTCCGCCTCTAAGGCGGACCAAAATTCCGTTTTGTCGTCCGATATTCACTACGATAATCCTTTTATGCGAGGATTCCTTTCTGATATATATTTGCGCCCTTCATGTTATGAATGCAAATGTAAGAATGGTATTAATCATAGTGATTTAACTATCGCTGATTATTGGGGCATTAATATAGTTGACCCAGCTTTTGATGATGACAAAGGAGTTGGCTTAGTATTAATAAATTCACAGAAGGGTAAAGTATATTTTGATTCATTAAATATGGAGGTTCATAATAGTTCTATAGAAATAGCACATCAATATAATGGTGGATTCAACGAATATACCCGTGCCCATTCTAAGCGCGCACTCTTCTTTGCTATGATTTCCGAAGGAAATACAGTAGAATATGCTGTAGATATATGTCTGCAGATTCCATTGTCTTCCCGAATAAAGAATGGAGTGAAAAGACTTGTTAAAAGAGTGTTAAAACATATTTGGGTAAAACAGGATTAGGTAAGATTAAGAAAAAAGGCGAGATAAGCATTTTCTAGTTGGTTATTTGATAGTATTTTTATACTAGTTTTTATGTTTGATTTTTAGTTTTTTATAATGAAGATAGGAATTATAACTTTATGGCAATCTTCTGACAACTATGGTCAGCAATTACAATGCTGGGCATTGCAGCAGGAATTAATTAAGTTGGGGCATGAGCCTTATTTAATAAGGTATGATATAGAACATAAATTTAGCAAAAGCATTAAACCTTCTATATTTAAGAAGCTGTTAAAATTGTTGCTCGTATATCCTATAGTGCCTTTTTTTATACGTAAAATAAGAGAAAGAAAGGAACAAAAACTATGTGACTATAATGCCTTTAGAAATGTTGAAAGAAATTTCGACAATTTTCGCAAGGATAACATTATTATGAGTAATCAGGTTTATACTTCATTACAAAATCTTAGGGAGAACCCACCTAAGGCTGATGCCTATATTGTTGGCAGCGATCAGGTCTGGGCGTTTTTACTTGATAAATTTGAAAATCGAGTAATGTTTCTAGATTTTGGAGAAGAAAGTATAAAAAGAATAGCTTATGCTCCTAGTTTTTCAATGAAATCCTATCCTAAAAAATTAAAATCTTTGTTGAAAGAAAACTTAGAACGATTTGATTTTTTGTCTGTAAGAGAACAAACTGGCGTCTCTATTTGTAAAGAATTGGGCTTTAATGTTAAGGCAGTAGTTGATCCGACATTATTACTAGACAAGAATGATTATATAGATATAAAAGGGCTAGATGTAAATGCTGTTTGTTACATATATCTATATTACCTGAATGTTACAGAAGAAAAGGAGATAGACTGGGAATCATTGAAGAAATATGCTAGTCGAAATGGTTTAAAGATCATTGCTACTCCTGCTTCTGGTTATATTCCTGGTAGAGAGCTTTTTGATGGCGCAGAATATAGATATGCAAATATACCTCAATGGATAAGTTTAATAGATAATGCTAATATGGTTGTGACTACTTCTTTTCATGGAGTAGTATTTTGTATATTGCACCACACTCCATTTGTCTATTTTCCATTGAAAGGTAGATTTGCTCGTGGAAATAATCGAGTGTTTGACTTATTGAAAGAAGTTGGGCTTGAAAGTAGATGCTATTCGGAATTCAGCAAAATGATGAAAGAGAATATTGATTGGAATATGGTGGATTTTCGCTTAAATAATAATAGATTAAAATCACTTGATTATTTACGTCACGCTTTAAAATAGAATGAATATATGTATGATACTTATGTAGATACTTTAATGTAGAAAATTATTTGTGTACCATTTTTATAATAATTTGTGTATGAAAATTCTTTATATTGCAAGTTCGGGAGCACCTGATGGTTTATATGGTGGTTCTGTTGCACTTTATAATATGATTATGTCAATAAAAGAAAGTGCAGAAGTGTTTGTCGTATTTCCTGGTAATGGTGAGTTATATAGAAAACTTTCTAATCAAGGTATAAATTGTTATATTATACCCAAATATGATTTGACCGTGTATCCGGGGATTCATGGATTGAGATCATTATGTGAGTATATTCCACGTTTATTACGAATGGTTTATAAGAGAAATCGTGGATATAAAAATATTGATAAATTAGTAAAAGAAATTCGTCCAGATATTATTCATACAAATGTTGGACCAGAAGATTATGGACATTATGTATCTTTGAAGAATAATATACCTCATGTATGGCATATAAGAGAATATCAAGATAAAGATTTCAAGATGCATCCTTATCCTAGTATGAAATCTTTTAGAGAAAAGTTACAACATCCAAATAATCATTTAGTATCAATTACAAAAGATATATTTAGGCATTTTTCAATGGATATGAATAAAGATATCGTAATTTATGATGGAGTGTTTCCTGAAAAAAAAGTAGTTGAAAATGGAATAAAAGAACCTTATTTTCTTTTTACAGGTTCTTTGAAAAGTGCTAAAGGTCTAGATTTTTTGTTAGTTTCATATATTGAATATATTAAACAAGGTGGAACATATAAGTTAATAGTTGCTGGTGAAGGAGGCCCTGTAGCATACAAAAAAAAGTGCCTTTCTATGCTGAGGAATGCGGGCATTGAAGCTAATGTAGATTTTTTGGGATTTAGAGATGATGTTTATTCATTAATGTCTCATGCTTCAGCAATGGTAGTACCTAGTAGGTTTGAAGGATTTGGCTTTATTACAGCTGAAGCAATGTACAATAACTGTTTGGTTATAGGTAGGAATACTGGAGGAACAAAAGAGCAGTTTGATAATGGTTTGCTTCTTCATGGAAAAGAAATAGGATTGCGATTTTTAACTTATGAAGAGTTAACTGTAACTACTCAGCACCCCTATGGGCATGAGTAATCGTCTTACTGTTGTACTACAGCAAGAATTGCATTGAATTTAGAATTTCCGTTCTTCATAGCAGTTTCAGCAATGGAGTGCAACTTGGCAAAATCATCGGCACCGCTGTCTGTTCGGAAGCAACCGCTGACTTTCTGCTTTATCTTGATTTTCCTAACTCCCCGCTCACTGGCATTGTTCTCGTAAGGCACACTTGGATTGGAGAGAAAGGTAAATAGGTAGTCTTTGACTTTAAGGATACCCCTCTTGAATTTCTCAAACTCGTTATCTAAATGCGTGAGGCTTTCACCCAAGAGGT
>ERZ773186.789-NODE-789-length-28619-cov-4.103662_pt1 | contig 28619 bp, 20 predicted proteins | sample MGYA00581000_ERZ773186 | MGnify/ENA primary metagenome ERZ773186 (study PRJEB29015, sample SAMEA2737752) | human gut metagenome | biome: human gut; feature: human-associated habitat; material: faeces | place: China | collected 2012 ...
CCGCTGACCCGCACAATGGCAGACGAGCTTGCCCGCTGGAAACAGCAGCAGGCGCAGGACAAGATTCGGGCAGGGGATAAGTACACCGACGATGGCTTCATCGTCACCAACGAGTTTGGTCACTACTTTGAGCAGAAAACTTTCAAGGATTACTATGACCGCCTGTTGGAAGATGCTGACATCGGACACTTTACCTTCCACGCCCTGCGCCACACCTTCGCCACCCGCGCACTGGAACGCGGCATGGACTACAAGACCCTGTCAGCCATCCTCGGTCATTACTCGGTAGCCTTCACAATGGACACCTATGTCCACAGCATGGACGAACACAAACGGCGCGAAATGGACAAGATGAACGATATGTTCGGGATGCAGTACAGCATCTCCGTAGAGAACCGGCCCTACCCTGTACTCTGCACCTTATCCCCGGACGGTTGCACCGCCCATGTTCCCGACTTCCCCAAAATCGTCATCACTGCATCAACATTAGACGCTGCCCTGCTCGAAGTCAAGCAGCAAATCGAAAAAGCCCTGCGCCAGTACAAGAACCCGCCCATTCCTACCAAACAGGAACAGATCGTCGTGCCAAACAACAGCGTGTTGGTACTCGTCAAGGCAAGCTGACCACACCGACCGCTCCTATTTTTACCTGCCAACTCCGCAAAATTTATCCACAAAAAGCGCCCGGGCGGTTGAAAAGTTCAACCGTCCGGGCGCAGTCATTTTGCCGTTTTGGGGTCATTTTGGGGTCAAAGTTACCAGCTTGTTACCCCTTTTGCCATAAAGTGGAAAAAGCTCGTTGAAACTTGTCGTTTCAACGAGCTTTTGTTGTCTGAGTGTTACAAAAAAGATACCTTTATTCATAGTCGGAACAAAATGAGCTCTTTTGAATCACTAACCGGAAATCATACTAACTGGCAACGCCAAGGCTGTCAAATTATTTACCGCTTCCCTCCCAGTACTATTACCGAGTTGCTGTGATATATCTTTTTCTATAGCCTCTTGATCGATTTTTAGCTTCTTAAGTAAGAAACTGTGTCTTAGCTCGAAGCTCTTAAAAACATCTGCCCAAGTTAAAGCGTAGAGTTCGTAGTTCTCTACACTAAAAACCAAGCCTTTCTTCCCTTTTGTCTGATTTGTGGCATAGCGTGCTCTTACATCGTCATCAACATTATTGCAAACGGCGATAAACCTCCACCTGCATAATTGTGTATTAAATTGAGGCTGTTTCCTAACGAAATCCATATAGTCCTCTATTTGGCGCAGAACTTTTTTGGTCAAAACAACTTTTGGCGCTTTTAATTCTATAACCAAGTTTTCTTGAATTTCATCTCCAACAGAGTCCTCTGTTTTTCTTGCACCGCATAGAAAAATATCCATTCGCCGCATCTCCTCTTGATCAGGATTCAATGTGGCATCGGGAGCATCTGAACCATAAAGAATATTTAAATAATTGGCTAATGCCTTCTGCATTCGTTGATCAGCAGTCACAAGATTGTACTGCTCCCCAAACAGCCAATAATGTTGTTCGACAATTTTCTGAACGTGGTCACGTTCATTTGCATAATCAGTATAATCAAATACTACTTGCTTTAAAGCCTCAACGACCTTATAGCGGTCTTCAATAAACTGAATCGTATCTATAATATTTCCCAATTGGGTTCGTTTTAATATATCAGAGAAGCCCTTTCGCTGCTCAGGGGTCAAACTGACAATGCTTTCTATGATATCGAGCATATTTTCGCGTTCTTCTGATTGGAGCAGAAGATTGATAAATCCTAGCAGAGACTTCTCTTGAATCGGTTTTAGCTTATAGAAGATCCGGGCATCTAACTTATAAAGTTCTTGCGTTACGGTCATTAAGTCCTTCTTTTGTAGTTGCCCCGGAATATCGTCCGAAAACGTCGGAAAAGACTCACGATCCATCATATCTTGAACAGCCTTCGTCGCTTGGGCCGATAAGAATGCTGTAAGTGCATCATCAATAGCTTCTTGGATCTCTTTCTTTACTTTTCGCAAAAAAGTACGATTACTCGGCTGATCGTCGAAAGCTATCTGTTCATTGCTGCTATCATCTGTCGTTAAAGAAGTGTCACTGTCTCTATCAAAACAGAGTGATCTTACAAATACACTATGGTTAAAGTTCACTGTATTCCTATTGAATGATGTCGTATCTCGCCCTTTTAACACCCCCTCAAGATTCATAAAATATATACAAAATTTCTCTCGAATTTTTTCTTTCCAAACTACAACGTCAATCTTTAATCCAATACCGTCTATCAGCAAATCCTTTTTTGCGCTAAATCTGGTATCAATGTATTTCGTATAGTCTACGCGTTCACCGTTGACCAGTATTTCAACATTTCTTTCCTTATTAAGATAAAGGTACCATGCAAATTCTTTTAATAGTGTATCCTCCAACGCTAAAATCGTTACCTGTTCTGGCAGTATCTGATCCACATTACCAATAATTACCGTAGTTCCTGTGGATCTTTCGGTCAAAGCTTTTTCTGTAACTTCATATTCGTTTTTATTTTCACTGTAAACGGAAATTGAATATTGAACATTTTTACCATTTTCCGCGCAAACTGTATCCCACTTGATTCTATTTGCAAAAGAAAATCCCGCAAATCGCCCCTTGCCTTGATTCACTTTTGATTTAATTTTGAGAGAAAGTGCATTCTTCTGCGAAGCCAGAAACGCTCCAAATGTATCCTGAATCGTTTCGAAACAAATTCCACTACCATTATCAGAAATACATATTTCCTCTATCCCGCCTAACACATTGATTGTATGTGTAATAGAAATAGTCGTTGCATTCGCTTCAAATCCATTCCATACATACTCACAGAGGGCTTCTTTATAATCCCTTGGAATTCCTGACGTTTCAACGCTTTTACTTTTCACACTCAGCGGGTATCTCATAAGTCAGACCTCCACTTATTACATTCTTATGTAAGAATGATATAGCATTTCCTACCTTAGTATGAGTATACCAAATGTCCTTGTGCTTTACAACTATCTAAATGCATCAAAATGCAGCTGCACATAATAACTGCCTTTTGAATAGTCTTCGTACACCTTACTCAGCGCCTACCGCGAAGAACATTACATCTAAACAAGTATATAGTTATGTTTCAAAGATTCCTGCATTAAAGAAGTCAAAGTCTAAAGAGACTAGTGATTATTATTTAGTAAAGCGAAAGGGGCTGTTGGCTTCAAGTTGTTTCCAACATTCCTTTTTCTATACTTGTTATATCTTTGATTTCTTATATTTTATGACTCGCATTTTGTCCCATTTATGATTTGCAAATCACTGATTTCTTATGCCTCTTACCCCTTCTTCCGCTATCAGGATTCCAAACTGCAATTGCAGTATTTTTAGTATATCATCATTCGTCATTTGTTCTAATGAACGTCCCCTTATCGCAATCGGCACAGTCACTCCTAATGCCAGTTCGGGATAGCTCATGCAATTTTTCTCTACTTGTCCAATCGCAGTATTCCTATCGAACGGAGATTTTAACATTTCCTTTTCCGTATCAATAATATCTTTTTGCCGCGGCGTAAGTACGTTTTCCTGTTTAAGTATCTCTGTGCCTGTGCTAATAAAATCCATGCTTTTCTCCTTTGTTCTGTATGTAGTCGTTCCCTTAAAATTAGCACATATTCACAGTATAGAACGTCGAAATATCGCCTATAAATTATACTTTTCTCTCCTCCTTTGCTATACTGGAATCCTCACACTATTTTAGTAAAGGAGTTCACCAATGGGCAAAAAGCATTACTCGCAATCTATCAAAGATGAAGCCGTTCTTTTCTACGAGCTCGGTCACTCTTTCGCGGAAACACAAGTCAAGTATGGCATGGCTGAAAGCACATTCTTTACATGGAAGCAGAAATTTGATAAGGCTCATCCCGTACATGCGGCTATTACCACCAACCGGGCAACCAGCCACAAATCTAAGCGCCACCTTGAAAAACTTGCGCTGGAATTAGAGGTCCTTCGGCAGTGTCCGTGCGGCAGTAAAGCCTCCATCGACGAAAAAGTAGCTGCTGTTAATGCATTGTGCGGGCGCTATTCCATCCACGTTTTATGCGACGCACTAAGCCTACCGCGAGGAACTTACTACAACCGTAAGCGGCGCGAGGGGCAACGGACTTCTTATGAGATAAATGATGAAAAGCTGAAGCCTCTGATTCGTCAAATCTTCCACAACAGTAAGAACCGTTTTGGCAGAAAGCCAATTCATCACAAACTTGCAGAACTAGGCTACAAAGTCAGTGAAAAGCGCATCGTTCGTCTTATGAAGGAGATGGGATTATCCGTTGCAAAACCGTGCTACAAGGCAGAGCATCAAAAAAGTCTGCCGCGTGCTTATTTCAGAAATTTGTTAGCACGCAAATTTGACCAGCCTCAGCCCAATCTAATTTGGGTCAGCGACATCACCTATATCAAAGTGCTCGACCAATATTACTATATCTGCGTGGTGCTGGACCTGTTCTCACGGCGTATACTTTCGTACAGCATATCGGATTCCATCAACACAGCTCTTACGCTTGCTGCTTTTGATGACGCTTTCCAGTCTCGGGATCCCCCGCAAAATCTGATGTTCCACAGTGACCAAGGCGCACAGTATACATCCTACATTTTCCGCGCACATTTAAAAGAGCTTCATATAAAGCAATCCTTTTCCACACCCGGCACACCTTACGACAATTCCGTCTGCGAGTCGTTTTTCCACACGCTGAAAAAGGAGGCGCTTTATCACCACCTGTATGGCACACCGCAGGAACTGCAAGCCGTTCTGGACGAATATATCAATTTCTACAACAGCCAACGCCCGCATAGAAAACTAAACATGAAAACGCCGAACCAATATGAATCGGCGTTCTATTCTGGCTGCTTATAAAAAGAAAAGTTCCCACCTTCAAACCGGAGTTACCGGGTTCAAAAGTGGGAACCTATTCATTTACCTAAACTGGATTTCCCTGTACAGGTAAATCCCGCACAAATAAATAACTAAATAAATAAAATACTAAGATACTATCGTATCCTATCCTTAAAACTACAAAAAACGAATTTTTGCCACTGGAATCTTGCCGTGATGCGTACAACTTAACACCGGAGAGTACAACTTACGATGGCACCATCTACTGCTGAAGCTGTATAATTATAACATAACCGTAGGACCCTCTGTCAGCATCTTAGGTCTCTCGTCAGAGTGCAAAGTGATGAAGTGCAGATTTTCCAGCGTAAGCCCCCGCACATAGTGGGCATCTAAATGGGTGGTGCGGCTCCAATTTGGATAATAGTTCTCGCTGCCGGGGGCGGTGGGAGCTTGCAGGCGGTCGGGGACCTCCGGGTAGGGCGCGGCGGGCAGGTCGGCAAGGCGCACGCCGCCGATGGCTGTATACCAGAAGTCCCGGATCGTCACATCCTCTATCGGGTGAGCGGCGTTGGCATCAAGGCGGCAGCCGCCGAACCTCGGCTCTCCCATGATGTCGTTGTCAAAGCGGCGCTGGGCGTGGGCCATTCCCTCGTCATCTACAGCTGTGATGCCGACAAGCCGCAGCCTGGCCATCGTGCCGATGGGCGGTATGTGGTCTAACTCTACACTGCTGCCCAAATCGTCCGGGCGGTAGCGGTTGTTCAAAATTGCAAAAATCGGGCGGCGGACATTGTGCATTGTGACATTCTCCACCAGAATATCTGTAATGCTCCCGCCCTCGGTGCATTCCAGCTTGATGCCCTCGCGCCAGATATTGTGCATCGTGCAGTTGGAGATAACCACGCCGGAAATCTCGCCGATGGACTTTAACCCGATGCGGATGCCCGCGCAGACCGAGGTAAAGGCGCAGTCGGAAATATGCACATCCTGCACGGGCAGGCCGCTGGATTGCAGGCAGAGGTTATCGTCGGTGCCGTCGATATAGCAGCCGCGCACCCAGACATGGCGGCAGCCGTCAAAATCCAGACCGTCACCGTTGTAGTTCCGGTGATTTTCAATGTGGAGGTCGGTTACCCAAAGGAAATCACTATCCAGAAACGCCGTTGTCCACGCGGCAGCATTCATCAGCCGCAGGTTTTGTACGCGGACATTGCGGCAGCGCAGCACCCGCAGCAGCATGGGGCGGTAGATGCTGCCTGCGTTGGGGAACGCGGCGGCATTGCCGTCAATAACGCCGCTGCCGCAAATTGTGACATTTTCGGCATCTTGGGCAAACAGAAAGCAGCGGTCCAGCTCCGGCTCGTTGCGGTAGCGGTTGTGGTGGGTATCGGTGCCATAGTCGGCAATATCAGGGCTGGCCAGCAGGGTCGCGCTGTTGGTGATTTCCAGCGCCACATTGCTTTTCAGGTACAGCGTACCGCAGACAAATGTACCGCCTGCCAGCCGCACCGTGCCGCCCTGCGCGGCGGCAGCATCTATCGCCGCCTGCACGGCAGCCGTGTCTTTGCTGTGGCCGTCAGCCATAGCCCCGTAGCTGCGGGGATCGAAACTATCCTTCATCTTGCTTTCCTCAGGCAAATGTTACTTTTGTTTCCAGCAGCGTTGTGCCGGGATGGATCGCATACTGTACCATCGGGATAACAGTGCGGGGGTACTGCAGGCTCGTGTTGGGCATGGGTTCCAAAACCAGCGGCGTGCCGCGGCCGGTCAGGTCCTCTACCGCACAGAAGCCGCCGGGGTGTTCCGCGCGGGCGGCGGTGGCGGTACAGCTGTGTGCTGCGCCGGGGCAGTCATCGGGGACGGCAAACCCGGCATCGAACGCCTCGCAGGTGATTTCGCTCGTAACCGTATGGCGGCGCAGATGCCCGCCCTTGCACAGCAGCAGCTCGGTCACAACCTGCACGCCGGGCAGCGGCGACCAGACGGCGCGGGTCCCGTTCTCCGTCATTTCCCACGACTCCGGCGCAGCCTTGACGAAGATATGCCCGAGGTACCGGAAGCTCAGCACCGAATCCGGCGCGGCTTCCTCCAATGTGCGCTGGCTGCGCGCGGCGCTGAACGCATACCGCGAGCAGTAGGCTAGCTTTGCGTACTTTTCCTCCATCTGGGGGAACGGGTGTTTCACCCGCAGTGCCGCCGGGTACAGCACGGCCATGCCGTTTACCCGCTGGGCCAGCATTTCGGCGCCGGGCAGCGGGCGCACGGCGTCCAGTGCGGGCAGCGGCGCCGCCGGGGCTTGCCAGAAGGGGTGCTCTGCCGGCAGCATCAGAAACGCAAACGCCTTCATGCACCAGTAGGGAGAGCCGGGGGCGTTGTAGTTTTCCGACATCATCAGATTCGGGTAGGCGTAGCCGATGGTCAGCACGCCGCCGTTATCGGTGATGGGCTGCACCGCCCACCAGTCGAGATGCCGCGTGACAATGCCCTTGATAATGCCCGGCGTGAACACCGGCAGCTCCGCCGCCGCGCAGAGCGAGAAAAATGCCGCCTGTGCAAAGCGGTAGGTCTGGCTGCGGCCATAGGCGACCGCCGCGCCGTTTTCATCAAACCAGTAGATAAAATCCTGCGCAAACTTGCAGGCGCGGGCGCGGAATTTTTCGCACCGCACAGGGTCATCCTGCTGCATCGTCATGGCGTAGAGCAGCGAGTAAAATACGATGGCAAAGCCGTTATAGTAGTCCTTCATGCCGCCCTGGCCGTCAAAGTCCCAGCCGTGGGTGTCATAATAGCTGTCGATGCGGGCCAGCCCAAATTCCAGCCGTTCTTTATTGTACGGCATACCGCGCTTTTTCAGTGCGCAGTTGACCAGAATGCAAAAGAACTGCCAGTTGCTGTGGCTGCATTCATAGTGGTTGATGTTGTCAAGCCACTTCGCCAGATTTTCGCGTTCGGTGTCGGTCAGCGGGTCCCACAGTACATCGGGGGTAAGCAGCAGACCGTAGGCGATCGCCGCCATCTCGACAAATTTCTGGTCAAGGTCACGGCAGCTGCCCCAATACCCCGGCCCGCCGGGGGTCGTGCCGGACACAAGACCGCGGCGGTAGATTTCTTCCCACGCGGCATCATGGCCGCCGCCCGCCCAGAACGGCACCAGTGCCCACAGCGGGCGGCTGAAGGCCTCCATCGGGATGGTCGCGGTCTCGTAATGGGCGGCGGTTGCGCCCAAAGCAAAGCCGCTGCCGCCCGGCGTCAGGCGGCTTTTCAACGGTTCCAGCAGGGCCAGCATCCGGGCTGCCCACTGTGTGCGCTCGTTATCCATTGTTTTGCTCCTTAAAGCTCTTGCGGTAGGCGGCGGGGGTCTTGCCGTAGTAGCGGCTGAACACCTCGTTAAAATAGCGGTAGTCCTTGAAGCCGACCTCCTCGGCAATTTCGTAGCTGCGCTTATCGCTGTTCAGCAGCAGCTCCAGCGCATGCTCCATCCGCACGCGGTTTAGGTAATCCTTGAAATTCTGCCCCAGCTGCTTTTTAAAATAGCTGCTGAAATAGAACGGATTCATATGGACATGCTTTGCCAGCACCTCCAGCGTCAGGTTCTCGCGGTAGTGCGCGGCAATATAGTCGGTCACCTTTTGAATGTCCTTATGTTCATTTTTCTTAACCTGCCCGGCCATCTGACCGTACAGCTCCTCCAGCGATTTTTTGAACAGCGCTTCCAGCGCCGGGTAATCGGCGGTCTCGCGCGCGGCATCCAGCAGGTCGTTGCTGCCGCCCGCGCACTGCACGCCAGAGCGTTCCAGCCGCGCCTGCACCATGCGCCGGCAGACAAGCAGGTGGTAGACAGCCGCATCGGCGCGGCCATCGGTGATGGGCGGAACAGCGGCCAGCAGGTTTTCCACCGCACGGTTGAAAATTTCCCGGTCGGTCTCGACAAAGCCGGCAGCCACGGCCTCCTGCAGCGGATGCAGGGCGGCGGTGTCGGCAGGGGCCTCGCCAAACGGCGGTGCATCCATCGCAAGCACGGTATCCGGTAAGCGGTCGGCAAAATAGAACCAGCGGCAGGCATCGCGGCAGGGGGCGGTAAAGGTTGGCACGGCGCTCATCTCTGCGGTGGCGGGGCTGCACACAAAGCCGACCTTGCACTTGGTGCGCTGCTCCAGCAGGGCCTGCGCATCGTGCAGCCAGCCGGTTGCCTGCGCCTGCGTCATGTTGACCAGCAGCAGATAGCACTGCCCTTTTTTCTGGAATGCTGTCCCCTGCCCGGTCTGGCGGCAGAGGGTGTCCAGCTGGCCGAAGATCGAAAATTCGATCAGCTGGCGTTCCATGGTGTTTTTGGCGTTCAGCCCCAGCGTCTGAACAGCCGTCAAAATATAGCTGGCCGGTTCCATCTCGGCCACCCGGCTGAACGCATCGGAGTAGCTGCCCGTGTCGGAGGCCGGGGCCGGGGCGCTGTGATCCGGCTGCACCGGCAGGCATTTTTCCACGGCGCGCAGCAGGTCATCCTTTTTGACAGGCTTTAACAGATAGTCCACCGCGCCGTAGCTGAGGGCATCGTGCGCGTAAGAAAAATCCTGAAAGCCGCTGATAAAGATGACCTTGGTGCGGCTTTGGGCGGTGTGCAGCGCCTTTAAAATTTCAATGCCGGTCTTGCCGGGCATTGAGATGTCCAGCAGTGCCAGATCCGGGCTTTGGGCAAAGATTTCCCGCAGGGCATCGGCGCCGTTTTCGCAGGTGGCGCAGATCTCAATGCCAAGCTGCGCCCAGTCGATCAGCATCTGTAAGCCGCGGATGATGACCGGCTCATCGTCGGCAATGAGCATTTTCAGCATAGAGGTTCCTCCTGTGCAAGGTTTTGCAGGTCGGCGGGGATGGTAGCCTTGACGACCGTTCCCACGCCGGGGGTGCTGTACAGCGTAATGCCGTAGTCGCTGCCGTAGAGGTAGCGCAGCCGGTCATGGACATTTTTCAGTCCGATGCTCGCCCACTCATAATTTTCTTTATGGCCGGGCTGGTCACTGTCCAGCAGGGTGTACAGCTTATTCAGTGCATCCTCGTCCATGCCGACGCCGTTATCCATGACCGTCAAGGTGACGGTATTGTCAAGCCGCTCGGCCATAAGCTGGATATGCCCCGGGCCGTCCATCGGCTTAATGCCGTGGATAAAGGAATTTTCCACGATGGGCTGCAGAATCAGCTTGGGAATCAGGATATTTTCCAGATGTGCGCAGTCGTAGGAGAAGGTGACCTTGTTGCTGAACCGGCAGTTGAGCAGATAGATGTATTTTGTCAAAATATCCACCTCACGCCCCAGCGGCACAAGGTCGTTGACGGTGCCGATGACATAGCGTATCTGGTCGCTCAGAGCTTCAATCATATCGGCCACCATCGGGTCGTTGCGTCCGACAGCGGTCATGCGGATGACCTCCAGCGTGTTGTACAAAAAGTGGGGGTAGATCTGGCTTTTCAGCGCGTTCAACTCCGCCTCGGTCTGCTTGATTTTGGACAGATACACTTGTTTTGTATAGGTGTCCAGCTCAGCGCTCATCTGGTTGAAGCGCTCGGTCAGGTCGCTCAGCTCATCGTTGCCGGTCACCGGGATGCGGCCGGTAAAATCACCGGACTCGACCTCGCCCATGTGCTGCATAATGGTGCGGATGGGCTGGGTCAGCTTGCGGGAGAAGAACATCGAGCCGATGACAAGCGCGGCCACGGCCAGCGCGACCACCAGCCACACAGCCCGCTGCATGGCGCGGATCTGCGTTTCGATGGGGGTACGGCTCTGGCTGCACCAAACGGTCAGCCCGTATTCGGGGATCGGCTCGGACAAAAGCATCGTGCCGGCCGGTGCCTCCGCCGTGACATCCAGCGTCTCCCCCACAAGCGCCGTGTCGGAGGAAAAATAGCAGTGCCCTGCCTCGTCCGTGACATAGACGGTGCCTCCGTCGGTCAGGTTCAGCGTGGCAAACAGCCTGTCGAACACATCGGTGCGCAGGTCAAGAAAAAGCGTACCCATGTATTTTTCATGTCCGACTGCGCCGGTAATGTCGTAATAGTTGCGCCCCACGGTAAAGACATACGGCGTGCGCGAGCCGCGAAAGCCGATGTAATCCAGCGCGTGGGTGGGCACAAGCCCCATTTTGCGGCTTTCGGTGTCCCAATGTTCAAAATCCACCGCCTGCAGATACGCCTCACTGTCAAACAGGGAGTTGTTGTAGTTCCCCAGCTGGTAGCTGACCACCTTGGCCGCACCCGCCGGGGCATAGACAAAGTGGGAGGCCTCAATATCGGCGTCCGTCATATTCATATAGTGCAGAAACAGCCCCATTTCGTGACGGATGCTGTCAGCGGCATTGTCCGCATCGGCAAAAGCCTCACCGGTCAAGATTTTGCGCAGGTTGTCGTAATTGTCGTAGTCGTAAGAAAAATCCCCCTGAGAGGAATAGTTGTAGTAATAGCAGAATTTCGACAGGTCTGTATAGGTATCCAACCGGACGCGGATAGAATAGGCCGAGTAGGCGATCGCATCCTGATAGGCGTCCTCCAGACTGGCGCGGTACTCAGTCAGCATACGGCTTTGCAGCACGGTGACCAGCAGCACGATGGGTACAATGCCCAGCAGCAGGATAACGGCTGTGAACTTGGCAAACAAACTGACGCGGTGCGGACGGCGCGGCGTATCCATAACAAAACCTCACGATGCAGCAAAATTGGGTGCGGGCGCAGTGCCCACACCCAATTTTAGCATATTACGGGATAAAAATCAGCCCTTCGCGGCGCCGGACATGATGCCCTTGACAAAATATTTCTGCAGGCTGATGTAGATGATCAGCGCAGGCACAAGGGAGATCAGCGTACCGGCAAAAACAATATCCCAGCGGGCGGTATACTGACCGACAAAGGAGTAAACGGCAACCGTAATCGTCTTGGCCTGATTGGAGGGAAGCGCCAGATACGGCATCAGGAAGTCGTTCCAGATGCTCAGACCGTTCAGCACGACCAGCGAGGCGGTGCAGGGTCCCAGCAGGGGGAACACCACGCGCCAGAAAGCCTTGAACTCGGTGCAGCCGTCGATTTTGGCGGCCTCCTCAATGTCGATGGGAACGCCCTTCAAAAAGCTGGTGTACAGCAGCGTGCCGAAGGCGACAGAGCCGGCAATGTAGCAGATGATGGGGCCCCACAGGGTACCGTAGATATGAAAGACCTTCATCTCCTTGAACAGCGGGAACATATACAGGTGGAAGGGGATCATCATACCGGCTGTGAAGTAGGCATAGACAAACTTGGTGGCCTTGCTGTGGTGGCGCTCGATGGCGTAGGCGGACAGCGGCACGACCAGAATGATCAGCACTTCACTGACAACGGTCAAAAATACCGTGTGCCAGATGGCGGTGAAGAAGTCGGTCTTGGCAAACAGATCCTTGAAGTTCTGCAGGTACAGCTCGGTGGGGAAGGCGAGGGGCGCTTTCAGGATCTCACCGTTGCTCTTAAAGGCGGAGATGACGGCGAAATAGACCGGGTAGACGAACAGGACAGCCAGAAGAACCGTGACGATAAAGCAGACGATGGGGGCAATTTTGATTTTTTTCTTAGGCGCGGTGTTTGTTGCCTGTACAGTTTGTGTTGCCATTACAGCTGCACCTCCCGTTTGCGAAGAATTGCGGACTGGATGTTGTTCAGGATCAGAATGATGAACAGCAGCACCACGCCGACCGCTGTGCCGTAGCCCTGGCGGCCCTCGCCAAAGCCGGACTTATACAGCAGGTAGACGATGGTTTCTGTCGCAAAGCCGGGGCCGCCGTCCGTCATAACGGCGATCTGGTCAAAGACCTTCAGGCCATTGATCAGCGACAGCGTGAAGCAGATGGTGAAGGAGCCGGAGATCAGCGGCAGCGTGATGAAGCGGAACCGCTGCAAAGCGGATGCACCGTCGATGGTGGCGGCCTCCTGCACATCCTGCGGCACGCCCTGCAGGGCTGCCAGATAGATGATCATGTAGTAGCCGGCGCCCTTCCAGATCATGACCACGGCCACCGCCCAGATGGCAATATCGGCGTTGCCGAGCCAGTCCTGCTTGAGTGTGCCGAGGCCGATCATATCCAGCACCTTGTTGACGGGGCCGAAGTTGTAGCTGTACATGATCTTCCAGATAAAGCCGGAAACGATGCCCGAAAGAATGACCGGCAGGTAGAAGATGGCGCGGAACAGGTTTTTGCCCTTGATGACATTATCGACCAGCAGCGCCAGACCGAGAGCCAGTGCATTCTCACAGATCGAGATCACTACGGTGAGCAGAGCGGTGTTTTTCAGTGCGTTGCCGAAGCGGGCGCTGGTAAAAATCTCTTTGTAGTTGTCAAAGCCGATGAATTTGATGTTGGGGTTGATGCCGTCCCACGAGGTAAAGCTGTAATAAAAGCTGGATACCGTAGGCACGATCAAGAACACCGTAAACAGGATGAATGCAGGCGCAATGAACAAAAACGCCGTTGTATCGAATTTTCTTTTCTTCTGCAGCATGGCGCTGTCCCTCCGTTTCAAAGGGTGGTTGCGGATTTTGGGCGCAGAAAGGGCGCACCGCCCATCGGCAAGTGCGCCCCGGTATCATTGCGCCTGTTGCCCCTTATTCTACACCGAGACCGGTGGTGGGGTTAAAGCTCTGGAGCGCGACATTCCAGGTCTTCTGCAGCTCGGAGGAGGCAGAAGCAACATCGCGGGAGCCCTGAGCGACTTCAATGCAGGTCTTGTAGGTGAAGTTACGGAAGTCCGGGGGCAGCTCACGGTTGCCGACTTCCTGGTTCCACATCAGGTGGGTGTAATCGGCGGCAGACAGGGCATCCAGAACGGCCTGGAACTGCTCGCTGCTGTTCATCTTCGGGGTCTCCACGGTGGTGGGGATAGCGGCCATGGCTTCGCAGTAAGCGCCGTAGACATCGCTGCTGAAGAAATACTTGCAGAAGGCATCGAACGCAGCCTGCTTGTCGGGATCCTTGGCAGCCTCAGCGCTCAGGGCCCAGCCGCCGGCAGTGCCGCCGCCCAGCAGGTTGACCTTGCCGTCGCGGTCAGGCACGGCAAACCAGCCGTACTCAAAGTCGGGGGCAGCCTCGTTGATCTGGCTGAACATATGCGTGCCAGAGAACATCATGGCAGACATATCGTTGACGAAGAAGGTGGTAATCTGTGCATCGGGGGTGGAGGCCCAGCCGTCCTGCGCAAAGCTCAGAACCTCAGCCAGATCGGTGACAGCCTTCTGGTAGTTGGCGTCAGAGAAGTCCTTCTCGCCCTTGTAGCACTCCTCGATAAAGTCGGGGTCGCTCTCCAGCACATCGTTGGCGTAGCACAGGTCATACAGGAAGCCGATGTGCCAGACATCGCTGCCGCCGACAACCAGCGGGGACATATCGCCCTTGTCCTTGATGGTCTGGCAAAGGGTGATGAACTCATCCCACGTCTTGGGAATTTCCAGCCCATTGTCAGCAAAGTACTTCTTGTTGTACATGATGCCCATGGTGTTGGCACCGGAGAAGGGAGCGGTGTAGGTCACACCGTCAAAATCAACGGTGGAGGTGAACAGCGCCTTGACATCATCGCTCAGCGGGGCGATCTTGCCGGCGCGGACATACATGGCGGTGTCGCGCATCTCCATCATATCGGGGAACTCACCGACGCTGTCCTTGGTTTTCAGGAACTCGCTGTAGGAGCCGCCGTCGCCCGGCTCGATCGTGATGGTGATGTCGGGGTTCGCGGCGTTGAAATCATCCACGATCTTGTTCATCTGGGTCTTAAAGGTATCATCGCCGTCGGCAAAGACAAAGCTCAGCGCAGTGGGGGCGGAGACGACGCTTTCCGCAGCAGCCTCGGTGGAGGCGGCGGCAGAGGTGCTCTCGGCAGGGGCGGTGCTCTCAGCGGCAGAGGATGCGGAGGAGCCGCAGCCGGCCAGCATAACGGCGGTCATACCGGCGGCCATGGCAGCAGACAATGCTTTTTTCATGGTGTTTTCTCCTTTTCGTCTTTTGGTCTTTTTCATCGGGGGCGTTGCCCCTTTCGTTGTCTATATTGTACAGGATGGCAAGCGGTAAAAACAGGCGGTTTTTTTAGAGCAAAGTGGGTGTTTTTAACTTGTTCTGCTAAAATTCCCACACGCCAAAAGCCAGTATAGTGCATTTTGCACAATCGCGCAAGGCCAGTTTGCAGCACATTGCCGTCTGTAGAGCTTTTTTGTGTACCATAAAGCCGAACGACCTTTAAATTGCCCACATTCCGCTTAAATTTCCGCCTTATTTATAGAGGTGTAAACCTGTAAGATAGAATCAGAAAAGGAGGGAAAACAATGTATGGCAAAAATCACACCTGATGACCGCGTACTGAAACGGGGCAGCCTTCCCTTCTTCTGGCTGGGGGACACCTGCTGGAGTGCATTTACCAATATGACCGACGCCGAATGGCAGGATTATATTATAAAGCGTGCGGCACAGGGCTTCAATGTTGTGCAGGTCAACGCACTGCCCCAGTGGGACCGCTGCGGCAGCACACTGGGACTGTATCCGTTTCCCACACAGGACGGCATGCATTTTAACTATGACGGCACCTTGAACAAAGCCTATTTTGCCCGTGCCGGGCGTATGGCAGCCCTTGCCGCGCACTACGACATCACCTTGGCCGTTGCGGTGCAGTGGTGCAATTATGTTCCCGGTACATGGGCTGCCGCAAAGCACCCGGAGAATATACTGCCCGCAGCCATGGTTGAACCGGTCGTAAAAAAGATCTGCGAGACCTTTTCTGCCTATGACCCGGTGTTTTTGATCAGCGGAGATGCAGATTTTGAAACCGAGCAGGCGCTGCAGCGGTATCTGTGGGTTACACGGCTGGTGCAGAAATTTGCACCGGATGCGCCGTTGGCTTACCACCTCAAAGGCTGGAGCGATGCGCTGCCGCAGGAACTGGCTGAATATGCAGCACTCTATCTGTACCAGTCCGGTCACAACCCGGCCTACCAGTACACAGCGCGGACTTTGGCGGAAAGCTTCCGTGCCCGAATCCCGCAAAAACCGGTACTGAACAGCGAGCCGTGCTATGAGCAGATGGGCTACAGCCGTCTGGCCTACGGACGCCATCGGCGGGAGGACTGCCGCCGTATCCTTTGGACAAGCCTGCTTTCGGGTGCTTGTGCGGGCATCACCTACGGCGCCCACGGCGTCTGGAACTGGTATAAGCCCGGTATGCCGGAAAATCCCGTCAGCGGCGAGGGCTTTTTGCAAGCGCCTCTTTGCACGGACGCTTTGGGGCTGCCCGGCGCAGAGGATTTCGCATTTGCCCGACAACTATGTGAGGGTTGGGGCAGATGGGATTTTACCCCCTGCCCGGAGGTGCTGCTTGCCTACCGGGAGGAGATTCCCGCCGCCCGCAGCGGTGTGCGCACCGTGCTGTATCTGCCCACAGCGGCGCCGCTTCCGCTGGCAGATACCCTTTCTGTGCAAAAAATATACTTTATAGATTTGGAAACCCGAAAAACACTGCCGGCACACTGCCTGTACAAGGCAGGGGTCTTACATTTGGAACAGGCTCCCTGTTATCGGGACGCATTACTGATTATAGAAGGAGAATCACCATGCTGAAGCTGAACACAACCGAAAAGAACTGGGCAAGCACCACGGCGGCACGCTTTGAACACAAGCTGCGCGCCGTGCGCGAGCGCAGCGCCGAGAAAATCCCCAACCGCGCGGTGGACGGTGTACACAACAACAAAGCCGATGGCGGCAGCTACACCCCCGATGACGGCATCTGCTGGTGGACCAACGGCTTCTGGGCAGGGATGCTGTGGCAGGCCTACCACGCGACCCATGATGACCGCTATGCCGAAATTGCCCGCTTTACGGAGCGCACGCTCGACGAGTGCTTTTCGTGCTACTACGGCCTGCACCATGATGTCGGCTTTATGTGGCTGCCCAGCGCCGTGGCAGACTACCGCCTGACCGGCGATGCCGATGCCCGCCGCCGCGGTCTGCACGCCGCCCAGCTGCTGGCAGGGCGGTTCAACCCGGCGGGGTACATCCGCGCGTGGAACGACATCCCCGGCTCCGACTCTGACACCCGCGGCTGGGCAATCATCGACTGCCTGTTCAACATTCCGCTTTTGTATTGGGCGAGCGAGGAAACCAAGGACCCGCGCTTTAAAAAAATTGCGATGACCCACGCCGACACCGTGGCGGCAAACTTTATCCGCGCAGACGGCAGTGTGCGCCATATCGTGGAGTTTGACCCCGAAACCGGCGCGTTTGTCCGCGATTACGGCGGGCAGGGCTACGCGCAGGGCTCCAGCTGGACGCGCGGGCAGACATGGGCGCTCTACGGCTTTGTGATGAGCTACAAACACACCGGTGCGGTGCGGTATCTGGCCATGGCGCAGAAGGTGGCGGAGTATTTTATTGCGCATATCCCCGCAGACGGGCGCATCCCGGTGGACTTCTGCCAACCCGCCGAGCCGAAATATTATGATGACATTGCCGCCGCCGTGGCCGCCTGCGGTCTGATCGAGCTGGCAAGCCTTGTGCCGGGCAGGCAGGACGAATACCTGACCCCTGCACTGAAAATGCTGCACGCGCTGGATGACACCGCCGACTGGGACGAGGCGCACGACGGCTACCTGCAGTATTGCAGCGCTGACTACCACGGCAAGGAGCATAACATCAACTTTACCTACGGCGATTACTATTTCTATGAGGCACTGCTGAAGCTGACCGGGGACGAGATTTTTTTGTGGTAAGGGGAGAACACAATGCGTGAAATTCTGAACCGTTACACCTTGGGCGGGCTGACCGCCGTCTACCGGCGCGAGGGGGATGTTGTCGAACTGCTGCTTGTGCCTGCGGGCAGCGAGGGCAGCATTGCCCGTGCCGACTGCGCCGCCGAGCCACTCATTCAAGCCAAGCTGACCGAGGACGATGCCCCGGCGTTTTTCAGCGGCGGGCGCACAATGCGCAACAGCCCTACCGTAAAAGCCATGCGGTATACCGGGCAGACTGCACAAAAATCTGCCGATAAAACAGTCGTTGTGACAAAGCTGACCGACCCGCGCGGCCTTGCCTACACCCACACACTGACCCTCTACGCCGACAACCCTGCTGCGGAGGTCGTGACGAGTGTGGAGAATACCGGCAGCGAAGCCCACACGCTGGAGATGCTGTCGAGCTTTACGCTGGGCAGTCTGTCGCCGTTTTCGGCAGGGCTTGCGCCCGAAAGCCTGAAAATCCACCGTCTGCGTTCAACATGGAGCGCCGAGGGGCGCTTGGTGACCGAAGCTGCCGAGGATCTGCAGCTGGAGCCGAGCTGGAAGTGCTACTCCGCCAACAGTGTGCGGTTCGGCAGTGTGGGCAGCTTTCCCGTGCGCGGCTTTGTGCCGTTTTGCGCGGTGGAGGACACCGCCCACGGCGTGACATGGGCCACCGCCACCACGCAGGGCAGCAGTTGGCAGATGGAGCTGTATCGGCAGGATTTCGGGCTGTCCCTGTCGGGCGGGTTGGCGGATCGGGAGTTCGGCGCATGGTGCAAGACCCTTGCCCCCGGCGCGTGCTTCACCGCGCCCAGAGTAGTGCTGACCGCCGTGCGCGGCGGTGCGGACACGGCGGCGCAGGTGCTGGCTGAAAACACCCGCCGCGCCATCGAGCCGCTTTTGCCCGCATCGGAAAAGACCCTGCCTGTGCTGTTCAACGAATTCTGCTCCACATGGGGCAAGCCCACCGAGGAGACCGTTCTGCGCCATGTCCGCGCGCTGAAGGGCAAAAATTTGGGCTACTATGTCATTGACGCAGGCTGGTACGATGATGACGCCTTTGAGGCGGCAGCCAAATTGGGCAGGTGGGAGCTGAGCCGCAGGGCGTTCCCGCACGGTCTGAAATATGTCGTGGACGCGATTCACAACGCCGGGATGAAGGCCGGCATCTGGTTTGAGTTTGAAATGGCGGGCCGCGATGAGCCGGACTGCTTTAACAGGACGGAATGGCAGCTGACCCGCGGCGGCATTCCCATCACGGCAGGCGACCGCCGCTTTTGGGATATGCGCAAGCCCGAGGTGCAGGAGTATCTGGCGCACAGGGTCATTGATTTTCTGCGTTCCAACGACATCGACTACATGAAGGTCGATTACAACGAAAATATCGGCCTCGGCTGTGACGGTGCGGAGTCTCTGGGCGAGGGGCTGCGCCAGCAGATCGCTGCCACACAGGCATTCTTTGCCCGCATCCGCCGCGAGCTGCCCGACTTGGTGCTGGAGCTTTGTGCATCGGGCGGGCATCGGCTCTGCCACAGCTTTTTGGAGCTTGCCTGTATGGCCAGCTTCTCCGATGCGCACGAGTGCGACGAGATCCCCATCATTGCCGCCAATATGCACCGCATGATCCTGCCGCGCCAGAGCCAGATCTGGGCGGTGGTCAAGGCGGGGCAGCCGCTGCAAAAGCTGTACTACCAAATCTGCAGCGGGCTTTTGGGGCGGCTCTGCTTTTCCGGCGAGCCGGACGCCCTCTCGGCAGCGCAGTGGACTGTTATGGACGAAGGCACGGCATTTTACGGCAAGGCGGCCTCCATCATAGACCACGGCGTCAGCCAGCGGTTTGGCTCCCGCATCGTCAGCTACCGTGCGCCCAAGGGCTGGCAGGCGGTCGTGCGGCGCGGTGAAACGCAGACGCTTGTTGTTGTGCATACCTTCGGCGCAGCGCCCGAAGCCGTCACCCTGCCGGCGGGCGGCAAAATCGCCGCACAGTTTATGCGGGACGGCCTGACGGTGACGCACCTTGACGGCCAGCTGACCGTGCATGGGTTTACCGATTTTGACGCCGCCGCCTTTATCTTGGAAAACGAGGGCTGACTTATGAATACCATACAAAATCCGATTCTTCCGGGCTTTGCGCCCGATGCCAGCGCCCTGCACATGGGCAAGGATTACTACATTGCTACGTCTACTTTTGAATGGTGGCCCGGCATTGAGATTTACCATTCCCAAGATTTGGTCAACTGGGAGTGGGCCGCTGCGCCCATTGCCCGGCGCGATATGGTCCCCAGTGAGCTGCTGGGCAACTACAATTCCGGCAGCCTGTGGGCACCGCATCTCTCCTACGCGGACGGGCTGTTCTGGCTGGTTTATACCGATGTCAAAAGTTCGACCGCATTTAAGGACACCCTGAACTATATCGTCACTGCGCCAAAAATCACCGGCCCGTGGAGCGAGCCGACTTTGGTGACCGCCAGCGGCTTTGACCCGGCGCTGTTCCACGATGATGACGGCCGCCACTATTTCTTGAATATGCTGTTTGACTGGCGGCTGGAAAACCCCGGCTTTGCGGGAACCGTCATTCAGGAGTTTGACCCCGTCACACGGCAGCTGGTGGGCGAGCGCAGGCATTTTTACCGCGGCACATCGTTAGGTGTCTGCGAGGGGCCGCAGATCCTCAAAAAGGACGGCTGGTATTACCTGCTCTGCGCGGCGGGCGGCACGGGCTACCTGCACGCCGCCACGGTCGCGCGCGCCAAAACGCTGGACGGCCCATGGGAGGATTCGCCCTATTTCCCGCTGCTGACCGCGCGGGACGATGCCGCCAACCCGCTGCAAAAAAGCGGTCACGCCTGTTTTGTCGAGATTGGCGGCGAGTGGTACATCACCCACATCTGCGCCCGCCCCTTAACAGAGCGCGGAAACTGCACGCTGGGGCGCGAAACCGCCCTGCAAAAAATCGAGTGGGCGGACGGCTGGCCGCGCCTGGCCAACGGCACGCACCACCCGGAGTTGGTCATTCCTGCGCCGAAAGCGGCAGGGGATGTCCGGCAGCTTCTCGACCACAGCGAGCGCGTGACCTTTGCACCGGACAAGGACCTGCCCCATACCTTTAAGACATTGCGCACACCGCTGACCCCCGAAACCGATTACAGCCTGACCGCCCGCCCCGGCTGGCTGCGGCTCTACGGCGGGCAGACGCTCTCCAGCCACCACAAGCAGACGCTGTTTGCCCGCCGCTGGCAGCATTTTGCATTTACAGCAAAGACAAAAATCGACTTTGCACCGCAGAATTTCCAGCAGGTGGCGGGGCTGGTGCTGTTCTACGATACCTGCAACTGGATCTACGCCTACATCACATGGGACGAGCGTATCAACGCCCGCACGCTGCAAATCATGCGGTGCGATTTTAAGGATTTCACCTACGGCAGCGAGGCAGTCCCCCTGCCGGACGGCGAAATTTCGCTGAAGGTGTGCGTAAACGGCGCAGAGGCGCAGTTTTATTACAAGGCGGACGGCGGCTGGCAGCCCTTGGGCGATGTTCAGCCCGCCGACCACCTCAGTGATGACTATGTCGAGACCCGCCGCGGGCGGTGCGCCTTCACCGGCGCGATGGTCGGCATCTGTGCGCAGGATATGGATGCCCACCACAGCCACGCGGATTTTGCCTGTTTTGACTATGAGGAACAGCGATGAAAAACGGAACACTTTGGCTTGACACCGACGGGCGCGGCATTCAGGCGCACGGCGGCAGCATTTTACAGCACAACGGCATTTTTTATTGGTACGGTGAGAACAAGGATACCGACACGCACAACCGCAGCGTGGATTTTGTCGGGTTTTCCTGCTACAAAAGCCGCGATTTGCTGCACTGGGAAAACTGCGGTCTTGTGCTCTCGGCTGTCAATGAGGCGGGACACGACCTGCACCCGGACAGCGTCTGTGAGCGTCCCAGTGTGCTATATAACGCAGAAACGCAAAAGTTTGTGCTTTGGTTTCATCTGGATAACCGCCGCTACACCCGCGCCGAGGTCGGGCTTGCCGTAAGCGATACCCCGACCGGACCGTTCACCTACATGGGCAGCCAGCGTCCCGGCAGCCATGACAGCCGTGACTTCACGGCGTTTCAGGACAGGGATGGCAGGGCGTACCTGTTCTGCTCGTCCGACTGGAACGCCACCATGCGCGTCTGGGGGCTGGACAAAGCCTACACAAAATTGACCGGCAGCGGCAAAGAAATTTTGATCGATCAGGCGCGCGAGGCCCCGGCGCTGTGGCACAGCGGAGAGAAGTACCTCCTGTTTTCATCGGGCTGCACCGGGTGGAGCCCCAACACGATGCTGTACGCCGAGAGCAGCGCGATTTTCGGCAGCTGGCGGCTCATTGACGACCCCTGCCGCGGCCCCGGCGCACGACAGACCTTCGGTGCGCAGAGCGCCGCGGTGTTTGCCGCAAACGGTCAGCCTTACCTTCTGCTGGATCACTGGCACCCGGACGATCTGCGCAATTCGGGCTACACGATTTTGCCCGTCACCTTTGAAAACGGCTTGCCTACGGTGAACTGGCAGGACGAATGGACGGGTATCTGAGGAGGATTTTTATGTATTATCTGGGCGTTGACCTGGGCGGCACCAACATCAAAGCCGCCCTTGTAAGCGAAAACGGCGAAATTGTAAAGGAAGCCGCCACCCCCACTAACCTGCCCCGCACGGCGCAGGAGGTCTGTGACGATATTGCCGCGCTGTGTCTGCAGCTCGGCGCGGGGGAGCCGGTCGCCGGCATCGGTGTGGGCTGCCCCGGCACAGTGTGTGACGGCGTGGTGCTTTACTCCAACAATCTCGACTGGCACGATTTTGCTATGGCAGACTACCTGCAAGCCAAAACCGGGCTGCCGGTCTGCCTCGGCAACGATGCCAATGTGGCTGCCCTCGGCGAGGCACTGGCAGGCTGCGCCAAGGGGGCGCAGAGCGCGGTGATTCTGACGCTCGGCACCGGCGTCGGTGCGGGCGTTGTGCTCGGCGGAAGGCTGCTGACCGGCTACACCGGCGCAGCATCCGAAGCCGGACACATGGTGATTGCCGACACGCCCGATGCCCCGCTGTGTACCTGCGGGCGGCGCGGCTGCCTTGAATCCCTTGCCAGCGCCACGGCACTGATCCGCATGACGCGCGAAGCACGCCGCACCCACCCGGAAAGCCTGCTAAACACACTGGCACTTACCGAAGCGGATGTCAACGGGCGCACCGTTTTTGATGCCGCCGCGCAGGGGGATGCCGCCGCCAAAGCCGTTGCGGACAACTACATTCACCATCTGGCAGTCGGCGTGGCAAACCTTATCAATATCTTTTTCCCGGAGGTCATCGGGCTGTCGGGCGGCGTGGCCAATCAGGGCGAAAACCTGTTAAAGCCGCTGCGCGCCGCCGCAGCGCCGATGGTGTTCGGCAGCGCCTTTGCCAAAAAGCATACCCGCATCACGACCTGCACGCTCGGCTACCGGGCGGGCGTCATCGGCGCGGCGCTGCTGGCAAAGCAGGAGGTGTGAAGCATGGCAGAAATCAAGCTGAAGGTCATCGGTGCAGCGGGGGATACGCTGTCCGTCAGCCGCGCGGGGGAGCGCATCTCGCTTGTGCACACCGCACCCTACGCGGACGGCGATTGGATCGCGCTGGAATGCGACGAGCCGGGCCTGTACTGTGTGGTGCAGCTCGAGGACACGATGCCCCCGGCGCTTGTATACATTAAGGAGCGCGGGCTGGATTTTCCGATTCCGCCCGCCGACAACCGCGTAAATTACAGCCCGCGCAGCTTTACCGGCACCTGCCATCTGCTGCGTGCCCGCCTTGCCACAGCGGATGAGGTGGCCGCACGGCGAAACCTTGCGTTCAACCCCTACGACTGCCACGGCAGCCACGGGTTTTACCCGCACGCATCCGCTAATGTGGAAACGCGCGGCGAGGCCGTGTTTGCCGCGCGCAACGCCGTGGATGGCATTTATGAGAACGATTCCCACGGCACATGGCCCTACCAAAGCTGGGGCATCAACCGCGACCCCAACGCCGCGCTGACCATCGAGTTTGGCCGCCCGGTCACGGTGGACGAGCTGCGGCTGACGCTGCGTGCGGACTTCCCGCACGACAGCTACTGGACGCAGACGACCGTGGCATTTGATGACGGCAGCCGCGAGGTCTTGCAGCTGACCAAAACCGCCGCGCCGCAGGTGTTTGCCCTTGCCCCGCGCACCGTGCAGAGCCTAAAGCTGTTTGAGCTGAAAAAAGCGGACGATGCGTCGCCGTTCCCGGCACTGACGCAGATCGAAGTCTGGGGAACGGAGGGATAATTCTATGCCGATACTCAAATTGACCCCGAGCTGCAAGGATTATCTGTGGGGCGGCAGCCGCCTGCGCACCGATTTCGGCATCAAGAGCGACCTTGAACCGCTGGCCGAAGCGTGGGTGCTGTCCTGCCACCCGGACGGCCCGAGCTATCTGCCCGACGGCACGACGCTGGCGGCGTACATTGCCGCGCACCCCGGCTGCCTTGGCACCGACTGTGACCGATTCGAGCAGTTCCCGATTCTGACAAAATTTATTGATGCCAAGCAGAACCTGTCCGTTCAGGTGCATCCGTCCAACGAGTACGCGCTTGAAAAAGAACACCAGTACGGCAAAACCGAGATGTGGTATGTGCTGGACTGCGTGCCGGGCGCGTACCTCTACTACGGCTTTACGCACGAAATCTCCAAAGAGGAGTTTGCGGAGCGCATCAAAAATAACACCCTGACCGAGGTCCTGAACGCCGTGCCCGTACACAAGGGCGACTGCTTTTTTATCCCGTCCGGCACGCTGCACGCCATCTGCCAGGGCATCGTCGTGGCCGAGGTGCAGCAAAACTCCAACGTGACCTACCGCGTCTACGACTACGGGCGCGTCGGTGCAGACGGCAAGCCCCGCGCCCTGCACATTGAAAAGGCGCTGGACGTGACCCGCCGCACCCCGCCGCAAAAGCACGATTTCGGCAGCCACCTTGCCCAGTGCGAGTATTTTACCGTTGACGTCAAAAGCGGGGATTTCAGCGGTACAGCGGACGAAAAGTCCTTTGTGTCGCTGCTTATCACCGATGGAATCGGCACATTTACCTGCGGCGGCGAAACCGTCTGTGTTCAAAAAGGCGAGAGTTATTTCCTGCCCGCAGGCAGCGGTGCGTATCGCATAGAAGGTCCCTGTGAAACGCTTGTTACGACTGTCTGAATTTTGAAAAGAGGTACGAAAAATGTCTGTCTGCACACCCAAATCCTTTGACCTGACCGGCAAGGTCGCGCTGATCACCGGCGCATCCTACGGCATCGGCTTTGCCATTGCCACCGCTATGGCCAACTGCGGCGCCACCATCGTTTTCAACGACATCAAGCAGGAGCTGGTCGATAAGGGCCTGGCTGCCTACAAGGAGGCCGGTATCGAGGCCCACGGCTATGTCTGCGACGTCACCAACGAGGATGCCGTCAATGAGATGGTCAAGAAGATCACCGCCGAGGTCGGCCACATCAATGTGCTGGTCAACAACGCCGGTATCATCAAGCGCATCCCGATGATCGAGATGACCGCTGCCCAGTTCCGTCAGGTCATTGATGTTGACCTGAACGCTCCCTTCATCGTCGCCAAGGCGGTCATTCCCGACATGATCGAGCAGGGCGGCGGCAAGATCATCAACATCTGCTCCATGATGAGCGAGCTGGGCCGCGAGACTGTCTCCGCCTACGCTGCTGCCAAGGGCGGCCTGAAGATGCTGACCAAGAACATTGCCTCCGAGTACGGCAAGTACAACATCCAGTGCAACGGCATCGGACCCGGCTACATCGCCACCCCGCAGACCGCGCCCCTGCGCGAGATCCAGCCCGATGGCTCTCGTCATCCGTTCGACCAGTTCATCGTTGCCAAGACTCCCGCTGAGCGCTGGGGCAAGGCCGAGGATCTGGGCGGCCCCGCTGTGTTCCTCGCCTCCGAGGCTTCCGACTTCGTCAACGGCTTGATCCTCTATGTTGACGGCGGCATCCTGGCCTACATCGGCAAGCAGCCGGGCTAAGTTACTTTCTTCGAGAAGAAAGTAACCAAAGAAGCTTTAATTAATCATCCCGTGAAAGGGATATAACTTAAAGTAAAAGGCACCTGACCGTAAGGTCGGGTGCCTTTTTAATTTTGCTCATCTGTTAGTCCTATCAGCCAATCGGATGATACATTGAAAATATGCGATATTGTAAACAGTTCATAGTCCACAAGAATTCGTTGCCCCGATTCTATGCGACTTATCACATCCTGCTCCATGATAACGCCTTCCGTTTGCATCTTTATCGCCAATTGATTTTGTGACATTTTATTTGCCTTGCGCAACTGGCGAATACGCTCTCCTGAAATATTTTTCTGTTCTCCGTAGTTATACTTCTTCATAGTAATAGTATGCCCTTTGTCGATAATAATATCTTGACAATACTACAGATTCCTTTTATACTTATGGTAATATCACATATTTATAGGAAGTTATTTCTCTTTTATGTGATTAGCAGTATTCCAAACATTGAAAAGAGGAGCATTTTATGAAAAAGTTTCAATCGTTACTTTTTGTCTGTGCTGCTTATTAGCCGTCTTGACAGCCTGCGGTTCTGGCTCTAAAGAGAGCAAGCTCGTTGGTTCTTGGGCATCCGACTACCGTTCTATCACTTTTTATGATGACGGAACATACACAGCGTCTTTTGAATATGGCACCGGAAAATGGACCATCTTAGATAATGGTGATCTTAAACTCACAGATTTTTACGGCACTACCACCACCACCCCGTACACCGTTGATGGTGATACCCTTAGTTTTCCCCATGATGATGGTACCGTTTATTACGAAACCTATACACGCCAGTAATCAAAAAGAGGCCGCCGATGAAAAGAAAAGTTTTCCTACCGCTTTTAGCTGTTACAGCCTTTATGTTGTGCAGCTGTAGTAGCACAACAACTGAGCAACCTGACAATATTCCTGATTCAACCATTGAGTCAAGCGTTTCTGACACATCCAGTAACACTGATATTTCGGCAGAGAGCAGCACCGATGTCCCCGCTGCGCAGGTTTCTTCCCCTTATGGAACCCCTATTGAAACGCTTGATGAATTCTTTTCTAACGGATCCGATGCCGGTTATATCTGTTCCTTGCAAGCCGCCCCTGATTCTCTTTCCGTAGTATATAATTCTAGCAAGCAGCTGTATGCCTGGTTTGACCTTGAGGGAAATGTTTTTTACGAAAGCAGTTCTTCCAACGCGTCTCCGTTTATCGGCAACAAATGTAAAATGTCCTCGCAGACGATGCTTGCCATGGAGAATGGCGCATTAACAATCGTTACACCTACTTGTATCCAGAATAGCCCTGAAAGCAAAATCATTAACTACTGCAAGGATTCTACTGGATATACCTTGTGGACCGCACGCAAAGAAGATACTCTTGATGGCTCTAATATAATACTGACTGCTTGGGATGACGATGGAAACGAGAAATTGTCTATATCAACAGCAGACCTCCCCATTCAAGATTTTGATGTAACAGAATGTTTTGATTCACTCTCCGTTAGAGAAGACTATCGTTACTCACTATACAGTGGCCCATCTCACGAAAGCGGTCCCTACTACGTATGGAGAATTTATCGCGGTAAAGAGAACAACGAATTTTACTGCACTATCAATATTGAAACCGGCGAAATATCAACAGGGGCGGATTTCCGCGGGTCTGACCTATATATTCAAGATGACATTGGCATAGACACCTACGCAAACAGCTATGATTTTTCTATCCTGGATTTGGATTTTTCCGCACCCTACTTTCCAACAAGAGTTACCATGAGCAGCACCGTATTTCCTGTTTACAGCCATGGTCTGATGTATCTTAAAAGTGACAGCGTCCCCTCTGGGTATTATGACAGCAACGGGAATCAAGTCATCGACTTAAGCAACTACTCCGTAAAAGAGGCACATCCGTTTAATGCAGATGGTGTTGCCGTTATCGAGCTCAAAAATCCTGACGGTGTAGAGTTCTGTGGTTTGTTGAGCACAGACGGCAACTGGGTTCTAGAACCTCAAAAAGCTAAAGAGGTATACGTAAGTAGTGGATACGCGATGCTTATAAACGATAGCGGCTACCAGATTTACGACCCCAGCGGCACTCCCTGCAACAATTTGTTCAGTGATAAAAATTTCGACCATTTAACCAGTTCCTCTATGTCCGAGCCGAATGATGACGGGGAACGCATTTGTTATATTGATTCCGATTCACATGAAGACGGCGCTTTCAAAGTTTCTATCGCTGTTGTAGATAAAGATAACAACTATAAGTATCTTACCACATTTAATGGTGTATACTAATTTGCATTCTTATAGCAAAAAGGAGCTATGCGGAAACCGCATAGCTCCTTTTTGTTATAAAGTATTTATTCGATGGTAATGCTCCAAGCAAACATCTTGCTTTCGCCGGGGTTCAGTTCCTCGTGGTGGCCGGGCTCGTTGACGGAGTTGGCCCAGCCGTTCCAGGGCTCCATGCAGACGAAGTTCTCGGCGTTCTGCTGCCAGAGGACACCCTTGCCGAAGGCAGCCTCATCAAAGGCGACCGTGACCTTATGGCCATTGCCGGAATCAGTCAGCACCATGGGGCTCTTCACGCCGGTCAGCAGGCGGATGGAATCCGCGGCATCATCCTTTTTGGTCAGGGTGATCTGGGCGGGGGCGGCGGGCTGATTGCCCTTGGCGTTCTCGCTGCAGGTGGCAGCGTTGATGTCGAAGCTGACATTTTCCAGCTTGGTCACACCAAAATAGGGATGGAAGCCAACGCTGAACGGCATCGGCTTATCTCCGGTGTTCTTCACGGTCAGGGCCAGGCCCGCCTTGCTGCCTGCCAGGGTGTAGCGCATGGTCAGGGCAAAATCGAACGGGTAGACGAACTTTGTCAGA
>ERZ773186.804-NODE-804-length-28355-cov-19.819364_pt1 | contig 28355 bp, 49 predicted proteins | sample MGYA00581000_ERZ773186 | MGnify/ENA primary metagenome ERZ773186 (study PRJEB29015, sample SAMEA2737752) | human gut metagenome | biome: human gut; feature: human-associated habitat; material: faeces | place: China | collected 2012 ...
CAGCGTTTTTGACATGTCGTCATAGGTCTTTGTGACCTTTGTGACCGTGCCGTTGACTTTGGTCTCGACCTGCTTAAAGGTCGTGGCAACACCGTTCACCATCTCCTTGCCGGTCGTGGTGGTGGTCTCGGTGATACGATCTTTGATGTTGCCCGCGCTATCCTTGACCTTTTCGGTAAGGGTCTGGACGCTGGTGGTCACGGTGCCAAGCGCATTCTGTGCGGTGGTCGTGGCAGTGCTGGAGATGGACGAAATGACCGTTTCGGTGGTGGATTTTTTACCTGTGGATTTTTTCTTGGTTGTGCCAGTAGGGCTTGTTACGATGGAGCTGCCGGTTTCTCCGCTGGTTTTAGCTGGAACCCAGCCGTCATTTTCGTCCCAGACCATTCCATTATGGTTTTTGTCCCAGTTTTTTCTGCTTTCTTTTTGGATTTTCTTGCTCTCTTGGTCTGAATTGAATGCTTTTTGATAAACAGCATCCCAGTCACCGTGAAATATGCCGATTTCTCCACTTTTTAAAGCGTCAAAAACAGCTTTCAATCCAACAGCAGAGGATTTTGCCTTATCAATAACGTTGGAAAGTCCCGTTATTTCTCCGATAAGCCCGCTCCATCCGTCAAGCTTGTATGCGTCTTGGGCAGCCAAAACCATTTCATTCAGTTTGGTAATAACGCCGCCGAGTGCGCTTGTAAGGTTGCCGGTTAAAAGCCCCGCCAGCTGCTTCACATTGTCCTGCAGGGTAGACATGCGCCCATTCATGGTCTGGCTCTGTGTCTCCATAGCACCGTAGTAGCGCCCGCCCTCTTCGCTGGCTGCGATAAGAGCCTGAGACAGCAAGTCATAACTGATGGTCATGTTCTGGACTTCCTGCACCGATTTACCGGTATAGTCGGCCAAAACCTGATAGATGTTGATGCCTGCATAAGCAAACTGCTTGATGTCAATGCTTGCAGCCTTGCCAACGTTGGCGATCTGCTGCAGGTTCTGCGCCATGCGGGACAGTTCCGCATTGCCGCCGCCTGCCGCATTGACCGCGTTGCCAAGTGCCAGAATGACCTTTTCGGAATACCCGGCGTTTTCGCCCGCGCTGATAAGCAGCTGATTTGCCTGCGTCAGAGCTTCGACGTTGAACGGGGTGCGGGCGGCGTCCTCCTGAATCTTTGCCATAGCTTGTTGTGCAGCTTCTGCGCTGCCAAGCATATTGGTAAACCCAACAGTGTAACTCTCGATCTGGGCGTTGTACTCGATGCCGGAAGAGATGAACCCCTCTGCGGCACTGAGTGCAGCGGAGCCGAGCTTCGAGAAAACGTTCGCCATGACCGTGCCCTGCGCAATGGCACCGGCCAGAGACTTGCTGGACCCCGATGCGGCATCCCCAAAGCTGTTCATGTACCCTTCTGCCGTCTTCAGCCCCTGCGCCGTGGTATTGAGTTGGGCCTGAGCTTCTTTCAGCTTCTGGGCAAATTCCTTGGTTTTTTCGGAGGTTTCCCCGGTCTCTTTCCGTGATTTCTGATAGGCTGCCGTAAGGTGAATAACCTCACTGTACAGCCGGTTATAATCCTTCATCATGGTGGAGACAGCGGACTTAGTCTGAGACTTTGCCTCTTCCACGCCCTGCCGGTAGGATCTGTCGTCCAGCCCGAGGGTGGCGCTCAATTCAAAAAGTTTCAGGTTCCATCACCCCCGTTCAAGCCATTTTTAATGCGTGCTATCACTTCATCAGCGGACGGCTGGGGCGGCTGTGGGCGGTTTTCCACAAGCCCGGCCACCATGTCGTACCATCGTTCTTCCGCGCCTATAAGGTACGCCAGAGCGTCCGTCATGTACGCCTGATAGCTAAGCGTGATGCGCTCTTGCCGCAAAGTGTTCAGGCAGTGCTGCAAAATGTACGGCCTGCCAAACAGCCGCAGCGCGTCCGGGCTGATGGAAGAAATCAGGCGTCTGTACCCGCCAGCACCAACGGCAGACACCAGAGCAAAAAATCCATTACATCATCGTTGTTCAGCAGCTCTTTCACCGCGCGCATCTTCTTGAACGGGCCGATGTTTTCAACCACCCCATTTTCATCCACGTCCGGCTCATAGAGCAGCGGAAGCAGCTTTGCGGTGGCAGCTGCGTTGTCGAACAGCAAGCTTTTTGCCATAGCCTGAATGTTCTTTTTTGCCTGTTCCTTCTTCTTCTGTTCCAGCTCCTCCGGCGTTTCATCGCCGGTCAAAACCGGCAGAACCTTGCGCAGCTCCATGATCTTGGATTTTTCCAAGACCTCCTCTGCCACATCGGCGATCTGCCAGCAGTGGCGCAGAAACTCTTCATCGGGCAGCTCTGTCAAAAATTTCATGCGGTGTCCTCCTTATGCTGCGGCCTTGGGGCTGTAGTACCACTCCATAGGCACGGTATCACTGCCAAGACGGGGGCAGCCGGTCAGGGTGACCGCAATGTTGCCTTTGCCTTTGTCGGTGGTCTTGAGGGTCAAACCGCCGGTGGAGAGTGCATTCATCAGACGTACAGCCACATAGCCACCGTCAATGGTGTCACCGACCCACCAGATGTCCTTAAAGTCGCCGGTGCTTTCAGTGGGATCCAGCGTCATGCGGGGCGTGACCTTCTTTTCTGCCACATCAGCTGCACCAAGTGCCAGCTTGATAACGTCCGTTGTGGCATTCAGGGCCGTAAAGGCCAGCGTGCAGTCGTAGTCCTCGATCTGCATCAGCTCTGCGGTGTTCTTCTGGGCGTTGTCCACGTCCCCGCCCAGATCCGTGAAGTTTGCCTTGCAGGTCGCAGTGATGCCGCCGGTGGTGGCAGTGATGATGTCTGCATCCTGAATCTCGGTCGTGCCGGACGGGTCAAACTTGTTGACCACAATTCCGGCATTGAACTGCATGGACTTGAACGCTTCCTGCGAAATTTTGGAAAATTTTCTTGCCATATTGCTCCTTACTCGCAAAATTGCGTGATTTCAAAATTGAGATATTCGCACAGATAGCCCTCGGGCGGGTTGTCGAGTGGCTGCGCCCACGGTGCGCCTGTGCGCAAAAGAATAGCGCCGCCCTCGCACGGCACGGTCAAACCGCCTGCAAGGGCTGCGCCTATTGCGTCTTCTGCCTGTAAAATTGGGACCCTTCCGCCGCTGCTCGGATACCACAGGCGGGCGTGAAAGCCGCTGCTCTCGTTCCAGCCGCCGGGGATGACCGGCTGATAGGTCAGATACGGCAGCGTTGCGCCAGGCGGAATGTTGTCCTCAAGGTATGCCGGGACGCCAAAGCCCCCCAAAAAAGCGCTCAATGCCCGGTTGATGCTTTCGGACGGGCCCATCACGGCAGCACCGCCTTTTTGCACTTGACGGCCCGCAGTCCCATGCCGGATTCCGGCGGGGCTTTGCCCTCATCTGCCGTGCTGGTGATCTGGAAGGTCTGCCCATCACTTACCCGCTTGATGTAGTCCGGGAAGGCCAGCGGAACACCGGTGCCAACAAGCAGCGTGTATGTAGATGCCGTGTCGGCCTGCTCTGCCACCTGAGCTTCCACGGTGGTGTCGTGGCGCTCCACGGCTTCAAACTCCGGGCCGTCCGTCCAGCCGGAAACAAAGCCGCCCACGCCGTCCGGCTCATAGCTGCGGGTCTGAAAGCGGTATTTTTGGGTAAAGCCCTGCATCACGGTGGATGCAGTGAACGGATTGACCATGTCACATCTTCCTCCACTGATTGATCTCGGATTTATAGCGGGTCTTGCCGTCAGCGGGCAGCCCGTCCGTGCCTGTAGCCAGCGTGCCGGACCACCCGGCAAAGGACTGCGACACATACACGCCACCGGCCGGGAGCGCCTTGTCGTATGCGTCGATTTTTTCAGACAACGCCACAAAATCAGGCGGAACGCGCATGGGCTGCACCGTCCCGTTGAAGGTCTCGGCAGTCAGATCGCCGTCCCCGGCCATGTGCACGCCATCATTGAAGATGGAGCCGCACACAAGGAAATACTGCCCCGGCACCACCCCGGCGGGCACGGTGTCCGGCTCAAAGTCGAACTCCCCGGCAATGGGGTCGTCCGCCCGGTCAAAAAAATTGTGCGTGTAGGCGCACAGCTCAGGGACGGTCATGCAAAGTCACCCCCTTGCAGGTTAGACCGATTCACCCGGGGTAATGGTCTCGACAGCGATACCGTCCAGATACTCAGCAAACAGGGTCACACCCATAATGGCGTAGCTCTCGGAGGTTGCGGTGCTGTAGTTTGCCTGAGTGTGGAAGCCGATGAGGTTGCTTGCCTCGCCTGCGGTCCGGTAGACCAGACCTGCGCGGGCAAACTCGCTATCCGCAGGATCCACATAGTACATGACGATGTTGTCTACCGGGGTGGCAATAACCTTTCCCTTCGCAATCTCACTGTCGGACAGCAGGAAGATGGTGTTGTAGCCCATGAAGTCCTTGATGTACTGGAAGCCGAACTGGTTCTGCACGGTGATATTGGCATTGCCCAGATAGTCGTACACGTCCATCACGTTGACAAAGCCAACAACGCCGGTCACGGTGCGATGCATGGTCTTGAACTTGTTCTCGACCGCGCCCTTGGCATGTGCCAGCGCCATCTGGAAGGTCTTGGGAGTGCCCTTCAGGGTGCCGGTGTTCAGGAACTTGTAGAACTTATCCGTTACCAGAGCGGTCAGGTCGTACAGGAACTCGTCATCGGTCTTCTGCACGGCGACATCGTAGCCGTAATTCTGGATTGCCTCAAGGGTGACAGACTTGCCGTACTTGTCGATGGTGATCTTGCCGTACTCCTTCTCCTTGACGGTGTACTTGCTGAACGGGATCTCTTCGCCCTCGCCCACGGTGCCGCTCTGCAGGGTGCCCTGTGCATACTTGCTCTTGAGCACGGTGCCAGGCTGCATCCGGATGGGGCGCATGATGCCCAGAATGGTGCGCAGATGGTCCCAGTTGCGCTGGAAACGGGTCACAAAGTCGATTTCACGCGCGGCTACGGTGATATCGGTGGTCATGGTGATATTTTCTTTTGCTGCCATGTATTAGTCCTTTCCGCCGCCTGTGAACAGGTCGGCATTTGCTGCGATGGCCGCCTGGCGTTCGCCAGCGTCCTTGATTGCAAAAATTTGCTCTTTGGTCATTTTGGAGCCGGTATTGGTGGGCGGGGTGTCCACCCTTGCGCCGGTGGTCGTGGTCGTGGCCACAAAGTCGCCCCAATCAGCTTTCAGGCTGTCGGTGTGCTTCTTGGCGTCCTTGACGTTGCCCTTTTCGTCCAGCTCCAGCTTGTCAATGTCTTCGCCGGACAGCCGCACGACCCGATCGGCATACTTGTCCAGCACCCCGGCGGTCTTCAGAAGCTCCCGAAACTTGGCTTCCTTGGCTGCGTGGGTGTCCTTCTGGGTCTGCTGGGCCTTGTAGTCGGTCAGCGCCTTTTCGGCGGCTTCCTTGCCGCCGTTGGCTGCATCGCGGTCCTTTTCGGCTTTGGCGAGGGCTGCGTTCTTCTCATCGAGCTGGTTCTGCAAGGTGTCCGTTTCCTCATGCAGCACGTCCAGAATTTTCTTGAGCTTGCCGCTGGTGTCGGTCGTTTCATCTTCCAGAATCGCCCGGAGAGTCTTTCGTTCGAGTGCCATGTGATAGTCCTTTCCGCCCTTGCTCGGGCTGCCATGCTTGGCAATAAGGTTTATTTGCCGGACGTGCTGCCGGTGTGGTGCCGATTGCAGGAATCGAACCCGCGTCCGCTGGTTACAAATCAGCAGCTCTACCATTGAGCGAAAACGGCATAAAAAAGCGGCTGACGCATTGCGCCAACCGCTGAGATATTAGGTTTTACGGTTTGACTTCCACGCTCGGCAAAACGTCAGTGTGGAAATAGAGTTTATAGTGGTACGGGTCGGTATGGGTGCCGGTAATGTCCTCCACCACATACATGGTGTAGCTGTTGAGGTAGATGTAATTTTTGCGATAGGTGTCCGGGCCGATTTTTACAGTGCAGACCAACTCGTTGTCCGAGTTGTTGGAAATGGACATATAGCCCTCGGCTTCCATGATGACCTTATCCGTGCGGGCGTTGTAGACGGTGATCTTGCGCTCGCTCTCGAAATAGTCTGCCTGCTTTGAGATGTTGGCGTTCGCCTTGTCAGCCTCAGAGCAGCCGCACAGAAGCAACACAACAAAAAGCGTGATTGCTGCAAAAATCTTTCTCATAGTCATTCTCCCTTCTCTGCTTCTTCCACGGCGATCTCTCGCAGCTCTTCAATGTGGTCCTCCACCGCCGGGCGCAGGAACGGGCGGGCTTTCATACCACGGGTAAAGTGCCATTTGCCGTTGAAGTCTTTCCAGACCCACGGCGTTTTGCGCCCGCTGCCCTTCTCGGCAAAGATGCCCGTGCCCAGCTCCACATAGACGCTGTAAAACAGGTTGCTACCGATGGTCACGGTCTTTTTTGCAAGGTCTACGGCATAGGTCAGGCTTTGCTTGAGCGCACCGCCTACATAGCCCTCGATGCCCGTGCTGTCTGCCGTGCCGGTCGGCACAAGCAGCTGGGCGTAGTCCTGCACCTTCATGCCCCAGAGGGTCAGCACCCGCTCTGCCCACGAGTCCAGCGCTTCATGCAGCTGCGCGGTGTTGTCGGTGAATTTGATGTCGTAGTTGAAGTTCATGGTTCATCCCTCCAATCCTTACTTTTTCTTAAGCTTACAGCTTGTTTTCTTCCGCAAACTTTTCCAGTTCTTCAAGCGCCGTTTCGTAAGAATCCAGTACGTCATAATCTTTAAGAGCCGTACTTTTTGCTTTTTCTACCTTTTCTTTCCATCTTCGTATTAACGGCTCCACATCGCAAACCAACGCTGTGGGTTCTTCTTTTTTACATATGATAGAAAACAGCTCGGAAATTCCGCTGTTCCAGTTTTCCATTGCTTCTTTTGCTTCCATTATTTTCCGTTCTCCTTTCTCCGTTTTCTCTCTTCCGACCACCACATTTGTTCGGCTTCCGTGCCGCCCTTGGATTTATACCACTCGGTGTAGTCCATGACGGGGGTGGTCTCTTTGGTCACATTGTCTCGCTGCATAGCGTTCTGCCGGGGGTACCTGCCCAGCGCAGAGGACAGCACGCAGCGGCAGTGGTAAACCATCTCCGGCGCTGCGTTGGGGTCTCCGGGGCGCTGAATCTCGTAGCCCATGACCTTGAACGGCTCGTCAAGCTCTGCCGTCTGCTGGTCAAGCAGGCGGTGCACTTCACGGGTGCGGTAGTCGTGGGTGGAGTTCCACCGCTTTTTGACCTCGATGCCCAAAGCCTGGGCGTTGTGCATCTGCTGCAAAGCTCCGGCGTTCTGGGCACTGGTAAGGGCTGTGATGGCGTTGTTCATGGCCCAGTGGATCTCTGTATCAGCCATGCCGTTTACGGCCTGCACGGCGATGTCGTGGACGCTCTTGCCCTGCACGATGCCCTGCATGACGTAGCGGTTGAACACCCGGGCGTCATAGTTTCGGTTGCTCTCACTCTTGATACGCTTGTTTGGCACCATCTTGGGGTTCTCCTTCAGCAGGATCTTGACCGCTTCGGTGTTGTACAGGGTCAGCCCGAACGTCACGCCTGCGGCCTGTTCCAGCTCGTAGAAGGCCCAGTTTGCGCCAAAGGAAAAGATGTTGTATTGCTCATCCCGGGCCAGCTTGTAGGCCGTCTGCTGGGCCGTGGTGCAAGTCTGGGTGATGCCGTCCAGCTTGGCCCGCATCAAATCCGATTGAAAGACCTGATTTTGCAGCCAGATGCGGTAATCCTCTTCGGTGATCTCGCCTGCATCCAGCTGCGCCCGCTTGCGCTCGTCCAGCGCTTTGTACTTGGCCAGAAACTCGGTCAGCTGCTCCTGCATCTCCCGGCGGGCGGTGCCGTACACCCGCAAAATACGGCGGCGCAGGCGGTTCAATTGGCGGGTAGAGATGCGGTCACGGTCATTCATTGTTTTTCCCGGCTGGTCCCCATTTGATGTTTCCGAGTTCGTCAACGCCTACTGCGCGGACTTTTGGCTTGTCCCAATCAATCGTGGTCGGCTGCATCAATTCGACTGCATTTGCAAACCGCTTCAAAAGTTTCCTGTCGTTTTCATCCAGCTCAATAACGAACTTGCCGATGATGTTTTCAGCCATCGTCTTCGTCCTCCTTGTCCACGGTCTCCCGTGCTGCGCTCTCAGCCATCAGGGACGCCCGAGCCTTTTCTTTTTGCTCCGGGGTCAGGTTTGGCAGTAGGTCAATGGCCATATCCTGCCCAATGATGGGTGCCTCGGAAATCACCGTTGCCACCTGCTCTGCGGTGTTCACGATCCGGTTCCGGTTGAACGTCGGCGTTGCGCTGCCAAAGCCAGCCAGCGCACAGATTTGACGAACAAAAGGCTTGATCTGGGCCTCGAAGTCGTCTGCGTTCTGGTTCAGGGGCTCATAAGCCGCATCCAGATGGTCGTTTGTGCTGTTTGCGCTGACGCAATGCACGTCCAGGCCGCCGAAGTCCTCATAGACCCGGGTGTGCAGCAGCTCCAGCAGGGTCTGCCTGGCAGTCACCGGCACCTCGCTGGTGTATGGGGTGATCTTGCCGCCCTCGCTTGTGTCCGCACCGGCAATGTGGTACAAATTCAGCTTCGCAAGGAACTCCTGCAGTTCATCATCGGTCATGCCGTTGAAGTTTTCGCACAGCCAGTAGATCTGTGCGCAATCCTGCAAGTCGCTGCAGAAGCCGGACGTCACCAGATCGGTGTTGTCGATGTAGGCTTTCAGGCCTACGAGGGTGCTTTGATGCAGGTCGGAGCCCCACAGCGGAACTACGGGCAGGCTGCTGTAGTTTTCCCCCTCCACGCTTTCCAGCCCGCCGCCGGGGGTGGAGACGGTCACGCTTTTGTACGCCTGCTTCGGAGCCGTCTCCTGAATGGTGCTGCCGATCCTGCTTTCCGTGTACTCGGTGTAGCCGTCCTCTTCGTACAGGACATAGTGCATATCCGTGTCAGGGTTCAGCCTCCAGAACCGCACCCCGGCCCGCATGGAGCCGGAGGTCTCATCGTACAGAGGCGCAAATTCGGTCAGTTTGAACACCACCAGATGGTCGCTGTTCCAAAATCCAAAGCTTTCGCCGTGGATCAGGGCAAAATATCCGGCCTTCTGGATCTGCTCGTCAAATTCAGCCCCCAGTTTTTCTTTGTCCACGTCCTTATCCGCAAAGGTGACGCCGTTGCCCAGGGAGTAGGTGGCACGCTGCTTGTTCAGCCGCCGGAACAGATTGCTCTTGACCATATCGGGCCGGGGTACATCCTGCCTTGTGTTCTTGGAAAGGCGCTTTAGCATCAAAGCGTAAGCTTGGGAAAAGCGTTCCGCGCCCGGGTTTTTCTGGGCGTCGTACAGGTCGGCATCCAGCGCCATCTTATACGGTCCGGAAGCGCAGTGCTGCTGCACGAACCGCCGGACAAAATCAGGCTGTTCCCCGGCGGCTTGCGCCTGCTGAAAGGTCTGGAAGGTGTATACAGTGCTCAAAATCAATCCCTCAGTTTCACAAGGCGCTTTGTGCGCACAAAATATCGGATGGCGTCCATACAGTGGTCGTTGACCTTCAGCACGGCGTCGTCTTTATCCGGGTCCCAAGCGTATACGCCGAACTCTTCCAGCGTGTGCTTGCAGCCCTTGTAGACCTTCAACCGCCCGGTCTGCAGCATGGTCTGCACGTCCAGTATTCCACTCAGGACGTCGTTGTTTGCGGGGGTCTGAGTAAAGCCGTTCTTGCGCAGCTCTGTAATCAGGGGCAGGGCAGAGGGGTCAACGATGATCCTCTCCGGCTTGAGACCATTCAGCCACGCCTTGAGGTCTGCAACATACTCGCCCACGGTCTTTTGCCGCTTCTGTTCGCGGCCGCTGTAGTAGTACTCCCGGGTGACGATCCAGCAGTCTGCATCTGCCTGTTTCTGGAACAGCAAAAAAACCGTTGCGTTCTGGGTGCCGAAGTCACACGCCACATAGGCACTCTTTGGGGACAGTTCCGGCAGCTCATCAAGGACGTGCTTCTTGCGGTCGAACATGTCATATACAAGGCCCTCTGCCACCGTCCACAGGCCCAAAATGTAGCGCTGATAGAAAACGCCGCTGTACTGGCTGCGGTATCTGGCCTTGATGTCCTCGGAAAGCGACAAGTTGTCGTCCATCGTAAAGTGGAGGTACATCATCTTGCGGGAACGGCATTTCCGCACCCACTCGAGATAAAACCAATGCTGTGGGCTGCCCGGGTTGCAGTTGAACCAGAATTTTGACCCGGTGACGGAGCAGCGGGCTGTGGCCTGATTGACGAAGCTCTGCGGCATCAGGGCCACCTCGTCAAAGAATGCCCCAGCCAGCGTGATGCCCTGGATCAGGTCTTGGCTGCTCTCGTCTTTGCCGCCGAAAAAGTAAAACTCGTTTGTTCTGCCGCCCTTGCTGACGGTCATGCAGTTTTCTGCCCGATGCTCCTTGACGTTGTAGCCACGGGCTGCAAGCTGCTGCTTGAGTGTGCCCAGCACGTTGCGCCGGAAGCTGGCGATGGTCTTTCCGCACATGGCAAACTGCTGGCCGCTGTAGCAGGTCATAGCCCACTGGACAAAAGAAAAGCCCATGGCAAATGTCTTGCCCGAGCGGATAGCGCCATCGGCAATAATGCCGTTGTAACCGCTGTATGCGCTCTGCGGTGTCCACCAGCTCAAGACCTGCTTTTGCCGCTGGCTGAGGGCTTTCCAGCGAAAGCCGTTACTTTTCCGCATTGTCGTCCTCTTCCTCTGGAAGCATCTCCACGTCATCCGGCGGGCTGAGGTCTGCGGCAGCGTTCAGGGCATCAAGCAGGCCATCATCGTCATGCTCTTCTACTCTCGTTCCTTCTGGCACACCTGCCCACTTGTCAGGCCGCCGGTTTTTCAACCAGAATATCTGAGCCGTCACGTTGGCTGGAACGACGACCTGCTCTTCCGCATATTCAATGCGCTCTTCTTCCAGCCTCTTTTTCCCGTCTACTTTGACTGTTTTCAGCTTAAATGGCTTCTTGACGGTCACGGTTCGGGTCTTGCAGCTTTCGAACAGCTCATTCTCCACAATGTAGTCTGCGACGTCCTTGCCCTTTTTTAGCGCTTCCGAAAATTCGGGAAATTTGTTTTTCCATTCGCAGAGGGTCGATACTGAGCAGCCTATATTTTCGGCAATCTGCTTGTCTTTGAGGCCGTCTCTAGCCCACCCACGAAGCAGCGTCAGCCCTTCAGGCTCTAGCCACTGCTCAAACTTACCTTTGCGGCCAATCTCAGTTCACCTCTTTTTCAAGTACAGCCTTTTCTCCAGTGAGGTCTTCCCATCGCTTGACAATAACATCAACGTACTTCGGGTCGTACTCCATGATGTAGGCTGTTCTTCCGTTCTGTTCGCAGGCAATCAATGTTGTCCCGCTTCCTCCAAACAGGTCAAGGACAATATTCCCGTTTTCTGTGTTGTTCTTGATTTGATAATCAAAAAGCGCAACCGGTTTCATCGTTGGGTGCAGTTCACTTTTAACCGGTCTGTCAAAATCAAGAACTGTTGTCTGTTTCCTGTCGCTTGTCCATAGATGCCCTGCGCCATCTTTCCACCCATACAGGCAAGGCTCATGCTTCCACTGGTAATCCTGCCGTCCAAGCACCATGCTGTTCTTCACCCAAATGAGCGTCTCCCGAATCTCCCATCCTGTCTGCTTGCACGCCTGCCGGAAAATAAGTCCTTTGCTGTCTGCGTGCCAAATGTAAAACACCGCACCAGGTCTCATCACGCCATCAGCTGCAGCAAATGCTTTTGACAGAAACTCCAAGAATTCATCTTCGGCCAACGAATCGTTTTGAATTCGCAGATTTTCACTCGTTTTGCCGACATAACTCACTCCGTAAGGCGGATCCGTGAGCAACATATCTGCCTGCGCCCCCCCTATAAGGGTTTTGACGCTTTCTGCATTCGTGCTGTCCCCGCACATAACGCGATGCCTGCCGCACTTCCAGATATCACCCAGCTTTGCCTTTGGAGGTGCGGCTTCGTCAACTTCTGGAGCCTCATCCTCAGTAACCTGCGTTTCTTTGCTGTCACCAGCAGGAATGTCAAAATCAAAGTCAAAGTCCCCAAAGTCAACTTCTGCCAGTTCTTGTTCAAGTTTTCCGAAATCCCACCCGGACATTTCACCGGTCTTGTTGGCGAGGATACGGTATTTCTGCTTCTGTTCTTCGGTCAACCCTGTGTATCGTACAACGTCAGCCATGTCCACATGGAGTTGCATCAGAGCAAGGCGGCGGGTATGGCCGCTCAGAATGACGTTGTTTTCGTCCACCTCGATGGGGTCAAGTGCGCTGCACTGGCGCATACTTTCCGCGCAGGCGTTCACGGCTTCCGGGGATATCACGCGCGGGTTGTTCTCGTATGGAACCAGATCTGCGACCGGCATTTTCAGCAACTCTTTCTGAATCATCATTTCCTCCCAACAACAAGAACAGACAAAAAAAGCAGTCACATTTTGTGACTGCTCACGAAGGTCAAAATATAAGCAGCACCCGTGCATTCAGTTCGTTGGACATGCGTCAAACGGTGGGCACTGCTGCATCTGAAACTTACGCGGTCAGATGCCCCGCGTGCTGCGCGGCCCCCTCACAGGGCACGCAGATGGCATTCCCGGCAGGACTTAAACCTGCAGCCTGCGGTTTTGGAGACCGCTGCTCCATCACTTAAGCTACGGGAATATAAAAAGCCGCCCTTGGAATCGAACCAGCCGTGTCTACACACACGCGCCACGCTCCATACTGCGTTCAGGCGGCCATATAGAAGCAGCCCGCGAAACGGTGAAGGGGAGCGGGGCAAAGCATGAAACCCGCCGGGAAGGCCGTTCCGGAGACTGCGTGCATCGGTCAGCCTTTCGGCTTTGCCGATGGTACCATGATAATCCTTGAGCCGATTAGAAGTAAATCCCAAGGCGTGTCAAAATAAACCGCAGTTTTGTTGTGTAAAATGTACAAATCACCCGAGATTCAGTTCCGTGGTGATCTCAGCCAGCTGCTCAAGTCCGTCAGAAACCGCCTGAGAGACCTGGCACGGCTTTGAATAGCCCACGATCCGGGCAATTTTTGCCTGCCTTTTTCCTTCCACAAAATACAGGATCAGGCAGCGGCTGCGCTTGATGGACGCCGGGTCTGCATGGAGCATGTAGGCCACTTCAATGGCTTTCTTCTGCATCTCGGCATACTGGCATTTCAGCTCGTGCAGATGCTGCTCGGCATCCATGGCGGCGTCGCTGTTCCGGCCTACCTTGTCGCTGGTTCCGGAGCGCCCCGGCGCGCCGGACGTGCCTGACGTGGTCGTGGTGGCGGCATTCCGCAGGCTTGCAATGTGCTCCTGCTGCTGGCAGATCAGTGCCCGCATTTTCGGCAGGCGTTCAAACCAGACCCGCAGCTCCTTTACGCTGGCCGGTTCGCCCGGCTTTGGCGCATCACTTTCAGGTGTCCATCTGCGGATCATACAGCGCCTCCTTCGACGTAAATGCATATTGCGAGCATGATCCAGCACGCGATAAGCGCAACCAGCCACAAAAATACCATGTGTTCACTTTCAACCGCCCATTTAATAAAGCGTGCACCCAACGCAAAAATAATCGCGCCCGTGCCAAGTATGCAAAGCGAATATAATGCAGCAAGCCAAATATTCATTTTACTCCTCCATTTCTTCAATCCAGATCTCCACTCTGGGCTTTTGCTTGTCGTAGTCCACCCGGCTACCATCGTGGGCGGCAACGATCTTGCTGTTGTCGTCCTCCAGCACCCGGGCTTTTACCAGGATGTCCGTGGTCGCCTCGATGAGGTTTGCCAGATCGACCCGGCGGGCGGTCTTCATGTAGTACACGCACCTCACGTTCACGCGGGCAGAGATGGGGCTGTGCGGCCTGTTGATTTGCCGCAGGCAGTCGGTCTCGTAATCCACGTAGGCCTTGCTGGGAGCCACGAATGGAGTCCCGGAGCGTGTGCGGAGAATGCGTGCAGAATTTTTCTTTGTGCGTGGTTCGCCGTAAATAAGAAGATGCATCTTCGATTACTCCTCCGCCGGCGGCTCAGGCAGCGGCATCCAGTGGGTGACTTCATAAAAATTCCCGCTCCCGTCATGCCACAGGTTTTTACCACGTCCGCAATCACGCACAAAGTACGCTTCAAAAACGAAGTTCCCATTTTTGCTAACAGCAAGGAAATCATCGCCTTCGTCGGCATTGGGCAACCTGTCCTTGGTGCTGATCCACTGCGGTCGCAGCGTTTCCGGGTCGATGGTGTCACAGCTTTCGACCACTTTTTTCACGTCTTTAAAAAGCTCCTGCTTTTTATAAACCATGTTAATCTGTCGATTTCCTTCTGCCGCAGCCATCGCGAGATTCCATTCTCTATAACACTTGTCCGCATTTTCAATTGCTACATTTGCATCAATCAATCGTTTATCGCTCATAGTTTTCCTCCTGTAAAATCATCTACGGTCATCTGCACGGACTGCTCCGGCACATCTTCCCAGCCTATGCCGATGTAGTCCAGAACTCGGCCCCAGCCGTACCAATCGCCGTTTTCATCCATAATCTCCTGTACGGTTTTCATTTTTACCCCCACTGTTTAGCCATTGCTTTTGCAATGCCTGGAAAAGTTTTGCTACGTTCTTTTGAGTGGCCGCGTCCCATCCAATGATTCTTTTCTCGCAATTTTGGCGGTAACGTCATCATGTAGTCGTACACATTGTCAGTTTCCTCCAAGACGACAAGGTTTTTAAGCCATAGGCAAGTTTTCTTTTGCTCCGGGTGTCCAAACTGCCAAGGATTGATAATCTGATCCGGCTTTCGGTATAGCGTAGACATCACGCACACAGGATTTTCAACCGCTATATGCGGGACATCCGCTTCAATAAATTTCATAAAGAATGCAGCAGCTTCATAGCGTAAGCTGAGTGGTTTTTTCCCCTCCGTGAACCACCGCGCGCCAGAAACAGCTAGGTGTGTGCAAGGCGGGTGTGCAATGAGCAAGTCCCACTTGCCAACGTCATGCGTTACGCCGTCCATCGTCACGACTTGCCCCCCCTCCAGAGCCTTGAGCGCATCCCCAAGAATGTGCCATTCAGGATGCCCGCCGGACGGCTCAATCAGGTCGCACGAGTAGGCTTCATGCCCACGGGCACGGAACGCTTTGCACACTTCCTGCGATTCCTCGCAGGCAATCAGTACTTTCAATGCTTTCTTCCTCCCATCCATCCCTCTTTGTTGAAGTCGTTGCGGCTGATCCGCTCCGCCGCGTGGTTACCGTTGGTGTAGATGCGCTGCGCTTTCAGCTGACGCTTGTACTCGGCGTACTTCGGGCAGCTGTCGTGACAGATCGGGTGCCGGTCGGGGCAGTCTTTGCAGGGTTCAAGTTTTACCATCGGTCTGCACCCCGCTGTTCTCCTTGAGCATGTAACCAATGTGGTTCAGTGTGGTATCCAGCACCTGAACCGTTTGCTCTGCCCTGATTGCGTACGAGTACCCCCAATTTCCGCTCCCGTCCAGCCCGTCTTTCCAGTCGGTCAGGTACTTTTTCATAGATTCCGCGTCAATCACAGGCACTGCCGGTTCATCTTCCAGCACATCCATCGCGTCCATAATCTGACACGCGCGGCATCTTACGCCGTTGTAATTTTCGCAGCCACAGCAATATGCTGCTTTGATTTTTGCGATGGCTTTTTCGCGGTCGATATATTCGCTCATTTTTCAATCTCCTTCCTTGTCAGCTCGCTCACTCGCAGCCTTGCAGCTTCACGTGGGGCAGTTGTGATATCGGCCTGAGCCTGCTTTAAGAATTCGGCACGGCGGTATGTGAGGTCCGGCATTTCAGCCAGCTCTGCAAGCCCTCCCACGCTCCCGGCATAGGATTTTGCCGCCGGGGGGAGTTGGTCATACAGGGCTTTCAGCTCTTTCTGTCCGTCACTACGCAGCAGCCCGCCCTTTTCATCAATGCCGGTCACCATCGGGAACTTGCGCCAGCTCAAAAATGTCTGTGCCTTGCGTGCCGCTACAGCCAGAGCTTCCCATTCAGCGGACGGGTCAAGACACTGGGAAAGCTGCTTGAAGATGTCGGCCACCGTGACCGGATAAACGCATACCCGGTTTGCCGCCAGAAAAGCCCGCTTGACAGTATCGCCGTCATAGTCGCCAAACTGGTACGTCCACACGTCAATGGTGGTCTGCATCTCCTCATCGGTCAGAGGCTTAGAACCCAGTTTGTACAGCACAAAATTCATTCGGATCAGCTTTGCCACGTCTTCCCGCGTCATGTCTCAAACCCTCTTTCTCTGTCCATCTTCGCCAGTACCCGGGCAAGCTGGTCATCTACGGTCTCGGTTGGCTGCTTGCCTCGAGGTCTTGCTTGTCGGCTTTGTTCGTTGGCTTCCACATCCCCCGGTGTGCGCAGGCCGTCCCGTTTCCAGCCGGACAGTATGCCGTTGATGTAGTTCCATGAGCGCTTTCCGGCTTCTGTGGCCTTGTCAATCGCCAGCAGGATCATCTCTGTGCTGTACTCCTGCCTCCACTTCTGCAGCTTGTCCAGCGCAGAGCGTGGGAAGTCCCCGACGGCCTGCTGATAATGCTGGACGATCTTGGAAAGTTCTACGTCAACGGCGGCGTGGGCGGCGCTATTATATATATCCCCGTTAGGGGATATAACAGTTCCAGTAACAGTATCAGTTCCAGTAACAGTATCAGTTCCAGTAACAGTATCATTATAGCTACCACTTGCTTGCACTTGGTAGCATGTGCTAGCATGTGCTGAGTTTGCTTGCATTTGAGCTGCACGGGCTTTTCCGGCTTCACGGCGCTTTTGCTTGACGTTCTCGTACTTTTCCGTAGCAGAATCCACTCCATTGCACATGAAACGGAAGTTCCCACGCATTCCACGGTCGGAAAACGTTGGATTCTCACCAGTGCGGACGTGTTTCGCCAAAGCTCGCATCAGCTGTCCGACTTCGGCATCCGTGTACTCTTCCAGCGCGTCAAACCAATCCAGATACACGACAAACGACTTTTTTTCTTCTTTTGCCACTTGCTCACCTCCTTTGCACGCCCGTATAGCCGGATAGCACAGCTTGCGAAATCAGAAGGGAAGATCTTCTGCGTCTTCGTTGATGGGGTCATACTCGGTAGATGGAGCCGGTTCAGGCGCGACAGTGCTGTGCGGTGCGTAATCCGCAAGCGTTTCACAGGGGTACATCTGCGCGCCCTGCAGGCCTGCCGGTTCTGCAGGTTCCAGCGGCGGGCCGGGCTGTGCCATCAGGTCGATCATCTGCTGCAGCCAGCGGAATGTCACCAGCCCACCGGGCTGAACATCATCCGCGTCCACGTCGTAATAGACCTTGCCGTTATACTCCCGCTCTTTCAGCTTTTGCGCAAAAACTGTGACCTGATCGCCTTTCTGCAGCATCCCATCCCACTGGTCGATGCCGTGCCAGAGGTTCACACCCACAAAGAAGCTCTGCCATTTTCCGGTCTCGTCCTGTGTGCGGCTGGCTTTCAGGTCGAATTTCAGCACCCGCTTTTGACCGGCATCCCGGATCACCGGGTCTTTGGCGATCTCACCGTGCAGCATGATGCCGTTCTTGGTCTGGACGATCATGCATCATCACCGCCAAACGGATCATCGGCGTTTTCCTCTGCAGAGGGTGCATCCGGGGCAGGGACCAGGGTGCCTGCCGTCTTGCGGTGGCGGTGGGAGCCTGCGTAAGGATCCAGCACCGGCAGCTCTTCAGGCGACACCTCGCGGGCGGTGCTTTCGGCATCCACACGCACCTCGCATTCATCGTACAGAGCGCCGAAGGTAGACGGGAACGCCTCACGCAAAGCGTGCACCAGCGCCACCTTGCGGATCATGGTAGCCTTTTTGCCATTCCAAAGAGACTTTCCGGTGTCGTATTCGCTGAGCTTGACTTCCTCGTAGCTGGCGCGGGTACGGTCCTTACGGTAGACCTTCGCCCAGCCGCCGAGAAGGGTCTCGCCGCCGTCTCCATCATAGACAATGGAACCCTCACGGTTCAGCAGCTGGCCATCTGCGGTCAGGACGATCACGCCAGCTTCAAAGCCGTCAAAGTTGGGGTTGCGCTCGGCCATCTGCATGTAGCAGTTCTTGCCCAGCACGATGGTGCTGGCGGTGTCATCGTTCTTGTTGTCGTAGTGGATCAGGTAAGCCTCTTTGGTAAATGGGTTCAGCTTGTACTGCTTGCATGTCTCCAGAAAGATTTTGCATTCAGAATCGGTGGCCTTGGGGCAGATGAAGTTGCGCACGTCGCCAAAACTCACGGTAAAGTGCTGGCCATCGGCAGCCGTGATCTCCACCGGAACGGACGGGGATGCGGCCTGCATAGCAGTGCTGCCTGCACGGTTGGCGTTCTGGACGGAACGGTTTGCCAGAGACTGTGCGTTTGAAACGGACGAAGTAGGCGCGGGTGCGCCGGAACGAGTAAGTGCCATAAGTAAATACCTCCAAGATTATTTGATAGAACCATAGCGGAAACCGCGCTCTGCGGCTCCCTGCTTGAACCATGCGATATCCTCGCGGGTGAACTCTACCCAGAAACGATACTGCTTGCGGGCAGGAGCTTCCGGCTGGGCAGGCTCTGCGAATTTCTGAAGCATGCTGAAATCCAACCTGCCATCCGGCGTGATGACTGCATTGGCCTGTGCCATTTGAACCGATTCTGCGGCGATCTGACGTTCTTCATCGGTCGGAGGGATAATGACCGGTGCAGCCGCCTGCGCACTCTCTGCGGCCATTCTCTCGGCTTCTGCGCGGCGCTGTGCGTCCCGGGCATTCTGGCGGCGGCTGTGCTCCACAAGGGCAGCGTTCAGGTTCAGCTCACGCAGATACTCCGTGATGCAAGCTTCGGCATCCTCGCCGCAGGTCTCCCGGATGAGCCGCAGCTCCTCCCGCCGGGTCTCCACGCTCTTGCGCAACTCCCGGCTGGCCTTTGCCAGATCATAGGTCTTGTTGAGCCACTGGGGCACAAGCAGGCAGTCAAAGGGGATCATCTCCCTCAGCTCGCCGATGCAGTCGGTATAGACAGCTCGAAGGGCGTCGGCCTTATCCTTCCGTTCGGCTTCCTCCACAGCCTTGACCTGCTGGTCAATGGCACCGGAGACGGCCTTACACTGGCCCTGCATCTGCTTGGCGCTCTGCAAGAACTCTTCCAACGGCTTCATGTAAAAGGCCTTTGCGCTGCGGGCAGCGTCACTGAGCTGCTTGTCCAGCTTGTTCACGGCGGCGCGGTCGGCCTTGGCATCCTTGATGGTCTCCGGGGTGTAGACGCGGCCGGTGTAGGCGGCCAGCATCTCGGTCAGGTTCTGCTGCACCTCAGCTTCATTCCACCGGATCGCGGGCAGTTCCGGGTGCTCGACCCGGACGGTCAATTCTTCTTGCATAAATATTCACCACCTCTGATAAACTCTCTCACCATCGTTGTTATATACGATGTAAGTATTGCGGGGATAGCCTTGCGCGTGTTCCTTTTCAGACAGTGCATCCGCCTGTCGGACCAGCTCTCCCACTGTCTGCGCAGAGCGCCTCTCTAAAAGTTTCGGCGGGTTTTCAAGCCCGTCATAGATCTGCATAAGTGCCACTTGTAAAACCTCCTGTTTTGTGTTATTTTTGTGGTGATGGGCGGCGAGACTCATCACCCTTTGGGCTTGTCCGTGTTGGCGCACGGGCAGGTTCTTCTTTTTTTGCGTCATACACGGTGTACCACATGACATGGTGGACAGTGTCAGGCATACGTGACCTCCCCAGATTCCTCTTGCAACATCTCCCGCGCGTTGTCCATTTCTTCGGCGCACATCTCCCAGACGTTTGCCCGCGCGGAGTATTCGGCTCTGACAACAATGTCATCTGATGCTTCGGCTTCTCGCCTGCAGCGTTCGGCAAGCCGCGTGTAGGATTTGACTTTGCCCTCAACGTACTCTTTGGCCGTCATCATGCCCCACGCTCCTGATTCTCCGGGTATTCCGGGTTGCGGGCGTGGGCACGGTTGATTTTGCCGTACTTGCGCCGCTTTGCGGCTCTCTCCCTGTCCTCTGCGGCAAAGCCCAGACGAGCCAGCAGAACGGCGGCCAAAATCAGCACCAGCGACACCGCAAACAGTGTGCTGGAGATATATCCGGTGGTCTGCGCGGTGCCCTCTGCACCCATAGCTGCGCCCATTCCAACGCCGCCAAAAACGACAGCCAACCAGTAGTAAGTAGTAGATTTGAGTTTCATTCTTTCGGATCCTCCTTTGTATAAACCTTTTCGAGCTTGTAAAAATCCTTCACCCACTCCATAAACCTGGCGCGGGAGATGTCAGGGCAAGGCTCTTTTGTTCCTACGGACGGCTTTGACCACTCCGGGAAAATTCCCGCCTGGATCTGCGCTCCCAAGACCTTTTCGGTCTTTGAGATGTTGTTGTCCCGAAGGATCTGGACGCATTCTGCAATTCCCATGCTAGGCTTCACTGCCGCACCCCTCCTTTTTTTCTCTCAGCTGCCGCTTCATCTGGATGTGCTCCAACCGTTCCGGCTGTCTTGCGTCCCAGCGCTTTTCGAGCCAGCGCTTGTTGTAATGCTTCTTCACGGTTCAGCCTCCAAAAACTCACCATTTTTGAGTGTGTACCAGACGTTTTCTTTGATGTGGGCGCCGTCTACTTTTGCCATCTTTGCCCACAGCATATTGCCGCCATCGTCGTACTCGGTCAGCACCAGATAGCAGCCCAGTGCGCCGCACGCCTTACCGCAAGCACCGTTTACAACGGCAATGCTATCTTTTCCGTCCGCTTTTGCGCTGCAATGAGCCCCAGTGGCTGCCGCCGTACTGTAATCGCCGCTCGAACCAGCCGTACTGTAATCGCCGCTGGAAAAAGGTTCTTTGCCCTTCACCTGATTAAAAACGGCATTCACCGTAGCTTTTACCAGCCCTGCAAAATTCACATCACCTTTCACTGTCAGCTCAGTGCAGGCCAGCTTACTGTCCTCTCCGCTTTTATCCACGTTCCCGCCGCACTCTACCTCAAAAAAGCGCGGGCTGTCCCTCAGCGGGTAGTAGCGCAGCACATCCAGCGGGTTCTCGCAGGCGTGCATACCAGCGTGGCAGCAGTCGGCCTTGTCCTCATGGTAGGTCTTGCCCACCTCATACTGCTTGCCACGGCACATCATGTTTTTGTTCATGGCCTTGTAGGCGATGATTTTCTCACTCATGGGTGTCCTCCTTTCTATCAATGTCGCAGCACAACATTGGACGAATGAACCAGATAGGTCACACCGTCAATCACAACCTGAAGCTGGTCGCCTTCATAGTCGCACCAGCTTTCGACCTTGCCCTCGACAATCGTTCCGTCAGGCATTTTCAGCTGCGCCCAGTTGTATTCATAAGTCAAATCGACGACCTGCTTATTGCATCCGGCCATCAGCAAAGCGCTTGCCAATACGGACGCTACGCCAACAATAATTTTTTTCATGCTCGTTTCTCCTTTTAATAAAATGTTTAATAAAATGTCTTTTCTTTGCTGTGCCGTCGCAACGCAACGCCTGACCGCTCTTTGCCATGCCATCGCTGCGCAAATCACGGCATTTCTTCTCTCTGCCATGCCAATGCATCCGAAGCAAAGCCTTGCCGCAGCGAATCGTTACGGTGCACCACTTTTCCTTCGCAAATCACATCAGCGCTTTTCTCTGCCATTCCTTCGCCTCGCATTGCTTCACCGTGCCTTTGCTTCTCGGTGCCGTGCCATGCCTTGCTCAGCCTCTCCATGCTCTGCTTCGCTTTTCCTTCGCCTTGCCTGTCTGTGCTTCTCAGTGCCGCTGCGATGCGGTAGGTCGCAACACGCTGCCACTGCACAGCAGTTCACCTCATAGCCTTTGCCAAACGTCGCTGCGCTTTGCTTCTCCAAGCCAGGCCTTGCCTTTGCTTCGCAAAACGTCGCTCTACCTCGCCTTGCCTTTGCGAATCCGGGCCGTCAATGCCATGCCGTTGCTCTCAGGCATTCACCTCATAAGCGGTGTAGGTAAAGCGGCCCTTTCCGCTGTTGCGCCACTGGCCGATGCCGCGCAGAATGCCATAATCCAGCCACTCACGCACAACCTTTTCGTGGCTGTCGTCAAGGAGGATCACGTCAAACTCGCAGGTGCTGCCCGCCGGGATTTCCTCGCTGTTGGCAAGGCTCACGCGCTCGCCCTGTGCGGTCTGGGCACGGAGCGGGCGCTGGCAGTCGGTAATCTCACCGTTCACGTGAATGGGAATCATGCGGGGCTGAACGAAGATCAGGCCGTCAATGACCTTCTTGTAAGCAGTCAGCTTGCCGCTTTCGTTCACGGCCTTCTTCTTGCCAGTCTCGGTCTTGCCGCCGATGCGGGAAAGCATGCCGCAAGCATCCTTAAACATGCCTTTAATCTGGTAATCGTAAAAGATCGGATTGCCGTCCGGGTCACGCGGGAAAACGGTCATGCCCTTGTCAGCTACCGCATCGGGGCCAAGAGCCGCCACTTCATCTTCGATGGTTGCAGCATCCGGGCTCTTACTGGCGATGAACTCCCGGGCCACATTGGGGTTTGCGGGCCAGGTGCCCAGCACTGGCTCAATAAACGTAGCTTTCACATGCAGTTTTTTCATAATAGTAACCTCCAAAATATATTGCTTACGCCACCCCGTCCTGGTTGTTCTGCTGGGCGGCAAGCTCCATCTGCTCCACGCTCTGCCTGCGCTCCACACTGGGCAGCATTCCCACGGCCTTGAGCTGCTCATAGATAAACCGCTGCCCCGCTTCCGTCCATACGGTGGTGTTCTTGGTGTCCCACTCGCCGGTGCTCTTGTGCTGGAACGGCGTGGATTTGCGGTTTTTGGTGTAACCCTTGCCGCAATACTTGGCGTATAGCACCCACTGGCCGTCGCTGGTCTTGTACTGGATCTTCAGGCCGTGAAGGATGCTGTTGAGCTTCTCGGAGCTCAGGCCGTAATCCTTGGCAAGGCTGGTAGTGGTGCGGCAGTTCTTGCCCACGCACACCGCCCGGGCATACTCTGCATCCGGCTTCAGGTCGTTGTTCTCTGCCAGCAGGCTGCGGTTCACGCTTTGCAGTTCTTTCACTTTGTGGTCTGCAATAAGCACCGCCCGGCGCATGACCGCTTCCGGGCTGTTCCACTGCGCCTCCACGGCCAAGAAATACTGCCGGGCCTGCTTACCACGCTCGTTGCGCTGGATCATACACAGCTCCTTCGCCATCGGGATGGTGAGCTGGTGGTCATCAACTGTGCGGCTGACCATCCGCCCGCCCTCATCATGAACCCGCTCAATTCTGAGCGGGTTGAAGTCCTCGCCCTCGGTAAAGCCGTACTCGCACATCCGGGGAAACCAGTCCTTGTAGGCCGTCTTGATCTCCAAGAAGTCGTGTAGCTCCCGACCGCTCACAGTGGGGCGCTCCGGGTTGTCGTAGTTGATGGGTATAAGGCTGTTCATGCGGTCTTACCTCCTTCATCATCTGCCAGCAGCGCCGTGACCGGCACCCGGAAATACTTCGCAACCTTGAGCAGCTGCGAGATACTGGGGCCGTAAATCGAGCGCTCCCACTTCCCGATTGCGCCGTTGCTCAGGCCTGCCGCCGCCTCCAGATCGGTGCGGCTCAGTCCGTGCAACTTGCAAAACTGGTCGATTTTTGAAACATTCACTAGCAATTCTCCTTTCCGGGCTTGAAAATCACTAGAAAATATGCTACTATGTATTTGCAAGGTACAAAGTGAATAAAATCTAGCATTTGCCCGATATAATAGTATCGAGGGCTTTTGGTTTTTGTTTGCCCTGTGCCTAGTATTATACTAGATAAAATTCTAGATATCAATAGATAATTTGGATTTTCTAGAATTTTATCTAGACGCACAGTTTTTGGAGGTGCTTTTTGTGGGAAATATTCAAACCGTCAAAAAGATCTCCAAAGAAAAAGGCATTTCGTTGGCTTTTGTATGCAGACAGATTGGAAGAAGTCACGGATATCTCGCAGAAATCGCAAACAGAGACGGTAACGTTCCCGAAAAAATGCTAGGCCCCATTGCAAACGCCTTGGGCGTAACAGTCGAAGAACTCACCGGCGAAGGGCAAAAAGAAAAGCCCAATACCTTAGATGGCATTGAGCTTGAAAAATTGTCACCAGCCCGCCGGGCGCTGCTGGAAGCGCTGGAGGGCATGGATGACGAAAACATTATGAAAATTGTTCGGATTGCTCAGGCAGTTAAAAAGGAGTTGCCGGAATGAGCTTGCATCTTGATCGGAAGGAACTGAAACTGTTGCGGGCCTTGGATAAAGCATATCCTGGCGGAATAGAGCGCACTTCGGATCTGCTGGAATCATCCAGCAGGTTGGAAGATATGGGGCTTGCAGAGGTCTCAACAGTCGGCGCGTTCAAATCCGGTGTCAGAATCACGACGGCAGGCAAACAATATGTCCGGGAGGAAAAAGCAAACCGGCGCTCCCTCTTGGGCAAGATAGCTGTTGGAATCGTCACTTTGATTCTGATTCCGGTTCTGGTAAATCTGGTTTCTGATTATGTTCTGCCTGCTTTTTTTCAGGCAAAAGCCAGCTGACCCATCCAAACAGGTCATCCCGGAAAAATCGCCAGATTCGATGCTGGTTTTTGGGCTTGTACCAGTTTCCGTTCTCGTCCTGCTTTAAAATGTTCAGTCTACAATACAGCATAAAACCTCCGAATGACTTCTTGAAGCTGGTTTTCGGATAACGAAAGAATCTCACTGATGGCAAGATGCACAAGCTTGTCGTGCGACTCTTTTTCTTCTAGTATATCATGTTTTGCAAACTTTGTGCTATTTTCTTGCACTTTCTTTTCCTCCTTTGGCAAAGCTCTTTGATAATTTTGTTTTATGGCAGCTGGTTGGCTGCTCATTTTTGTTTATGAGGTGGTTATCATGAAAAAGAAACTGATTGCACTTGCTCTGACACTATGCACATTGTTACTCTTTTCAATGGCGGCGGTTGCGGCAAAACCGTCCGTAGAGCTTACGGATGTATATTTTTCTGTAAACTCCGCAAATGGTGTGACACCGACCATCTGTTTCCGAAACAATTCCGGCAAAACCATCAAATATGTAACGTTCACTCTTGTACCCATGAACGCGGTTGGAGATAAGGTGTCTTGCTCCATTCGCGGTTATTCTGCTACACAGGCACGTCTTGTAGGCCCGATTTACCCAACATCCTTAAACACTTCCGGCATCATTGGAACGTTTGATGATAGCACGAAGCGTGGCACTCCATTTTCACAGCAAACGCAACTTACAACGGACTATTATGTTTATGTTGGAGAGCGACATAATAACAAAATTTTGCTTGATAAGTACGGCAACCCATATTACTGGAATGCGTATTATAGCGATGGCTTAAAATATGGTGATCCTTTGACGTACCTTTCTGAATCTGAAATTCAGAACGCTGTTTATGACACGGCTGTTGAATGGGATTGCCTGTGGTACAATGGAACTATCGAAGAAATTGCCGTTACTCAAGCTGTTGTTGAGTACATGGATGGCAGCAAGGAGACCATTTCCCAGAAAGCTTTGTACTCCGGAAACTTCCGCAAAGAGCCTGATTATATCCCTTATTTTGCTATGCTTAAAGCATACAGCCCTGTTTACAATTTTGAATATTACAAAGCAAACAACGCCGATCTGGCCGCTTTGTACGGGGACAACGAATGGAAATATCTCGAGCACTTTGTGACCAGCGGCATGAAAGAGGGCCGTCAGGGTAGTGCCGAATTTAACCTCGCCGCGTACAAAGCAAATAATGCCGATCTGGTTGCAGCTTTTGGCGATAACAATCAAAAATACTACGAGCATTATCTGAACTCGGGTAAAGCTGAGGGCCGTAAAGCTGCGTAAATCTGTTTACAACCGCATTATACAACTGCATGTTGTTGCAGTCAATGGGTTTGCCCATCACTCTTTTTGATGGGTTGCATCAAATTGTTGCAATTTTTGCAATAATTCTCCTGCTCCAGTCTCTGCGCCGCCGGGTGTTTTGGCCGTCATATGTAATGCGTGCAGTGTATTGATCTTGCGGGCGGCGTACATGGTGGCAAGGGCTTGCTGCTCCGGGGTCATATCAACGTAGCAGGCAAGCGCGGCGCGGATGTGCGTGCAAAAGTGGTTCATCTTCTCCATAGTCAGTCCTCCCAAGGCTGTGGTGTGCGGTCGGTTCCGGTCAAAACGGTGGCGGGAATACCGTCGATGATGGTCATTTCGGTTTCTTTACCATTTCTTTGCTCAAAATCCATTTTGTTTTCCCCTTTCTTTTGTGCACATTTATGTCTTATGTTCCAAATTCTACCATGCGCCGTTGGAAAACAAAATACGGATATTTTTTGTCGAATGGCGCAGATTTTTTCTGCGCCATTTTCTGTTAAAAACACGTTGGTTTTACGGGGGCGAAAGTATGAGTTATTTTACGGCAACCCAGATTGGAAAAGCGCTTGCAAAGGCCAGGGTATCTGCCGGCCTGAGCCAAGTGGAGATCGCAAGGCTCATCGAGAAGGGTGAGAGGACGGTACAGAGCTGGGAAAAAGGCTGCACTAGCCCGGACAGTGACGAGGTCATGGATTGGTGCACAGCATGTGGGGTGTCCCCCATCACCGTGTTTATGGAGATGCTGCACCCAGATCTGTATGCGGTTTCCGACAGCGAAAGGCTGGAAGATTCTGTAGATTGGGAGCTGCATCTGCTGATGAGGGCTCTGCCGCCCATCACAAAGCGACTGTTGCTTTTCATTCTGAAGGGCCGACACGGCAGCAGTCCGCCTGCGGTGATCTCCGAGATGGCAGCAAACCTGCACTGCCCACTCAACAACCGGGTCAGCGTGTGCGGGACCATCATAGACCAATACAGCTTTGCCCAGAGCATGGGCCTAGACCCATGCCCGGACGCTCCGCATCCTCCCATTGACGACCTGAAGATCAACTACAGGGCCGGAAGGGCCGCTGCTGAAAATGGTGCCTTCGGATATATCGGGCAGAAAAAGGAGTAAGCCATGAAATGCGTGAGACCATGCTGCCGGAAAGAGATCCCGGATGGTGCTTCTTTTTGTCCGTGGTGCGGAAAGAAACAGCCGGAAGCCGCCCCGCAGCAAAGAAAAAAGCGCCGCCGTCCAAAGGGCAGCGGCAGCGTGTATAAGCTGAGTGGGACGCGGGCAAGACCGTATGTTGCACTCACAGCCCGCAGGGATGTTCTGGGCACGTTTGAAACGGCAGGCGAAGCAGTACAAGCGCTGGACGCTTACAACGCCCAGAACACCCCCGCAGCGCGTCTAAAATGCACCTTTGCGGATGCCTATGCCCAATGGAGAGCGCAGCCAAAATTTGAAAAGCTCAGCACGGACATGCAAAAGGGGTACGAGCTGGCTTATGCAAAGGCTGCGCCGCTATACGACCGACAATTGCGGGACTTAAAAGCGGCAGATTATCAACAGGTCATTGACGCAATGGTGGAAAAAGGGCTCTCCCGAAGCTCCTGTGAAAAACAGCGCACGCTTTTTAGCCAGATCTGCGAGTGGGCAATGGCGCAGGACATCATAAACAAAAATTATGCCATGCTACTGCAGCTCCCGGCGGCTACAGGAAAAGCGGAGCGCACTCTGACTGCAGCCGAGATAGAGCAGATCAGCATCTACCAGAATGACCCAAAATTCGGGCAGACGGCTCAGATCGCCATGGTGCTGCTGTACACCGGTATGCGCATTGATGAACTGCTCTCTATGCGCTGTGAGGATGTGCATCTGAAGGAGCACTATATGCAGGGCGGCGAAAAGACCGAGGCAGGCAAAAACCGCATTATCCCGATTCTTGAACCGATTTACAAGACGGTAGCTTTTTGGATGCTGAACAGCGGGTGCGAATGGCTGATACCATCCAAGACCGGCACAAAGCTGGACAAACGCAATGTGGCTACAAAATTCCGTGCCCTGATGCAGGAATGCCATATAGAGGGGGTGCACCCACACACCCTGCGTCATACGGCCAGCAGTAAAATGGTGGAGTGTGGTCTGGAAAAAACCGCTGTGCAGGCAATCCTCGGTCACAAGAATTTCTCCACCACGGCAAACAAGTACGTGTCACACAACGACCCGGCATATTTGTTGCGGGAAATGCAGAAGATGAAGTACTGACTTATTAGATTGTTTGTTAGATTATCACACGTTTTCAGGTGTTTTTTCACGGTTTCAATAAAAAGAAAAGCGTATAGGCGATTTGTTTTTATCGCCTATACGCTTATTTTTGGAGCTGGTGACAGGAGTTGAACCTGCAACCCACTGATTACAAATCAAATTTAT
>ERZ773186.806-NODE-806-length-28351-cov-26.331884_pt1 | contig 28351 bp, 25 predicted proteins | sample MGYA00581000_ERZ773186 | MGnify/ENA primary metagenome ERZ773186 (study PRJEB29015, sample SAMEA2737752) | human gut metagenome | biome: human gut; feature: human-associated habitat; material: faeces | place: China | collected 2012 ...
GTGGCCATATCAATGATGGTATACACGCCGTCAATGTAGCAGAAGAACGCCAGCAAAAACCAGAACACCTGCTTATCCTCCGGCAGATGCCGCAGGGTGTGGCCGATGCGGGCAAAACTCTGCCGGACAGCGTGCTTTTCCACCTCCACATAGTAGAGCTGTTTATAACTTTTCAGCAGCGGCAGGGTCGTGAGCAGCCACCACGCCGCCGTCAGCAGGAGTGCCAGGTTCAGCGCCGTCATCTGGCTGATGCCGATGCTCCCCGCCCCCAGCACAAGGCCGAGGCAGACCACGAAGGGTACGCAACTGCCGATGTATCCCCACGCATAGCCCCGGCTGGACACCTCGTCCATCCGCTCGGGAGTGGTCACGTCGCTGAGCATCGAGTCGTAGAACACCAGGCTGCCCGAAAAGCCCACCTTCGCGATGACGAAGATGACCAGAAACGGCAGCCACGCCGACGCCGCGCCCATGGCGCAGCAGCCCACGATGCCCACGAAGACGCAGAGTATGAAGATAGGCTTCTTGAAGCCCTTCGTATCAGCCACTGTCCCCAAAATGGGGCTCAAAACAGCCGTGATGATGGTCACAGCCGAGCTGGCATAGCCCCAGTAAGCCAGATACTCCACCGAGCTCAGGCCGCCGCTCTCTGCCAGCGCGTTGAAGAAAATAGGGATAAGGGTGGCCACCATCAGCACAAAGGCCGAGTTGCCCACGTCGTACAGGATCCAGTTCCGCTCCAAGCTCGTCAGGCGGAATTTACCGCTCTTTTCCATCCGGTGCTCCTCTCAGTTCTCCCCAAACGTATGCTGATACTCCGCCCCCAGCGGCTTGTTCTCGGCATACTCTTCGATGAGCCTTACCGCCAGCGGCACAGCCGTTTTATACAGCTCTTCGAGCTTCTGGCTGCTCTGGACGCATTTGGGGTTCGGCTGCGGATTCGCCACAAGGCCGTGCATGAACTCATACTTGCCCGCGACGCGCATCCCGGTCAGCACCACCCAGCGCTTGATGGGGTTCGCCGCCTGCAAAAGATGATGCACCGTTATCATCCCCTTCATCGCCGCCAGCGTCTCGTCCACCGTGACGCCTTCGTAGAAGGGCGCGATGACCTCGGCCCGCTCCCGGCTGGGTTTGATGTGGCTGGCCGTGAAGAACTTTATGGGGTCGAGGCCGTCTTCCCGCATCAGGGCGTTGTCAAACTCCGTCTCGATCTCGCAGTGGCCCACACCACTCTCCCGGACATAGGCCTCCACATAAGGGTGACAGGTGCTGTCCAGTGCGAAGTGGCAGACAAAGCCCAGCGCATAAGCCAGCGCGGCGCTTTTATCCGTTGCATTTTCCACCACGGTGCGGGCGCGGGTGAAAAACACCTCGCCCTTCTGCTCGTGCATGGCGTTGCCCAGACGGTTCACCGGGTTCGACTGCAGAGCCTTGTAATAAAACATCAGGTCCGGCCCATGGAGACCTATGTCGTAAAGCTCCCGGTGCTGTTCCAGCGTCGCGCGCAGACCGTCCGGCAGCAGGGCCAGAACATCCGCACCAAAGCGGCGGTGTGCGTAGGTAGAAGGCATGATACCGCCCCTTTTCGTTTATTTTTCGTAGCCCTGCGGCAGCTCGTTCTTGAGGCCGCGCTCCATCAGGGACTTGACAGCCTCTGCCGCACTCATGCCCTTGTTGACGATGGCGTTGACGGTCTGGACGATGGGCATTTCCACCTGATACCGCTCGGCCAGTTCCAGCGCAGCGGGCAGGGCGTTCATGCCCTCGACCACCATGCCGACTTCCTTGACGGCATTTTCCGGGGTCTCGCCCTTGCCGATGAGGATACCGGCGCGGTTGTTGCGGCTGTGCATACTGGTAGCCGTCACGATGAGGTCGCCGATGCCGGCCAGACCTGCGAAGGTGTGGACATTGCAGCCCATCGCCACGCCCAGACGGGCGATCTCGGCGATGCCGCGGGTGATGAGGGCAGCGCGGGCATTATCGCCGTAGCCGAGGCCGGTGGAGATGCCGACGCCCAGCGCGATGACGTTCTTCATGGCGCCGCTCAGCTCTACACCCTTGATGTCCTCGTTGGTGTAGACGCGCATGACATTGTTGGTGAAGATCTCCTGCACATAGGCAGCGGCCTCCATATCCTTGCTGGCCGACACGATGGTGGTGGGCAGGTCGATGGCCACTTCCTCGGCGTGGGTGGGGCCGGACAGGGCCACAAGACGCACGCCCTTCGGGCCGCCTTCCTTGCCCAGCTCATCGGCCAGGATCTCGGTCATGGTGTACAGGGTGTCGGGCTCGATGCCCTTTGCCACGTCCACGATGATCTGGCCGTCGGCCACATAGGGCCGGGCCTTTGCCGCCGTGGAGCGGACGAACACCGACGGCACTGCGAACAGCAGGATGTCCTTGTCCTTGCAGACTTCCTCGATGCTCTTGGTGAACCGCAGCTCGTCGGGGATCTTCATCTGCGGCAGGTTGGGGTGCTTGCGGGTGGTGGAAAGGCTGTCGATCTCCCTCTCGATGGCCGACCACACCAGCACATCATTCCCGCTCACAGTCAGCATCCGTGCAAGGGCCATGCCCCAGGTTCCAGCGCCCAGAATACCAATACGTTTCATCACGTTTGTCCTCCGTATCCGCCGCGCTCCCGTCTGGCGGGGCGTGCGGCCTGTTTGTACCTTTACAGGTTTATACAGCTCTATTGTACCCGAAAGCTTCTGCCGCGTCAACTACTCTGCCGTTCTGCACAAAGTCAGCACCTGTTTTTCGCCCATTTCGTCTATACCATGCAATTTTTCGAAACCATTTGCGTTCATTCCCAAATCATGTTATAGTATTCTGGTAGGTTTTGTAGGATTTTCATTTTTTCCTCTTGACTTTGACCCTGCTTTAAGGTATATAATATGTCCACCCACTTGTCCTGTCTGTTGATTCAAATTTTGAAAAAGGAGTATCCATGCTGGAAACACTCTTATCCAACCGCACCGTCAGCGTGCTCTGGGAGGCTCTTCCCCGCATCCTCTCGGCGGGCCTCACCATGACCATCCCCCTCACCCTCGTCTCGTTCACCTTGGCGATGGTGCTGGCGGTGGCCGTGGCGCTGGTGCAGTACGCCAAAGTGCCGGTGCTGAGCCAGCTGGCCCGGTTCTACATCTGGGTCATCCGCGGCACGCCGCTGCTGGTGCAGCTTTTCATCATCTTTTACGGCCTGCCCAGTATGGGCATCATGCTGGACGCTTTCCCGGCGGCAGTCATCGCCTTCGCCTTCAACGAGGGCGCATACTGCGCCGAGACCATGCGCGGCGCACTCGAGAGCGTGCCGCAGGGCCAGCTGGAAGCCGGCTACTGCGTCGGCATGAGCTGGTGGCAGATCATGCGCCGCATCGTGCTGCCGCAGGCCCTGCGCACCGCCGTGCCTGCCCTCTCCAACTCCCTCATCGGCATGATCAAGGACACCTCTCTGGCCTCCAACATCACGGTAGCGGAGCTGTTCATGGCCGGCCAGCGCGTCGCCGCCCGCACCTACATCTTCCTGCCCATCTACTGTGAGGTGGCTGTGGTGTATCTGCTGTTCTGTACCGTCATCACCAAGCTGCAAGGGCTGCTGGAGCGCCGGCTCAACGCCCACGGCTTCCAGTAAGAAAGGAGTGTGGCTGTTATGGCAATGTTAGAGATACGCGGCGTCCACAAATCCTTCCATACTTACGCAAAGCCCGGCGTCCATCCCGGCATCTTTGGCCGCGCCCCCAAGCCGACCAGCAGTCTGGACGTACTGCGCGGCGTCGATTTGACGGTGGAAAAGGGCGACGTCGTGGCCATCCTCGGCCCTTCCGGCTCAGGCAAGACCACCCTGCTGCGCTGTCTCAATTTCCTCGAGACGGCGGACGCAGGCCAGCTCACCTTCGACGGTGAGACCTTCGACCTCGCCCACGCCGACCGCGCCAGCATCGCGCGGCTGCGCCGCAAGACGGCTTTCGTCTTCCAGAACTACAACCTCTTCCGCAATAAGACGGCCCTGCAGAACGTCACCGAGGGCCTCATCGTTGCCCGGAAGATGCCCAAAGCGGAGGCTGATGCCGTCGGCATGAAGATGCTGGAAAAAGTCGGCCTCGCCGACCGGGCCGACTACTACCCCCGTCAGCTGTCGGGCGGTCAGCAGCAGCGCGTGGCCATCGCCCGCGCTCTTGCCTCCGGCCCCGAGATCATCTATTTTGACGAACCCACCAGCGCCCTCGACCCGGAATTGACCGGCGAAGTGCTGGCTGTCATGCGGCAGCTGGCACAGGAGGGCATGACCATGCTGGTCGTCACCCATGAGATGGGCTTTGCCCGCAACGTCTCGTCCCGCACCGTCTTTATGGAAAACGGCGTCGTGGTCGAGGAAGCCCCCTCGCAGGAGTTCTTCGCCCATCCCAAAGAGGCAAGGACCCGTGAGTTCCTTCAGAAAATTTCCCATACTGAATAAGAAAGGATCATCCCCTATGAAACGCAGAACCTTTATTTCTCTCATGAGCGTCATGGCCGCTGCCGGTGTTCTCTCGCTGGCTGGCTGCTCTTCCAACACTTCCGCCTCCACTGCTTCCAGCACCGTTGCTTCTGCTTCCGCTGCCGCCGCCAACAAGCTGGAGACCATCCAGTCCAACGGCAAGCTGGTCATCGCGCTGGAAGGCGCATGGCAGCCCTGGAGCTTCCACGATGAGAGCGACACTCTCGTGGGCTACGACGTCGAAGTCTCCCGCGCCATCGCTGAGAAGCTGGGCGTCGAGCCCGAGTACGTCGAGAGCGACTGGGACAGCCTGTTTGCCGGTCTGGACGCTGGCCGCTACGACCTCGTCTGCAACGGCGTCGAAGTCACCGAAGAGCGCGCCAAGACCTACGACTTCACCACTCCCTACGGCTACATCCACACCGCCCTCGCCGTCCGCAAGGATAACGAGGACATCAAGAGCTTCGAGGACCTCGCCGGCAAGACCACGGCCAACAGCCTCGCTTCCACCTACATGGAGCTGGCCGAGAGCTACGGCGCGACCGTTCAGGGCATCGACACGCTGGAAGAGACCATCCAGCTGCTGACCGCCGGCCGCATCGACGCCACCCTGAACGCCAACGTCTCCTTCTACGACTACCTGAACGTCCATCCGGACGCCGACTTCAAGCTGGTCGCCCAGACCGAAGATGCTTCTCACGTTGCGATCCCTATCGTCAAGAGCGAAGACTCTTCCTTCCTCGACGCCCTCAACAGCGCCATCGACGAGCTGCGCGCTGACGGCACCCTCAAGGAGCTGGGCGAGAAATATTTCGGTCAGGATATTTCTTCCGAGAATTAACTTTTTGTTTTGATCGTCAGCGAAGCATCGGAAGTGCATCATGGTCTATCCCGTAGGCGAAACCGCAAAGCTTCCGGATCTCGTCAAAAATATCCGGGAAGAAGATGTTCCCGAGCGCTTCCGTGCCGAACTGCGCGGTGTCCCGGAAAGCAAATAAGAATATTGACGAAGGGGGCAGATGCCATGCAGCATCTGCCCCCTTTTTGTTATAAATATCTTCCGGTAATACTCTCCGGATTTTCCTGGATCTCCTCCGGCGTGCCTGTTGCCACGACGCGGCCGCCGCTCTCGCCGCCGCCCGGCCCCATGTCGATGACATAGTCCGCGTTGCGGATGACGTCGAGGTCGTGTTCGATGACAACGACCGTTGCGCCGTTGTCCAGCAGGGCTTGGAACACCCGCAGCAGCACCTGCACGTCCAGCGGGTGGAGGCCGATGCTGGGCTCATCGAAAACGAACACCGAGTCGGTCTGGGTGCGGCCGATCTCGCTGGCCAGCTTGAGGCGCTGGGCCTCGCCGCCGGAGAGGCTGGGCGTCTCTTCGCCCAGTGTCAGGTAGCCCAGACCCAGCTGCTGCAATGTCTGCAGGCGCTGGCTCACTGTCTTCATCCCGCCGCAGAACTCAAGAGCGGAGTTGACGTCCATATCCATCAGTTCCGGCAGGGAGACGGCCTGCCCCGCCTTGTTCATCAACTTCACGCCGTAAGCCGCCCGCGCGTAGCGGGAACCCCGGCAGTCGGGGCAGACGATGTTCACGTCCGGCAGGAACTGCACGTCCAGGCTCACCTCACCGGTGCCGTCGCAGCCGGGGCAGCGCAGACTGCCCGTGTTGTAGGAAAAATCGCTGGCCTTGAAGCCCTTTTGCCTGGCGTCCGGAGATCTGGCATAGAGCTTCCGCAGCTCGTCGTGGACGCCCGCGTAGGTCGCCACGGTAGAGCGCACATTGATGCCGATGGGCGTCGCGTCGATGAGCTTGACGTGCGCGATGCCCTCGGCGCGGATCTCCCGGATATGTACCGGGAGGGCGCTGCCGTTTATCTTTGCTTCCAGCGCCGGTACGAGGCTTTCCAGCACCATCGTCGTTTTGCCGGAGCCGGACACGCCCGTTACCACGGTGAGCCGCCCCCTGGGAACGTCCAGCTCCAAAGGCTTGACCGTGTGGATGCTGCCGGTGGAGAGATGGATCCCCCCCTCTGCGAACATCTCCCCTGTCCCGGCACACCGGCGCAGCTTTGTCTCAGCTTTTCCGGAGAGGAACGGCCCGATCTGGGACTCCGGCTTTGCCTCCAGATCATCTATCGTCCCTTCGGCAATGACATGTCCACCCTTAGCTCCTGCTTCCGGCCCCATCTCGATCACCCAGTCGGCCTCTTTCAGGATCTGGGTGTCGTGGTCCACCAGAATGACCGAGTTGCCGTCGGCCACGAGGTCGTGCATCACACCGGTCAAGCCCACGATGTTCGACGGATGCAGGCCGATGGACGGCTCATCCAGCACATAGAGCACGCCGGTGGTGCGGTTGCGGACGGCCCGGGCCAGCTGCATCCGCTGGCGCTCACCGGTGGAAAGGGTCGAGGCCGAGCGGTCAAGCGTCAGATAGCCCAGACCTAAATCCATCAGCCGCTTGGCGGTGCTTTCGAATGCCTCGCAGATGCTCTCCGCCATCGGGCGCATCTCTTCCGGCAGGCTGCCCGGCACGTCCTTCATCCACTCCACGAGGGCTTCCAGCGTCATCTGGCAGGCTTCGTCCAGCGAGATGCCCCGCAGCTTCGGCGCACGCGCCGCTGCTGAGAGCCGTGAGCCGTGACACTCGGGGCAGACATCTTCCCGCAGGAACTTTTCCACCCGCTTCATGCCCTTGTCATCCTTGACCTTTGCAAGAGCATTTTCTACGGTGTAGACGGCGTTGTAATAGGTAAAGTCCAGCTCGCCGGCCTGGTTCGAGTTCCTGGCGTGGTAAAAGATATGCTTTTTCTCTGCCGGGCCGTGGTAGACGATGTCCTTTTCCTGTTCGGTCAGGTCGCGGAACGGCACATCCGTCCTCACGCCCATCTCCCGGCAGACGTCTGTCATCAGCGACCACATCAGGCTGTTCCACGGGGCCACTGCGCCGCCGTCGATGGTCAGCGAGTCGTCCGGCACCAGCGACGCCATGTCCACCGTCCGGACGCTGCCTGTGCCGCCGCACTTCTGGCAGGCGCCTTGAGAGTTGAAAGCCAGCTCCTCCGCCGACGGCGCATAGAAATGCGCACCGCACTCCGGGCAGACCAGCTCCCTGCCCGCCGCAACAGCCAGCGTCGGCGGGATGTAATGCCCGTTCGGGCAGCGGTGGCTTGCGAGGCGGGAGTACATGAGCCGCAGGCTGTTCAAAAGCTCCGTGCCGGTGCCGAAGGTGCTGCGGATGCCCGGCACGCCCGGCCTCTGGTGCAGCGCCAGCGCCGCCGGAACATACAGCACCTCTTCCACCGAGGCTTTCGAAGCCTGGGTCATCCGGCGGCGGGTGTAAGTGGACAGCGCCTCCAGATACCGGCGGGAGCCTTCGGCATACAGCACCCCCAGCGCCAGCGAGGATTTGCCCGAGCCCGACACGCCCGCAATGCCCACGATCTTGTTCAGCGGGATGTCCACGTCGATGTTTTTCAGGTTGTGTACCTTTGCCCCGCGCACGAGCATTTTGTCTATCATTCTGTTTTTCCTTCCCTTCGGCCTTTTTGCGCCAGATGGATTCGATGAGGCCCGGGCCTCTGTAGGCCGCGGCTTTCCGGCATGGGACAACGACAAATCATTTTATTGGGATATGAAAGAGACGCCCTCCGCCTGCTTCGGCGCTGCCGGATGGCCCGGCTCTGCTTTTGTCAGCATCTGCTGGAACTTCCGGGCTGCCGTGTTCAGCGGACGGTGATGGTCGTAGATGAGGCAGATAGAGCGGGAGGGAATGATCTCCTGCAGATGCAGCTCGACAAGCTCGCCGCGGGCCAGAAGCTCTTTTGCCATTGGTTCCGGCACGAAGGCAAGGCCCAGCTCACTTTTCACCAGCGTGAGCATCTGGTCGGTGGTGGCGGCCTCGGTGTCGGGCCGGAGCACGGCGTCGTGGTCGAGGAAGAACTGCCGGTAGAAGTTTCGGGTCATGCTCTCATCGCTGAGAGAGATGAGCGGATAGCAGCTCAGTTCCTTCAGCGTCAGGCGCCGGCTGGCCAGCGCAGTGAAGGTCTTTCCGCCCACCAGCACCTCATAAAACGGTCTCAGTTCCACCATCTTCAGGCTCTGTTCTACTTCCGCCGGGGTGGAGATGACGGCAAAATCCACTTCTCCGTTCTTCACAGCCTGCACTGCCTGGGGCGTGGAGTGGTTCGAGATGCGCAGCCGGATGCCGGGATATTCGGTGTGGAACGTCCGCAGCTTCTCGGCCAGATAGATGTTCAGCGCCGTCTCCGTCGCGCTGATGCTGATGGAGCCGTGCTCGAGGGTGGCGCTGGCGCTCAGTTCTTCCTCCGCGTCCTGTATCTGCACTGCCGCCGAGGCGATGCGGGAGTAGAGCATCTCGCCCTCCGGCGTCAGGGTGACGCCCCGGTTGGAGCGGGTAAAGAGCACACAGTTCAGCTGGCTTTCCAGCCGGTTCATCGAGTGGGTGATGTTGGGCTGGTTGTTGCCCAGCACCCGCGCGGCCTTGGTAAAGTTCTGATACTTCGCCACATAATAGAAGATCTTGTAGTACTCCCAATCCACATACATGATATGCCTGCCTCCTCCATGTAAAAATCGCATTGCTGCCTTGTGCAGAATACTTTTTGCACATTCTATTCCTGCCCGTATCATAACAACTGCAATCGTAAATTGCAAGAGGAAATTGAAAAATAGTACACCTATCAGGACGAGTACGGCAAGAGCTGCGACAAATGGGAGAGCTTTCCCACCAAAGAGGAGGCGGTGAAACGCCAGAAGCAGATCGAACATGCCGACCCAGAAATGAAGGCAAAACTCCGCTTGGCACTGCTCACCTGATGCAAAAAAGGGCACTGATTGCAAAGCAATACAGCGCCCTACATAATCGGACATGGAAAACACCGATCGTGCAGAAACCGTGCAGAAACCGTGCACTTACTCTCAGACAAATGAAAAATCGACTTATCCGACAACGGCTTGACGGCATTGGTTCGAGTGACCGCACACCAAAAATCAAGTCTTGGAGGATACGACTATGACAAAATTGCTTACCTGCTGCTACAACATGGACACCAACCGAGTAGAATCCCGGTTCGAGGATGGCACCACCGTTGCCATCGACTGCATCGCCATTGAGAACGAGTACGGCAACACCCCGGCACAGCGGGCAGAGCTGGATTGGCTGCTGTATAATAAGCCCTTGGAGTATGCACAGATAGTGCTGAAAGGGGAGATGGAGCATTATCTTTCCCTCGGCTGCGACCACGGCAGGCTGGAGGATTGAGCCACAGAAAACGCGCGGCAAAATCGCTAATCGCGCGGCGCGCGTTTTTCAGCGTAAATTCAGCGCAAACCATGCCAAGTCAGCGTATTTTCAGCGTAAATCCCGGAAAGTCAGCGTAAATTCAGCGCAAATCAAACTTTCAGCGTAAAAGTCATCGTAAATTTTCACTTTACGCTTTTGTACTTCGTTCCTCGGCCTACGCCATCAGGCTGCAAGATGCCGTCCTTGCACATCTGGTGCAGGATATAATAGGTTTGATTCTTGTTAAACCCACACAACTCTTGTGCTTTCTGATTCGTAATCGACGGCTTATGCTTCAGATATTCAAGAATCCGATCCTTTGCCTGAATCTGGCTGACCGTCTTATCCTGCACATAGGCCACATCGGTTTTCACCGTTTCGTAGACCTTGAGGGACAGCATATAGGTCTTGCCGTTGAGTTCCAGAAGCCCTTCGTCCCGGAGAGCGTTCAGAACCTTGTGGGCATTGTCATCGGTTTCCTGAATCGTCTTTGCCGCCTGCTTCAGGGTGATTTTCTGGTGCTCCCGGAGATAGTGCAGAATCATCAGCTCCGACAGCGTGAACATCTTGGACCGCTTATCCTGCGTCTCTGCGATGAAACGCACGAAGTTCTGGTTCTCCATCGTGCTACGAAGGGTCAGCCGGACAGAGTTGGGCGTGCTGGCGTACTCCGGGTAGGGTTTGCCCTCGGTGAGCATACTCTGGAACATGATGTCCACGCCCTGCCCGGAACGCTGCACATACTTCAGGTGCTGAAGAGTCATTGCGATCAGCTTATTCCGGGGAATGGACTGGTGGGTGATGATGTTACTTTCGTTGATGTCCCCCGGAAAACCACCGGGGTTCTCAATCACGATCTTTGTGGGGTAGTGCTTGACGTAGACCGGTGCCATATCCTCATAGGAGCGGTGCGCCAGTGCATTCAGCAAAGCCTCCTGAAAAACCGCCTCGGAGAAATCGTACACCTCCAGTCGGAACAGCCCCACCTGCACATTGGTCAGACGGTTATAGGTGCGGATGCGCTCGGTCAACTTATCCAGAATCGAGATCACCGGCTCCTGCATATCCATGCGGTTGTCGTATTCCGTCTGCGCTTCGTCGCTGTAATGGAGGTAGATCACCTCTGCCTGGGGCAGCAGCCGTGCAATAGACGCTGCCTTGCCCACAAACAGCAGCCCTGCCACCGTCACACGCACTTCGTCCTTGTCCATGCGGATCAGGTTCAGGTTGTCCAGAAAGGTGGTATCTGCCAAATCCGGCAGGGCAGAGCCTGCATCCCGAATCCGCAGCTTTTCTTTCAGGCGGTACACTTCCAGCAGGTCAATGTCGCTTTCGGATGCGCCTTCCACGATCTTTGCCGAAAAATCCGGGTTATCGGCAGGGGAGTACACATCGTTTGCAGGGTAGTCGGGCTTTGTCACATTCCCCAGCCGTCTGTAATAGATGCCGCCGGTGGTGGCAACATGAGAGTTGGATTTCTCCACCGATACCACCAGCACCACGCCGTCAGAGGTTTCCACCGGCTCGATTTCGGTAAACAGGCTGGGCCGGGTCATATCGTAGATGGCTTCCATCAGTGCCTGCGGGTCGCTCTTGGGGCAGCCCGTAATGGTGCCGTCATCCTCCACGCCAAACAGCAGAACGCCGCCCTTTGTGTTTGCCAGCGCAACCGCACTTTTCACCGCAAGGTCTTTGCGCTGCCGGTAGTCCTTGCACTTCACCCACGACTTAAACTCCTGCCGGGTGCTTTCCCCGGCAGCAATCATTTTGCGGAGTGCTTGTTCGGTCATGGTGGGGACCTCCTTTCTCAAAATCGGTGCTTATTCCACAAGCGTTCCCTTCTTAATGTGATAGGCTATTTTTCGTTCTTCACAAAACGCTATAACTTTTTTTGCGCTTGTATTATAAAAATCCTGATAGCCTTTGTACGCTGTTACCTGTTTGTTATAATGCAGTCTTCCAAAAATAATTCGATTGGCAAAAGATACTCGTTCCAGAAGTTGATCGAGACTTTGTTCATGAATATTAGGGGTCGGGTAAGGTTCAATGCTAATCCATGTATAGCATCCCCGTTTGCTTAGTTCTTCTAGTGCGCTAATACGATCTTCCATCGGTGCTGCGCCCGGCTCCATTTCCTTTCGGAAATCCTCGTCAAGCGTAACAACTGTTATGCCGTACTCATTTTTTAACGGCATTTTTGCAAGTTCTACTGGCAAAATACCTTTTGTCAGCACCGAACAATGAACCCCAAAAACGTTTGCTTTCTCAATAATTCGTGTGCTCGCCTCGCAAATATCTGGATGTCCAAACATATATGGATCAGTCGAAAAGCAAAGATGCAACGTCTTTATTTTATCCTTGTATCTAGGCAGTTCCTTTGATAAAAGCGGAAAAATGTTATCAACCAGTTTCGGTTGAATCCACTCCTCATAGTCCTCCACTTTTTTAAACCGCTTAGCCATCATGTAAGCATAGCAAGGATATTTACAGCCGTGTGAGCAACCTGTCACATGGTTCAACGTATAATCACCGTATTCAACAGCCGTTTTGTATATCAGGCTTTTCCTGATATTTTCATGTTCTTTTTTTTCACTCATATAAACACATAGCTATCCTTTTTAAAATTTGATTTCCGTACATTGTTGCATTTTTTGATTTTCCCCTCGGAAATCAGTGGATTCAGTACAGGTTCTATAATCTGAGAATCTTTGAGCATCGTTTCCTCAAGGATTTTTTGTTCAATCACAGTATAAGCAACCATTTTTCCCTTGAATGATTCACAAATAATACGCTTGGCTTCTTGTGCATACTCACGGAGTCGTCGTTCTTTCGGATCTTCTATATCAAACATAGAAATTTGTTCGATGTCTGACGTCTTCGGCGCATGGTTCCTATGAAATTCCACGCCATCAAAAACATCCCAGAGACTATCCTTTAAAACCTCTAATCCACGAATGTTCGGTGTTGCATAAAGAATTTGGTACAATTCAACATTTTTCATAGTGTGGAATGAGTAGGCAAAGGTATATTGAATAGGGCCAACCCGCAAAGCATTTACGACATAGTCAATAAATTCGTCTTTCGTGGCAGGCTTAAAGCCTCCCAAACAGTTTTGAATTCGACCTGAGTCTTTAGCAATATTCCGCACATAATCGCTAGTAAATAGATTGAACAGCAGCTCACAATAATTATTTCTCAGAATATCTTGTAACCTTGAAATTTGAACTGTTCCAAAATTATATGGGTCAACATAAATTAAATTACAATTCCCGAAAGCAAAAAGCCTATTATGAAGACTATGAGTAGAATCAGAAACTTTTCCCAAAAAATCATTAACATCCATGCTTGATGTCCAGACATGTAAGTTTTTGTTTGGTTCTATCACTTGGAGTATGACCTTTTTGAAATTTTCGATTCGACCTGCATCAATATCATTTAAGTAGACAACAAATTGTTTTGCCTGATATTTAGGATTTCCTGCCAATTCATTGAAAACCTTAATGACCTCTAGTGCAGTACAGAAATCACCATCTTTATATACACCTGCATTGCACATACAGTCTACAAAATTGATTTGGTTGATTTTAGGACGTTCTGCTTCAATAATCGCCCACTGTTTGACATAGCGTACAACGTATCTGATTTTATAAGTTGTCTGTTCCTTTTTATCATCCAAAATAGTGCTATCAATTCCAAATTTCTCAAAGTCGTCAGGTGAAATATTCATAATTCCTCCATAATGAATTATTATCCCAGCGTTCTAAATTCATCGTCCATCATTGCGTGTCCTGTATCTCACCTCCACTCTACCTCATATACTATTTTACATTAAGCTTCCCGCAAGCTCTTATATATTTCTTCTGTAAAAATACCGAGCACCTGCCGTTTGATTTCTTCATTGCTTAGCAGAAGTGAGAAGAAATCCTGATTCTGTTCTAATCCTTCAATCAAGGCATCGTCAATATCATCAAAATAAGAAAATTCAAAGTCTTTGACGGTATTGTTTCGCGCACTGGTTTTCAGTTTATCCGATTTTAAAAGGATGTCCCTGATCTGTAACATAGCCTTAACTGCCACATCATTGTTATAGGCCTTTCCGGTACGGCTATTGATCTCCGCAATGATCTCTGAAAGCCGTTCCTCTTTTGCTTCAGTAAGCCCGAAACTTTCGGCAGTCGGCAATTTCACCACTGGCTGTGCAACAAGGTTTGACGTTGTATGTTCCTCGACCTTTTTCTGAACAAAATTGGTTGCCTTAATCTTTCCGTCTAGGTTGTATCCACCGCCCGGATGTTTGATGTTGATATAGGCCAGAAGATATGTGATAAAGTTGTATTTCTTGTGCAGATCAGTATCCTCAAAACAGGATGCCTGCAACAGAAACTCATAGAATCGGACAAAGTGCCGCATCGCAGACACAATCTCCTGCTGTCTAACGAGATCATATTGCTCAATCATGTTCTTCGTACGCTTGAAGTAAAAGGTCAGCTTCTGCTTGTCCTTGGCAGATATATTCTTCTTATACAGCAGCTCGTTGGCTTTTTCGATATCATCCGGGTCAAGCACAGTGTATGCATCGATTTGAGCTTCCAGATCATAAATCGCCGTCGGCGTTACGGAAGTGGAGAGCAGCGTAGTCGTATAGTACGGTGCAAATGCCGCTTTGATATCTTCGTATGTATTTGCAAAATCCAGCACGAAGGTTTTCTTCTCGAACGGCGGGCAAATACGATTCAGGCGAGAAAGCGTCTGAACAGCAGATACTCCCTTCAGCTTTTTGAGAACATACATAGCGCAGAGTTTCGGCTGGTCAAACCCGGTCTGATACTTGTTTGCAACCAAAAGTACTTGGTATTCGTCCTTGTCAAATTCCTTCGTCAGACGATCCTCCGAGAAACCGTTCATGGATGCCTCGGAATATTCGGTATCATCGTCCGGGAGCTTCACCTTGCCGGAAAAAGCCACCAGTGCCTTAATATCCGTGTATCCCTTCTTCTTTGTATAATCCTCAAAAGCCTGACGGTACTTTACCGCACCCTGTCTGGATGCCGTGATAACCATTGCCTTCGCCATGCCGCCGAGCTCCGGCATAACGGCCGTGCGGAAATGCTCCACAATGACCTCTACCCGCTGGGCAATATTCGTTTCATGCAGCTCCACAAAACGGGCAATCTGCCGCTTGGCATCGACCGTTTTGCACCGAGGGTCTTCTTCGATTTCCTTGTTGATCTGATAAAAGGTGTCGTAAGTCGTATAGTTTTGAAGGACATCGAGAATAAAGCCTTCCTCGATAGCCTGCTTCATGGAGTAGATATGGAATGCCTCACGCTGGCCTTTGGTATTCAGGCGACCGAACAACTGGATGGTTGTCGGCTTCGGCGTGGCCGTGAAAGCGAACATGGAAACATTCGCCTGCTTGCCGTTTCTGCGGATCTCGTCCGTGATCATATCCTCCACATCGGTGCCTTCTTGTTCTCCTGCACCCAGCGACTTTGTGACAGCTGCCATATCCTTACCTGCGGTGGAGGAATGTGCTTCATCAATAATGACCGCAAAACGCTTGTTTTTCAGTCCTGCAACACTGTCCACGATATACGGAAATTTCTGAATCGTGGTGGCGATGATTTTCGTATTGCCATTCAGCGCAATGGCAAGGTCGGCAGAGTTGCACTTATCATCCATAACACGGATAAGTCCCGCTTTATGCTCCATGCCCATAATCGCTTTCTGCAGCTGACGATCAACCACAACTCGGTCAGTGATGATCACGACATTGTCAAAGATGATTTTGTTGTCTGCATCGTGCAGAGAAGTCAGGCGGTGCGCCAGCCATGCGATAGAGTTCGTTTTGCCGGAGCCTGCGCTGTGCTGAATCAGATAGTTCTGCGTGGTACCATTGTCACGGACATCACCCAGCAGCTTGCGGATCACATCAAGCTGATGATACCGAGGGAATATGACATTCTCGGACTTTTTCGTTTTTCCTGTCAGCTCGTCCTTACTTTCCTTGGTTTCGATAAAGATGAACTTGCTGATGAGGTCGAGAACGGTATCTTTTGTCAGAATATCCTCCCACATATAGGACACGCTGTACTTGTCTTTGAAAGTGGGATTGCCTGCACCTGCATTTACTCCTTCGCCATTGCCCATATTGAATGGCAGGAAGAAGGTGGCGTTGCCTACGAGCTTGGTGGTCATATAGACCTGTTCCAGATCCATAGCGAAGTTCACAAGGCAGCCTGCCTTAAACCAGAACAGGCGGGTTTTCGGGTCACGGTCAACGCGGAACTGATAGATGGCATCCTGATAGGACTGACCTGCGGCATTGCATTTCAGTTCAAAGGACATGATGGCGAGACCGTTCAGGAAAATCACCAGATCAACGCGCTCTTTGTCGCTTGCCCAGACCTCCTCCATAACGGAAAAGATATTCTTTTCATACTTTGCCAGCAGTTCCCGGTTAAAGGTAGTAGCGGGTTTGGTATACATGAGTTCCAGCTTCATGTTGGAGATTTCTATGCCATGCTTCAGCACATCCAACAAGCTGCCGCGCGCTTTGGTGACCTCGGCATTGATAAAGCCGACAAGGGTATCCTCCAGGTCAGACTTGTAGATTTTACGGAGTGCCTCCATCTCGTCCGGCTGGGTATCGTTCAGGAACTGAAACAGCAGCTCACGATCCATAGCAAACAGACGGTCATAGCTGGTTGCCTTACGGATGAGGTAACCATTGTCTTGTGAGAGCCTGTCCATGATGAAATGTTGATATTCTTTTTCGGAGAGAATTCTCGTCATTTCTTCTCTTCCTCCTTGTGGCGCTTTCGTATGGCAGCCACCGCTTTGGGATTGAAATGTCCATGGCGAATCAAGTGATACCCATCCTCATCGGCGTAAAGCACACGTTGAGGCTGATTGTTGTTCGATACCTGGATTTCAATCCATCTGCGTTCTGGATACTGTGATGAGGCAATTGTGAAAATAACTGCTCCATTTTTCTCAAGCACATCCAGCGCTGCGTTGTACTCGTTCCGCGCAATAGTATAACTCACGTCAAACAGATTTGCAAAAGCCGTTGTAGCATGAGCCAAACTGTCGAACTCAGTATCTCTTGTTTTTGCCAATTTGAAATCAGCTTCAGCGACGAACAAGGCTGCACCCCACAACTCAGATTCTATGAATTCAACCTTCATGAGACGGGCACCTCCTTCTTTCCGGTTACATACTCAAAAATGAGTGATTTCTTGTATTCGTCGAGTGTTGCAAGCTGTGCTTTTTTATCAGCGATAACAGCATCCGCTTTTGAAAGCACAGAATCAATGTGCTTTACGATGGCATTCTGCTCATCCAGCGGCGGTACCGGATAGGAAAGCTCCGCCAGCTTGTTCCACCGAAGATCACAGGAACGCACACGAATACCGGTAGCCAATGCAAGAAACACATCACTGTAAGCCATGCTACGCAGGTAATACATGATGTACCGCTTGCACTGATCGGTATCTAGCACATTGAGAACCGGAGAAGCCTTGCCTCTTGAATTGGAGATGCCAATAGAACCTGCGAAACCGTCCATTCCGTGAACGACCAAATCACCGACATCGATACCTTGATAACCGATTTCCTTGTCGGACATTGTAAATCCATCCTCACGACGATTGCTTCTGAGAGTAACCTCGCCATCTCGGAAACAAGTGATTACACCGTCATCTTCACGCACGGGCTTCTGCATATAGCGAAGAATGTACTTGCCACGGATAACATCCCAGTGAGCTGGCATATTGCCAATCCACTGAATCCCGCTATCCTTCATCTTGGCATCGGGATTCAGCCCTTTGGTGACGGTTTCAGTGATGACAGATCGCTTATGCTGCTCCAGCGTGTCAATCTGGGTTCGAATATCAGCGGTCAGTGCGTCAATCTCGGCACATTTGGCATCAAGAAAATCGGCGATACGGTGTTGTTCATCTATTGGAGCAACAGGTATAAAAAGACCGCCAAATTTATCCATCGGAATACGCATTCGAATTGTGTTCAATTTTCCATTCCCAGACTCTTTAATAAGAATGCCATTTCCAAGTCCAAACAAACTGCGCTGAAACATTGTTGTCTGAAAAATGTAGTTGTAGTAGCGCACATCCTCCTTCGCATTCCAAGGACGCAACATATAATAGACCGGGCTGACACAACCAAAGTATTCCGACAATCCCACTGAGCCTGACAAGATATTCATGCTGTTCATTACAATATCGCCAGGGTAGGCCAATCTATATGCACTGACATCTTCCTTCGGTTTGTTTCCACCGCCCTCTTTCTGCTCATACGGAATAACGCCCTGTTTTGCCGTCAGTGAAAGAATCTCAGTAGTCCTTATTGGATTATTCTTCTCAATCCGTTCTTGAAGGCAGTATTTGATTTTCTTCAGTTCCCAATTAACCGGATATTCACCAAGCCACGATATTCTACTATCTTTAGTTTCTCTCATATCATCTCAACCTCACCCGAACAACTTAGCCACACGCTCTGTCACAGATAACTCCAATTCTTTAAATCTATTCTCAAGTTCCTCACTCGGTGTGGAAGGTTGATATTTATAGAAATACCGTGTGAACGGGATCTCTGCACCGGTTTTGATAACAGGCTTCTTGGCGCTAAGGTTCTCCTCGAAGAATGCGGCGGCATCCGGGATGTGCGGCAGGACTTCTCTTGCCATATAGTCCTCGATGTTCTCTTCCCATTTTACCTGTTCAGTATCCTTGGTTTCCTTGTCATAAATGATATTGCCCTTGCGGTCACACTGGATCTCGGCATTTTTGTCCATGACTGAAAGGCCGTCTGCAATCTTTTCCAGCAACTTTTTGTCGGCAGTCACCGCAGACAGTGCTTTGGACAGCACCGGAGCAAACTCTGCCGGGCAATTATAAATCCGCTCCGAAACTGCCGCTTTCAGTGTGGCGACAATGACATCATAAACCGGCTTATTTGCCTGATATGCCTCCAACTTCTTCTGATCCTTGCCGGTCAGTTCTTCGGCATTTTCCAGTTCGTCCACCTTGGACTGGTCATACAAGGCAGATAGCGATCCCTTGGAAAGCATAGATTCAATGCGTTCCTCCGTAATAGCATAGCTACGCTGAAGCGGCTGCATCACCGTGTACTCACGATAAATAAACTCCTCGTTAGGGTAAATCTTGCAATATTCATTCTCTGCAAAGTCTGCATACAGCTTTGTAATGGCGCTGCGATCCTCAGGAGAAATTTCATTTTTCTTATCACCCAGTGCTTTCCGCAGTTTTTTGAAGAACGTAGAAGCATCAATCAACTGAATTTTGCCCTTGCGCTCCGGGCGCTTGTTCTTTGAGAGGACCCAGATATATGTAGCAATGCCGGTGTTATAAAACAGGTCAGTAGGCAGCGCAATAATCGCCTCAATCAGATCGCTTTCCAGCATCCAGCGGCGGATCTGGCTCTCACCGGACGCTACGCCACCGGAGGAAAGAGGACTGCCGTTTTCAATAATGGCAGCGCGGCCAAGGTTATCGTCCATCTTATCAATGGCAGACTGAAGGAACAGCATCTGCATATCGCCAGAGCCAGGCAGCCCCGCACCCCAGCGACCGTCAAAGCCTTTTTGATACTCTGCGTTGACGGCATCCTCGACACCTTCCGCTGCATCTTTACCGCCCCAAGCAGTGCCGAACGGTGGATTTTCCAGCACAAATCGCATCTTTGTACCCTTAAAACGGTCGGCTTTCATGGTATCCTGATAGCAGATATTTTCAGCATTCTGTCCCTTGATGAGCATTTCAGCAAGACACATAGCATAAGATTCCGGGTTGATTTCCTGCCCGAACAGGCGCACATCGGCAGTAGGATTATAGCGCTTAATAAAATTAAAGCCGGTGGACAGCATACCACCCGTACCACAAGCCTGATCCAATATTGTAATGACCTTACCGTCATCGAAGATATCATCGCACCCTTCAGCAAGCAGAATATTGACCATCAGCTTGATGATATCTCGTCCAGTGTAGTGGTCGCCAGCCTCAGCGTTTTCAGAAAATTTGCGAATCAGATCTTCAAAAATATACCCCATCTTCACATTGTCGATGGTGCGAGGATCAAGGTCAAGTTCAGAAAATGCTTTAACGACAGAGAGCAGCCGGTTGTTTTTATCCATCTTGTCGATTTCTTCACCGAAGTTCAGACCACGCTCCTTGGACATCAAAATTTCCAGCACATTAGCGGAAAATCCCTGCAGATAACTCTTGAAATTGGCGGCAATATGGTCTGCGTCATTTACAAGCTCTGCGAGGTCAAATTCACTGGTGTTGTAGAACTGGAAGCCGGAAATACGGTACATCGCCTTTGCCGGAAAATTCGGATTTGCTTTGAACTGCTCCACGACCTTCTGCTTGGTGGGCGCAAGGGCACACTCAAAGCGGCGGATGATTGTCATCGGAATGATTACATCCTTATATTTATCGCTGCGGTACGGTCCGCGCAGTTTATTTGCAATGGACCAGATAAAATTCACTTCGGCAGATACATCTACAGGACTGTCATCCCACATGACATCAACAACTTTTTTCTCAGGCATCTCGACTTCCTCCGTTGGTGGTTTTTCTTATTGTAACGCACTCTTCATCCCAAAAAGCGGACCGCACGCTAATCTTCCTATGATTCTAGTACAATCTCTTGTCTGAGTATAACACATTTGTGCAGTGTTTCCAATTATGCTTGGACGTGTGCCCAGATATTTTCTCACTCAGTCAAGACGGAACCTCTGAATCAGGGCACCCCTTTTTTCCAGTGCCCTGCCGGGAAGAATCCAAAGAGCGGCGGAACGCTCGTTGGCACACGACTTTGCTTGCAAAGTCGTGTGTGTTACACCTTGGTTCCGGCTGATGCGGAAAAGGGGCTGCGAGCAAATGCGGCAAGCACTTGTTCTGTGGCAGAAGGATGTGCAGATGGGCATGGCAGTTGACGGTCTTTGCCCACCCAGCGCAGACTTGCAGAGGAACCAATGGTGTACGTTCTCCCGTCCTGCCGCAGCAGCGTTTTTCCTATAAGGCGCAGGGCAAATGATCAGCGTCTGTGCTTGCCCCGCATCCCTGCCTTTGTGCGGTGCTTCAACATGGAGGATTTGTTGAACACCCGCAGCAGGGTCATCTGTTCTTCTTTCGTCAGCTTGGAATAGTCGATGCCGATCTGCCCCATCAGGACATTCATCTTCTTTTCCAACGGAGAACCTTCAAACTTCTGCGCATTTTCAAGCTGCTTTTTTGCTTGCTCGATCGCTGCACCGTCCGATGTGGTCTTATCGTTTCCATGTGCCGCTTTGATCTGCTTCAGAATCGCCGCCAGCTCATCATAGAGGATTCGCCCGAAATATTCATCCTCGTCGATCTGCGCCACTTTCAGCGTCCTCATGGTCAGGTCCTCTGTATCGGCATGGTATCGCTTTTCCAGCTCCTGCCGGGTGGCTTCTACCATAGCATTCATATCCCGGATGCGGTCACTGACCAAACCATCCACACAGATCTCAAGGTCGGTCATCCACCGGGCAAAATCGGGATGTTCCAGAAGCTCGCACAGCAGCCGATGATTGAATTTTCCATTCCTTAATACGTCCACTGCGCCATCGCTCAGATGCAAGTCCGAAAGGACTGCATCTGGGCGTTTTTTGTTTTCCGTCACACCCAGCAGGTAATCCGTGGTCACACCATAAAACTCAGCCAACGTTGTCACCGCATAAATGCTGAGGTCGGTCACATCATCGCTCTCGTATTTCGACAGCGCCGATTTGGACAGACCCGTCTGCTCTGCCAGCGTTTCCAGCTTCAACTGCCGCTCCACACGCAGGTCTTTGAGCCGTTCCCCCAGTGTCAGCTTGATGTTCATGGTCGCACCTCCGATGTTTTTTGCACAGTATACCACTTCCGGCGGTTCCTGTCCATAAGCGTGGAATTTTGCAGTTTCTGCACCTGTTTTCCGACATTATGGATATACGGCACAGCGGCCATGGAGGTGCTATCCTATAGACAGAAAGAAAACATATTAACTCCCCGGCAGCGAACATATTAAGGGCTTCCCGCGAAAGCCCTCTGAAATATCTTTCATTATAGGACCTTGAGAACCGAATGACCGTCCGAACTGCCCAGACCGCCAAGACCTCCCATCGGGGGAGCGAGCGCCCTGCATGGGGCCGACACAGAGTCCAAAAAGATTTCCTGTCGGGAGGCAGCAAGGGAGACCGGCTTCACCGAAGTTCCCATTGGGGGAACACCGGTGACTTTGAACGTGGCAGGAATCAAATCGATCCGTGCCAGAACCTTTGACCAAAGGAGAGATTTTGAGTTTATATCAAAAAATCAAGTCCGCCATCACCGTTCGGCAGGTGGGAGAAATGTACGGCATGGAGCCAGACCGCCATGGCATGGTGTGCTGTCCGTTCCACTCCGACAACCACCCCAGTATGATGCTGAACGAATCCTACTATTACTGTTTCGCTTGCGGGGCCAACGGAGATGCCATCGACCTCACCGCCAAGCTGTTCGACCTGAACCCCCGGCAAGCCGCCGAGAAGCTGATACACGACTTCGGGCTTGACCCGGATAAGCCGCCCGCCAATGCCATCGCCCTGCCGCCGCCCAAGCGTGGCCTGACGGACGAGCAGTGGGCAGACATCGCCTACTGCCTGCGGGTGCTGACCGATTATCTCGACCTGCTGCACGACTGGCGAGAGCGTTACAAGCCCGCCAGCCCGGAAGAACCGCTGGACGAGCGGTTCGTGGAAGCCCTCCACATGACCGAGACCATCGAGCACCTGACGGACTGCGTTGCATTTGGGACGCCCCAGCAGAAGGCCGCTGCCGCCGCACAGCTGCTGTCCGGGTCGTACCTGCTGATGCTGGAAGAGCGCACCGACCGCCTTGCTCTGGCAAAGTGCGCCTGACGATTCATTCACCTAAAGTGGTGTTTATCATTATGATAAACACCACTTTACTTTTTTATAGGAGAACCACCACATGAAGAAAAACATTTCCCGCAACCCTTTATGGCCGGACTGGTACAACGGCAAGAAGATCGATGAAGTCCAGTTTGGCCGTGCCTTTCTGGAACAGTGGCCGCTGAAATGCGTCAACGGTACGCTGTACACGCTGGACGGCCCGGTGGAGGACGAGAGCGAGATCAAGCAGCGCATCTTGGAGAACATCGAGGAATATGTCACCTCCGGCCTGTCCAAAAAGGTCACCAACATTCTGGAGACCATCAAGCTGCTGGCCTTTTCCGACCCGTTTCCTATTGAGCAGGACTGCATCCACCTCCAGAACGGCGTGTACCATCTGCCGGACGGCACTTTTCAAGAGAGCCGCCTGTTCTGCCAGAACCGCCTGCCTGTGAAGTACGACCCCAAAGCACCCAGCCCGGAACGCTGGCTGACCTTCCTGCACGAGCTGCTAGACGATGCCGACATCCCCACCTTGCAGGAATATCTGGGCTATTGCCTCATTCCCAGCACCAAAGGGCAGAAGATGATGCTCATTGTCGGCAAGGGCGGCGAGGGCAAGTCCCGCATCGGACTGGTGCTGAAACGGCTCATGGGGGATGCTGCCAGCAACGGCAGCGTCCAGAAAGTAGAGAACAACCGCTTTGCCCGTGCCGATCTGGAACGCCGCCTGCTGATGATCGACGATGACATGGACATGAATGCCCTGCCTAAAACGAATTATATTAAGACCATCGTGACCGCCGAGGCCAAACTGGACTTGGAGCGCAAGGGCGTCCAGAGTTACCAGCGGGACATTTATGCCCGGTTCCTCTGCTTCGGCAACGGCGCGTTGACCTCACTGTATGACCATTCGGACGGCTTCTTTCGCCGCCAGCTCATCCTGACCACCAAGGACAAGCCTGCCGACCGCACGGACGACCCTTTCCTTGTGGAGAAGATGTGCGCCGAGTTGGAGGGCATCCTGCTCTGGTGTCTGGAAGGGCTGCACCGGCTGGTGCAGAACGATTTCCGCTTCACGGTCAGCGAACGAGCCGCCGCCAACGTGGACACCATCAAACGCAGCAGCAACAATGTTATCGACTTCATGGAATCCGAGGGCTACTTCCGCTTTAAGGCAGACTACTCCATCAGTTCCAAGGAGTTCTACGACATTTATAAGCAGTGGTGTGAGGACAACGCCTGTCACAGCGTATCGGCCATCCGTTTCAGCGCAGAACTGCGCCAGAATGACCGCCGCTATAACCTTGAAGCCACCAACAACATCTACCTGCCCGGTGGCCGCAGGGTGCGGGGTTTTGTAGGCATCGAGCCTCTTGTCCACCCCTGCCCGTAAAAAGTGCATTTTTTCACAGAAGAAGTTCGTACAACCTGTACGGTCTGTACTTGTACGCACCTGTACGGCAAATCGTCGCAAATTAAAACGTGGTATCGTTTAAATTTCGGATTTTCGTACACCGTACGAACCGTACAGGTTATTTGAAGTCCGTACAGATTTTTTGTACACCTCAAGAAGGAGCGTGATCTATGAAAGCCCAATACGGCATTTTAAGGTTCAAAAAGTATAAGGGGCCAGCCATCAGCCCCATCGAAGCCCACAACGAGCGCACCAAGGAGCAGTACGACAGCAACCCGGACATCGACACGAGCCGGAGCCGCTACAACCTCCATCTGGTGCAGCCACAGGGCAGGTACCGGGAAGAAGCCGACCGCATGATAGCCGCCGCCCACTGCCGTGTCCGCAAGGACAGCGTGCGAGTGGTGGAAGCACTCGTCACCGCCAGCCCGGAGTTTTTCAAAGGCAAGACGCACAGCGAAGTCAAGGCGTACTTTGCGTACGCCCTGAAATTTTTGGAGGGCAGACAGCACCCGGATACCTTTCTCTCTGCCGTTGTCCACATGGATGAGAAAACGCCCCACCTGCACCTCTGCTTCGTGCCCCTGACTGCTGACGGACGGCTGAGCGCGAAAGAGATCATCGGCAACCGCAAGAACCTTGTGAAATGGCAGGACGAGTTCTGGCAGCACATGGTCAAGCAGTACCCGGAGCTGGAACGGGGTGAAAGTGCCAGCCAGACCGGGCGGGAGCACATCCCGCCCCGCATCTTCAAGGAGATGACCCAGCTGACCAAGCAGAAGGAGCAGCTGGATGCCCTGCTGGTGGGTATCACCCCCTTCAACGGCAAGAGCCGTGCAGCGGAGATCAGCAAAGTGCTGGACAGCTATATCCCGGCAGTGTCCAAAATGCGCACCGAACTGAACCGCTATCAGGTCGCCTTTACGGAGACCGCCGCCGAGAACAGACAACTGAAAAAGAAAAACAAGACGCTCTCTGCCTCGCTGGACAAAGCGACGGAAGGGAGCGTCTTGAAGCGTCTGGAGGATGCCAAGCTGCGGCAGGACTACGAAGCCGCCCTGAAAACGCTGGACAGCATCCCGCCGGAGGTCATTCGATTTTATGAGAACCGCACGCAGGAGCCTGCGATGCGCCATGATAAGTAAGGAGCAATGCCTATGTGTAATAAAATGTACGAGAATGTGAAATCTTTGGATTATACGAAAAAGTCCTTGCAGTCGGACTCGAATCCGGCTACAATGGAGGTGGTCACTCGAACCAATGCCGTCAAGTCTCCGACCAACAGCCCTAAAGCCCCGAAGCTGGTGTACACGGTAAAGGAGGTCGCGCAGATGCTGGCCATCAGCCAGCGTGCCGCCTACAACCTGTGCAACAGCACCACCGAATTCCGTGTCCTGCGGGCAGGCGGAAGCATCCGCATCCCGAAAGACAGCTTCGATGCGTGGCTCTACCGGGCAGCTTGATAAGGAGGCAAATCTATGGCATATATCACGAAACGCGGCAGCTCTTACAGTGTCCGCTACACCTATCAGGACGAGCACGGCAAGAGCTGCGACAAATGGGAAAGCTTTTCCACCAAGGAGGAGGCGGTCAAACGCCAGAAGCAGATCGAGCATGAGCTGGCGACCGGCAATTTCTTGATTCCGTCCACGGTGACGGTGGCAGAGTTCCTGATGGACTGGCTGCCCAAGCAGTGCAGCAAGCACAAGTGGGCACCCAAGACCTACCAATCCAATCTGGCCCTCATCCAGAACCTCATCATCCCCTATATCGGGGAGATGCAGATGCAGAAGCTGCGGCCCTACCACATCGAAGCCCTGTACGACACCCTGAGCAAGACCCCCTGCGGGCAGTATGTGGGCGGCAAGCGGCGAGACCTCTCGCCCAAGCAGCAGAAGCGTACCCTTTCAGGCACCACCCTCCATGAGGTCCACCAACTGCTGCACAATTCCTTTCTGCTGGCGGTGGAGTGGGGCATCCTCATCAAAAGCCCTGTCCCTGTGGAGGCTCCCAAAAAGACCACCCAAGAGCGCAGCATCTGGGAGGTGGAGGAGATGCGGGCAGCGCTGGACAGCATGGAGGACCCCATCCTGCATCTGGCGGTGCACCTGACGCTGGTGGGTGCGCTGCGGGAAGGGGAGGTGGCAGGTCTGACCCCGGAGGACATCGACTTTGATGCCGCCAACGGCATGGGCACCTTCACCGTCAACCGTTCCATGCAGCGGGTGCAGAAGGACACGCTGGCACAGGTGGATAAGGGCTGCATCCTCCGCATCTTCCCGGACAAGCTGGAGGGCAGCAAGACCTCCCTCATCCTGAAAGACACCAAGACCGAAGCCTCCTGCCGCACCATCTTTATGACCGCCGCCCTGCGGGAGGAACTGAAGCAGTGGCTGGAACGGCTGAAAAGGGAAGAAGCCCTTGCCCCGGAGCGATACCGCAACAGTGGGATGCTGCTGCGGCTGCCCAACGGTCTGGCGGTGGAGCCGGTGCTCATCCGCAAGAAGTTCCTGAAATGGCAGGACGCGCACCCGGAGTTCCCGCGCATCGTCTTTCACGGTCTGCGGCATTCCAGCGCGACCTATCAGTTGATGATCTCCGGCGGTGACATCAAGGCGGTGCAGGGGACCACAGGACACGCCAGTGCGGATATGCTGGTGAACACTTACGCCCATATCCAGCAGTCCTCCCGTGTGGAGCTGGGCAAGAAGTTTGAAAGCGGCTTCTATGCCAAGCCCGAAGCCCCCAGCCCGCAGGCTGTACCCGCCGCAGGCGAACCCACCATCTCCATGACGGCTCTTTTGGAATTGCTCAAGGATGCCGACCCAGAAATGAAGGCAAAGCTGCGCTTAGCACTGCTCACCTGATGCAAAAAAGGGCACTGATTGCAATGCAATACAGCGCCCTACATAATCGGACATGGAAAACACCGACCGTGCAAAAACCGTGCAGAAACCGTGCACTCGTGGCTCGCAAAACAAAAAAGCCATGAAATCTTTCGATTTCACGGCATTTTCTGGTGCGATGGAAGGGACTCGAACCCCCGGCCTACTGATTCGTAGTCAGTCACTCTATCCAGCTGAGCTACCAACGCATACGTTCCGTTCGGAACATGATGTATTTTATCACGAAGGGCGGGGTTTGTCAACAGCTTTTTTAAAATATTTTTATATTTTCCAAAAAAGAACGTCTTTTCTTTGATTTTACTGCGGCTTTTCTGTAATTCTTCTGCCACATCGGCGCAAAAAGCGGCTTCTACGGCCGCTTTTTGCCCGCCGGGCGGGGGAGAGTGGGCGTGGCGCTCAGCCCTCCTGCGCCAGCTGACGGGCGATCTTTACACCGGTGGGGGTGGCGGCAAGGCCGCCCTGACCGGTCTCGCGCAGGTCGGGGGAGAGCAGACTGCCCACGCGGCCCATGGCGTCGATAACCTCGTCGCAGGGGATGGCGTAGTCCACCCCCGCCAGCGCCATGTTGGCGCAGGAGACCGCGTTCACCGCGCCCACCACGTTGCGCTTGATGCAGGGCACTTCCACCAGCCCGCCGGAGGCCGTGCTGTCCTCCCAGAAGGAAAAGCGGTAGCGCACATAGTCCGGCAGCGGCTCCTCCATCAGCTCCAGGGTCACGAAATAGGCGCTGACCGTCCGCCAAACCGGGTGCACCAGCAGCCCCGGCCCGGTCTGGTCAAAGACCTCCGCCAGCGTCTGGAACTCCTCGTAGGCCCGCTCCCCTGCAAAGGTACCCTCTCCCCGGAAAATGCGGTATGTCCGCCCCAGATCCTGCAGGTACCAGCCCCCCAGGGGGATCTTGTGGGCTGCTATCTGCCGCCGGTACTCCACTGCATAGATCTCCGGGTTGTGGGGCCAGGTGTAGTCCTTAAAGCGCATGGGTTTCAGCAGCAAATTCTCACCTCCTCAGTCATACAGCGGGAATCCGCCGTCATACCGGCGGGCGTCCCGCTGCACCGTGCGGGACAGCGCCCTGGCGCTCTCCATCATTCCTGCCGCGCCGGAGTCCCGGCGTCCCGGCAGAAAATAGAACGTCTCCTCCGCTTCGCCTCCGCCGGGCATTGTTGCCCCGCCTCCATCAGACAGACCGCCATCCTCCGTCATGGGATTCCGCCTCCCGGCAGAATCGGCGGTCTCTCCGGTGCCAGCCGGTCCGAAGGCGGCCGTATACTGCCATTCTGCACGCTTC
>ERZ773186.824-NODE-824-length-27955-cov-3.722294_pt1 | contig 27955 bp, 19 predicted proteins | sample MGYA00581000_ERZ773186 | MGnify/ENA primary metagenome ERZ773186 (study PRJEB29015, sample SAMEA2737752) | human gut metagenome | biome: human gut; feature: human-associated habitat; material: faeces | place: China | collected 2012 ...
CGTATGCTATGTCAAAGGTGGACAGGCAATCGGTATCGGTGCCGGACAGCAGTCCCGTATCCACTGCACACGTCTTGCCGGCAATAAGGCAGACATCTGGTGGCTGCGTCAGCATCCCAAGGTTATGGGCTTGCAGTTCGTAGACGGTATCCGCCGTCCGGATCGTGACAATGCAATTGACGTGTACATTTCTGATGAATATATGGACGTGCTGGCAGAAGGTGCATGGCAGAATACATTCAAGGTAAAGCCGGAAGTGTTCACCAAGGAAGAACAGCAGGCATGGCTGGCACAGAACACAGAGGTTTGCCTCGGTTCTGACGCATTCTTCCCCTTCGGCGACAACATCGAACGTGCTCACAAGAGCGGCGTGCAGTACATCGCAGAGCCGGGCGGTTCGATTCGTGATGACCATGTTATTGCAACATGCAATAAGTACAATATGGCACTGGCGTTCACAGGCATTCGTCTGTTCCATCACTGATCGCAGGAGGAAGACAGCATGAAGATTTTAGTGGTTGGCGGCGGCGGACGGGAACACGCCATCGTCATGAAACTGGCAGAGAGCCCGCAGGTCGAGGCACTTTACTGTGCACCGGGCAACGGCGGCATTGCCAAGTATGCGAAGTGCTTTCCGGTAAAGGCAACCGATATTGACGGTATGGTCAAGCTGGCAAAGGAACTGGCAGTGGATCTGGTGTTTGTTGCACCGGACGATCCGCTGGTACTGGGCATGGCAGATGCGATGCAGGCAGAGGGCTTCATGACCTTTGGACCGAAGAAAAACGCAGCGATTCTGGAGGGCAGCAAGGTGTTCTCCAAGGAACTGATGCAGAAGTATCACATTCCGACTGCGGAATATCGTGTATTTGACAAGCCGCAGGAAGCTGAAGCTTACCTGAAAGAGAAGAACGAATATCCCACAGTTATCAAAGCAGACGGTCTTGCACTGGGAAAAGGCGTTGTCATTGCCCAGAATGAACAGGAAGCTTTTGATGCGATCGCATCGATCATGGAAGACAAGATCTTCGGGGAAAGCGGTTCCAAGGTTGTCATCGAAGAATTCCTGACTGGTCCGGAAGTTTCTGTGCTTAGCTTCACAGACGGCAAAACTGTTAAGCCGATGGTTTCTTCCATGGATCACAAGCGTGCACTGGACGGCGATCAGGGTCTGAACACCGGCGGCATGGGCACTGTTGCCCCGAACCCGTACTACACACCGGAAATTGCACAGCAGTGTATGGATACCATTTTCCTTCCCACCATTCGTGCGATGCAGGAGGAGGGCAGACCGTTCACCGGCTGTCTGTATTTCGGACTGATGCTGACACCCAAGGGACCGAAGGTCATCGAGTATAACTGCCGGTTCGGCGATCCGGAAACACAGGTAGTTTTGCCGCTGCTGGATACCGATCTGGTAGACATTATGCTGGCGATCTGGAACGGTACATTGGATCAGCTGGACATTCAGTGGAAAGACGGCTGTGCAGCCTGCGTAGTTATGGCAAGCGGCGGCTATCCGAAAAAGTATGCTACCGGTCTTCCGATCGCTGGTCTGGACGAAAACGGACAGACTGCAAACTGCTTTGTTTACCATGCAGGCACCAAGCTGGACGGGGACACATTCCTGACAGCCGGCGGTCGTGTGCTGGGCGTTACAGCAACTGCGGCAACTCTGCCGGAGGCACTGGACACTGCTTATGTAGGCGTTAAAACCATTTCGTTCCAAGATGCACATTACCGGAAGGACATCGGACAGCGTGCACTGAAGGCACTGTCTTAATACATTATCAATTGTAATGGAAAATCAACACTCGGAGGCGTTGTATGAATTGTCGTTTACCTGTACTGCGGGAAAAAACTGCAAAGTTAACAACGTCGCCGGGTGTTTATTTGATGAAAGATCAGAAGTCTGAGATCATCTATATCGGAAAAGCAAAGAATCTGAAAAATCGTGTGACAAGTTATTTTCGGGAGTCAGCCGACCATACCCCCAAAGTGGCAAGTATGGTGGAGCATGTGTATGACTACGATTTTATTGTCACCGACTCGGAATATGAAGCCCTTGTTCTGGAATGCAGCCTGATCAAACAGCATCAGCCGAAATATAACATTCTGCTGAAAGATGACAAGGGGTATACCTATCTCTGCTTTTCCGAGGAGCCGTATCCCAGACTGACGGTAGAGAAAAACAAGAAGAAAGCCGGCACCTATCTGGGACCTTATATGAGTGGCTATGTGGCACGGGAAGCTGCCAAAGAGGCAAACCGTGTATTTCAACTGCCCACGTGCCGCAAACGTTTTCCGGAGGATTTCAAAAAGACACGCCCCTGCCTGAACTATCACATCAAGCAGTGCATGGGCGTTTGCCGCGGCTGCATTTCGCAAAAAGATTACGCAGAAGTGATTCAGCAGGCGAAAGCGTATATCCAGATGGGCAGCACAGATTCCGTAAAGCGAATGCAGGAGGAAATGGAGCGTGCAGCAGAAGCACTGGACTTTGAACGTGCGGCAATGCTGCGGGATCGGATCGCCGCAGTGACCAAAGCCGGAGAAACCCAGAAGATCATGGACGCGGCTCTGGAAGAAGCCGACGTGATCGCCATGGCGGAACATATGGGTACCCAGTGTGTGTCCATTCTGCGGTATCGCGGCAGACGGCTTTTTGATAAGGAAACGTTCTTTTTCCAGGAAAACGCCTCCCGCGAAGAAGTCATGGACTCCTACCTGACACAGTACTACGAACATCACCGCGGAGAGATCCCCAAAAATATTGTGCTGGAATTTGCCATGCCCGATCCGGAGATGTACGAGCAGCTGTTCACCAATTTTGCCGGCAGACGGGTGCATATCACCGTTCCCCAACGTGGAATGCTGTGCCAGTTTGTGCAGCTTTCCCGCAATAATGCCAACGAAGAACTGGCGATTCGCTTCAACCGGACGGGCAGGGAAGTGCAGGCACTGGAGGAACTGGGAGCCGTGCTGGGATTACCTCAGCCGCCGCAGTATATCGAAGCCTACGACATTTCCAATCTCTCCTCTACCTCTATGGTCTGCGGCATGGTGGTATTTGAAAACGGCAGACCGCTGAAAAAAGCCTATAAACGTTTTCGCATGAAAGAGCATGTCACACAGGACGACTATGCCTGTATGAAAGAAGCCCTGACCAGACGGCTGAAACACTATCTGGCACAGGACGAGGAGGGCTTTTCCAGACTGCCGGACTTGATTCTGCTGGACGGCGGACAGGGACATGTGAACACGATCGCACCGGTAATCAGCGGCTTCGGGCTGCACATTCCGGTGTTCGGCATGGTGAAAGACCAGAAGCACCGCACCCGTGCCATTTCCAGTGCCGGCGGGGAGATCTCCCTTTCTGCCAATCGTTCTGCATTCCACCTGCTGACGCAGATACAGGACGAAGTGCACCGTTACTCCGTAGCGTATATGCACAGCATTCACGTCAAGTCCTCATATCAGATGGAACTGACAAAAGTCCGTGGCATCGGGGAGAAAAAGGCACAGAAGCTGTTGCTCCGGTTCAAGACACTGGTGAATCTGAAACAGGCAACACTGGAGGAACTGGAAACCACTGCCGGCATCAATCGGACAACTGCTGAGGAGCTCTACGGCGTGATTCAGGAGATGACCGGCGGAAATTCTACAGGGTAAATAAAAGCGGTATCATAAGCTTTGCAAAAAAATACTGGACATTTGCCGCATTTCGTTGTATAATAAAAAGAGTGTGTTGCCCTGGGAAACATGCTTTGAGAAAATCACATGTCATGCGGGAAATCCCCATGACATCTGCAAAGGAGAGATCGGTATGCGTGTAATTGCCGGCAGTGCAAGAGGAAGAAAACTGAAAACATTGGAAGGCATGGACGTGCGTCCGACTACCGACAAAGTGAAAGAAGCCATTTTTTCGGCAATTCAGTTTGATTTGCCTGATGCGGCAGTGCTGGACTTGTTTGCAGGCAGCGGGCAAATGGGAATCGAGGCGTTGAGCCGCGGTGCGGCATCAGTGGTATTTGTAGATCGTTCCGCACGTTCCCTACAGGTGACACGGGAAAATCTGGAATCGGTACAGTTTGCAGAACAGGCACAGCTGCACCAGACAGAGGCACAGTCGTTTTTGCAGTCCACTGCCATGCAGTTTGACATTGCCATTCTGGACCCGCCGTATCGAAAGGGCATGCATGAAAAGCTGCTGCCGCTGTTGGCAGAACATATGGCGGATAATGGCATTGTCATCTGCGAACACGAAACCGGTTTGGAAATGCCCCAGTCTGTAGGCGTTCTGGAACAGAAAAAGCAGAAAAAGTACGGTGCTATTACAGTCACCACCTACATTTGCAGAAGGGACTGAAACACATATGGAACGAATTGCGGTTTGTCCGGGAAGCTTTGATCCCGTTACAGTGGGACATCTGGATATTATCACCCGTGCATCGAAGCTGTTCGATCAGGTGATCGTGCTGGTGTCCAAGAACATCATGAAGAATAACGCCTGCTTTTCGCCGCAGGAACGCAGGGACATGATCTTGTGTGTTACACGGGATCTGCCCAATGTGACGGTAGATATTTCTGACGGACTGCTGGCGGATTACGTCAAAGACGCAGGAGCAACGGCGATCGTCAAAGGCTTGCGTGCGGTGAGTGACTTCGAATACGAGTTCCAGATGGCACTGGCGAACCGGAAACTGTACGCCGGAGCCGAAACCGTCTTTCTGACTACAACTTCAGAGAATATGTACCTGAGTTCCAGCGTGGTGAAACAGATCGCTGCATTTGGCGGTGACATCAGCCACTTTGTGCCGCCGGAAATACTGGATATGATTGTAAAACGATTGGTAAAGGAGAAGCTGTCATGAATATAGAAGAAATTTTAGATGATATGGACGACCTGCTGGATCGTTCCCGCCCGATTCCGTTTGCCGCACATAAGGCTGTGATCGATGCAGACCGCATGCGGGAATTGCTGAATTCTGCACATCTGAATATTCCGGCAGAGATCAAGCGTGCAAAGCTGATCGATTCTGACTGCGACCGCATTATCAATGAAGCCAGAGAAAAGGCGGAAGCAATCATACAGGACGCGGAAACCCGTGCAAGCCGCATGATCTCGGAACAGGCGATTTTGCAGGAAGCCAAAAAGCGTGCACTGGATATGCTGACAAAGGCACAGAACGGCTCCAATGACATTAAAGATGCTGCGGAAAAATACGTCAATCGTTTGCTTGATGAAGCACAGGATTATTTCCGGAACAACTTACAGGAAGTACAGCAAACGAAAGACAAGATTAACAGCGTAAAAAAGTAAGAAAATAAAGAAAAATCCGAAAATTTATATTTTTTCTTATAAATAGACATATCTTTTTGCTATACTTAAATTATGAAAATCATGAAGCAAATTTATGCAGAGATGCACCGGAAAAAGTTTGTTTCATAAGGTTTCTTGAAAAGAAAGCCAAAGGAAGGACGGGATAGATTCATGGATAAAATTGATGCCATGTTAATCACATTGTTACAGGAAAATGCCAGAGCACCATTGAAGCTGCTTGCTTCGAAGGTATTTTTGTCGGCTCCGGCGGTTTCTTCCAGAATCGATAAGTTGGAAAAGCAGGGAATCATTCTGGGATATAATACCGTAATTGACAGGCAGAAGCTGGGTTATCATATTACCGCTTTCATCAATCTGGAGTTGTCGGCAGACCAGAAGTCGGAGTTTTATCCGTTCATTAACAGCTGCCCCAATGTGCTGGAGTGCAACTGCATTACCGGTGTGTACTCCATGCTGATCAAGGTGGCATTTCCGTCCACGCAGGAACTGGATACGTTTATCGGAAAGATTCAGCGTTTCGGAAACACCTCCACCCAGATCGTGTTCTCCACGCCGGTGCCGCATCGGGAAATTATCGTGGAACCGAATTCGTGAGGGCATTTGTAAAAATACGTTTTGTACAGCCGCAGTGTGCGTATCACATTGCGGCTTTTTTGCATTTCTTTGCGGAAAAATTGACTTTTTGCGATTTAGCTGGTATAATAGAAGTGACTCTATTTTTCACGAGCGTGAACCACTTTTTCAATTACAGGAGGTGCATGGAATTTGCTGCATATTCTTATTGGTGGTGCCGGCTGCGGAAAGTCCACATGTCTGATTCAGCATTTGCAGAAGCAGCTGGAAGCAGGCGAACAGATTCTGACTCTGGTGCCGGAGCAGTTTTCCTACGAATTTGACCAGAAACTCTACCGGATCCTCGGACCGGTTGCATTTAACCAGCTGGAAACCCACAGCTTCAAATCTCTGGCACGTGCGGTATTCCAGCGGTTCGGCTGCGTGCCGGACGGCAAGACCAATGCGGACGAACTGACAAAAATGGCACTGCTGTATCAGGCGGTGTTGCAGGTTTCGGAACGGGAGAAAAAATTGCAGCTGTTGGGAAAACAGTGCCGGCAGGCTTCGTTTATCAGCGAATTGGCAATGATGTTTACCCAGTTTCGCCGCAGCGGAATCCCGCCGGAACAGCTGTACAATTCCAGTGCGGAACTGAACGGCAGATTGCAGGAAAAGATGCTGGACGTGTTTGAGATCTATCAGCGGTATGACCGGCTTCTGGAACAGCACCAGCTGAAAGATACCGAAACGGACTTGTCCGAAGCGGCTGCGATTGCCAATGGACATGACGCATTTCTGGGTGATGTGATCTTTCTGGACGAGTTCGAGAGCTTCACAGAAGATGAGTACCAGATGTTGTCTGTGCTGCTTTCGTCCGGCAAGGATTTGTATATTGCACTCCGCATGGAGCACACCCGAAAGGAGCCGTTCTCGCTGTTTGCCGCCGTGCAGGAAACATTCTGCAAGATTCAGGATATGGCAAAAAAACTGCGGATTCCGGTGGAAACGGAAGTGTGCGATACCCCATACCGATTTCAGGCAGCTGAACTCAGCTGGCTGAACCAACACGTTTTCCGGAATACCCAGCCGTTTTCCGGAGAAGCACCGCACATGCATATTTTGGAAGCACAGTCGCCCACGGAGGAAGTGGACTACGTCTGTGCAACCATTCGGCGGCTGCTGGCGAAAGATCACACGCTCCGCTGTCGGGATATTGCCGTGCTGTCCAACCAGATGACTGATTACCGGAGCATTCTGGAAACGGCAATGGAACGCTATAAACTGCCTTACTACATGGACGAAAAAGAGTCGATGCTGTACACGCCCCTGCTGGTGTATCTGCATACGCTGCTGGGCATTTTGCGGCAAACCCGTCCGGACACAGAATTACTGATGCGTCTGGGAAAGACCGGTCTGACTTCCTGCTCCGTCGAAGAAATTTCCGATCTGGAAAACTACTGCTATATGTGGCAAATCGACGGAAAAACGTGGAATACGCCCTTTACTGCGGGGAATTTTGCATCAGCAGAAGCGGTTCGTCTGAAATTATTGACCCCGTTGCAGGAACTGCAGGAAAAACTGAAAGGGCAGCATACCGGTGCGGAATTTTGCAGCATGCTGTACCAGTTCCTGACAGAACAGCAGGTGGAGGAGCAGTTAAACCGTCAGCTGAAAGTGATTGCAGATGAGCAGAAACGCATGCAGACTTCCGAGGAGTGGGCACTGGTCTGGAATAGCTTTATCGATATTCTGGAACACCTGTCCACGCTGTACCGGACACTGGAAATGGAATTCTCGGAGTTCAGCACAGTGTTTGCGGCGTTGACCGGCAACATTCAGCGTGCTACGCCGCCGCGGACACTGGACGCTGTGCTGATCTCACAGGGCAGCACCGCACGTCTGAATGCTCCGAAAATCGTTTTCCTGCTGGGTGTCTGTGAGGGAACATTTCCTGCATTTCCCGGCGGCAGCATGGTTTTTTCGGAACGGGACTGCGAATTCCTGCCGGAAGACGTGCGGCTGTCTGTGGCAAAGCCGGCGGAAAGCCAGATGGCAGATGCACGCCTTGCCGCGTATAAGCTGCTGTCCTCTGCCTCCCATGCACTGTATCTGACCTATCCTGTGGTAGACGTGACTCATCAGAAGTGTTACCCGTCTGCGGTGATCGCACAGATACAGCGGACGTTTCCGGAGGCGGAAACCCTGCATCAGAATTGTGCATCGCTGGAACCTTCGTATTACAGCGTGACGATGCATGCGGCGTATTATCAGTATGTGCAGAATTATGCGGCACATAACACCGACACAGCCAGCATAGAACAACTGCTGCTGGATGATGCGTCATTTGCCGAGAAACTGAAACGTCTGGGGAAACTTGCCGAGCAGCGTTCAGAAGATGCCCCGCTGTTTTCGATTTCCAGTCCGGAACTGATGCAGCAATATCTGGGCAATACCATGCAGCTTTCCGCATCTTCGTTGGAACGCTATCAGAAGTGTCCGTTCCGGTATTACTGCAATGACATTCTCCGGCTGTACCAGCGGCAGAAGGTGCAGATGAACGCTGCCAACTACGGCAGCATGGTGCACTATTGTCTGGAACAGCTGCTCCGAAAATACGACAAGAAAAGCTTTCTGGCACTCACTGCGGAACAGTTGCAACAGGAGATACAGACATCTGCGGCAGTGTACTGGCAGGAGAACATGGGCGGTGATTTTTCCAAGAGCGAAAGAGAACAGGCGGCATATCACCACGCTGTAGAAGAAGTTCTGCCGGTGTGCCAGCATTTGCAGGAAGAATTCCGGCAGTCTGCATTTGTGCCGTACTGCACAGAACTGCAAATTTCTTCCGAAAATCCGAACTTTCCGCCAATTTGTCTGCACACCGAGGCGGGACAGACGGTAAAGCTGATCGGTAAAATTGACCGTGTGGACATCTGTCAGGACGGCGACCAGCAGTGGGTGCGTGTCGTAGACTATAAGACCAATGGAAAGATCTTTGAACTGGGCAATCTGCTCTATGGACTGGACATGCAGATGCTGATCTATCTGTTTTCCATTTTGTCAGAAGGCACTGCACTGGCGGGGTCAAAGCCGGCAGGCGTGCTGTATCTGCCTGCCGGAAAGGTGAAGTGCAACCTGAAGCGGGAAGATGCCGTATCACCTGCTGCAAAACGCAACCAGTCCTATCAGATGAACGGCGTTCTGCTGCAAGATGCACACCTGCTGCGGCTTATGGAGAAAAACGGCGACGGCGTGTACCTGAACGGAAAGCTGAATGCCACTGGCGGTCTGGAACTCAACAAAGGCATATTCCTGACGACAGGACAGATGAAAGGTCTGCGGCAGTACGTACTGGATCAGCTGATATACATGGCAGAACGGGTGTACCGCGGGGAGATCGATGCTCTGCCGCTGGATATGGGCAGCAAGACGGTATGTGAATACTGCGACTTCTCCAATGTCTGCGGTACAAGCAGCCTTTGCCGGAAACGTCTGCGGCTGGGAAGTGCGACCGTTCAGAAAAGTGAAATGATGAGGATTCTGGAAGAACTGGCAGAGGAGGAAAAACACTGATGGATTGGACAGAACAGCAAAAAGAAGCAATCACCCGACGGGACAGCGGTCTGATCGTTTCTGCGGCAGCGGGCAGCGGAAAAACATCGGTGCTGGTGGAACGTCTGCTGCGGATTCTGATGGACGAATCACCGGAGAACAAAGTTCCCGCAGATCATATGATCGTGGTAACATTCACCAATGATGCGGCAGCAGAAATGCGTTCCCGTCTGTATCAGGCACTGGATCAGAAATTGCAGGAACAGCCGGAAAATACGTGGCTGTACCAGCAGCAGATCCGCCTGCAAAACGCCCATATCTGCACGATCAGTTCTTTCTGCTTTGAACTGATTCGGGAAAATCTGGGCGATCAGGGAATCACCGCAGGCTTTCGCATCTTGAGTGAAACCGAAAGCAAAATGATGACTTCCAAAGCGGCGGACGTGGTACTGAACCAGTGGCACACAGACCGTGCAGAAGATATGCAGCTGTTGTGGAACAGCTTCTGTGAAAAAGACGACACCGATCTGGAAAGGCTGCTGCTGGAACTGCACAAGTTTCTGGGCACAGTACCGTTCCGTGAAAACTGGGTACAGCAGGTGCAGCAGGAACTGCAAAAGCCGCTGGAGGATTCTACCTATTATCAGATGCTGTCGGCAGGCATGGAACAAAATCTGCAAATGATTCTGTGGCTGGCAAATGAAGCGGCAGATACTGCCTCGGAACTCTACGAATCTGTTACGGATAACAAGGCGTTGGCGTGGATCGAAGCAGACGTGCACATGCTGGAGCAGACGCTCCGCATGATGCAGCAGCAGGAATCAGATGCAGAAAAACTGCTGGAACCTTACGCAAAGCTGAAACAGGAACGGACAGGGAAAAGATTTTCCAGCAGCAAAAAGGGCTTGCTGAACGAAGAAGCCCTTGCACGTGCCAAATCACTCCGCGAAATGTATAAAGGCATGATAGAAGATGTGGCGTTGCAGATAGAAACCATTTACCCTTATACGGCGGAAGATCTGGCACAGACGGCACAGCTGATGCCGCTGCTGCTGGAACTGGAAGAACAGATTTCCGCGGAAATCTGGAAAGAGAAAGTGCGGCAGAATGCCTTGTCCTTTGACGATGCGGAACGCATGGCACTGGAACTTCTCGCAGTGCCGCAAAAAGACGGCAGAATTTTTCCGTCCCCGCTGGCAGAGGAGTTGCAGGCATACTATCAGCTGATCATGATCGATGAATATCAGGATTCCAACAACAAGCAGGACGATATTTTCAAGCTGCTCTCCCGCAATTGCATTGAACCCCAGACCGGAGCTCTGCGTTACGGGGAAAACGTTTTTCTGGTAGGTGATGTCAAACAGTCGATCTATCGGTTCCGCCTGGCAAATCCGCAGAACTTCAGTGATGCCATTGCCTCTGCCGGGAAGCCGGACAGCGTGTGCAATCCCATTGTGCTGAACCAGAATTTCCGAAGCGTTCCTGCGATTCTGAACTTTGTCAACTTCGTCTGCGGCAACCTGATGACGGGATCCTGCGGCGATGTGACCTATAACGAAGCGGAGGCGTTGTATGCCGGCTCTGCTATTTCCGAGATCCTGCCGAAAGAGCAGCAGAAAGTCTGCGTGGCAGTTCTGGAACCGGATAAAGAATACGATGCAGAAATGACCTATGTCGTTCGGAAAATCCGGCAGATGATTGCAGAAAATGCACCGGTGGTGCAAAAGGACGGCACAACTCGCCCCTGTCAGTATCGGGATTTCTGCGTGCTTCTGCGAAATAATGATACCTGTGCGGCATATGCCCACGCTCTGGAAGAAGCCGGCATTCTGGTGCAGAGCCCGGAGGAAAAGGGCTATCTGAAAGCACGGGAGATCAGCATTCTGATCGACATGCTTCGTGTGCTGGACAATCCCACACTGGATACGCCGCTGGCGGCAGTGATGCTCTCTCCGATGTTCTGGTTTACGCCGGAAGAACTGATGCAGATTCGTATGCTTGCCAAAAAGTCCAAGCTGTTTCACGCAGTGCAGATCGCCATTGGTGTGGCAGAAGAGTCCGCATCGGAAAAGCTGGATTCAGTATTGGTGGAGAAGTGCCGGCATCTATATGACACCGTACAAAAGCTGCGGCAGGACTCCGGCATGATGACGCTGGAATCTCTGATTCGGCGAATCTATGACACTACGGATTTCCTGTCTGTAATGCAGTTGGCAAAAGACGGGGAACGAAAGCGGGCAAATCTGCGTCTGCTGCTGCAATACGCCAAGCAGTATGAGGAGAACACCGACGCATTTCACGGCAGCGTGTCCGGTTTCCTGCGGTATATTGACTGGCTGCTGGAAAATAACGATGACTTTCAGCAGTCGTCCGTTTCCGCCGGTGCGGAAAACGCTGTGGCGGTAAAGACCATGCACGGCTCCAAAGGACTGGAATATCCCTTTGTATTCCTCGGCAATCTGGAAAAGGCTATGAAGTACAGGGACGGCGAAAAGAGTGCCCTGTTTTCCGAGAAAGGGCTTGCCGGATTCTGCGTGAAAGACCCGACGACCTATGTCCGTGCCAGAACTGTGCCGTTTGCAGTTTTGTGCCAGGAAGGTGAAAACGCCTACAAAAGTGAAGAACTGCGTCTGCTGTATGTGGCAATGACACGTGCAAAACAGCAGCTGTTCCTGCCGCTGGAATGGAAAAAATCCTATCTGGGGAAAAGCGGCTGTCTGACCAAGTGCAGTGCAATGATCTTGCCGGAGGGGAAACTGCCTGTCTATCTGGTACAGTCAGTGAGCAGCATGGCACAGTGGATCTGGATGTGTCTGTTCCTGCGGCATGATGCGGAATTGGCAGATGCATGTAATTTCCCGCCGCAGTACTGGAAAACGCCGGCGTGGAGCGAAAACCTGCAAATTGCCTACGAATTCAAACTGCCAGAGGAAACTGAAACGGAAGAATTGCAGGTAGAGGTGACGGCTCCGCCGGACGAGGAAACACTGGAAGAATTGCGTCGGATCACGGCGTTCCAGTATGTATCGCCGGACTGCGAACGGGAGTCCCTGCTTAGCGTTTCGGCAATTCAGGAGGCAAGACAAAATCGTGCTCCTGTCTGGAAACGTCCGGATTTCCGGCAGAAAGAGGGCAGGCTTACCGGTGCGGAACGGGGTACAGCGATCCATACCTTTTTCCAGTACGCCGATTTCCGGAAAGCGGAAGCCGATGTTCCTGCGGAAATCCGGCGGCTGCAAACATACGGCTTTTTGACACCGGAGCAGGCGGCTGTCGTAAAACCGGAGATTCCGGAAGCATTCTTTCGTGACCAGCTGTATCAGCGGCTCCGCCGTTCCCGCATGGTACTGCGGGAAAAGAAATTTCTGGTACAGTGTCGGGACTTGCAGGCATATCCGGAAGCTGCGGCGATTCTGCACCGCTATGAAAACTCCGACAGTATCCTGAAAGGTATCATAGACCTGGCATTTCAGGAGGAGGACGGCTTTGTGCTGGTGGACTATAAGACCGATACCGCTTCTTCGCCGGAGGAACTGGCGGACAGCTATCGGGAACAGCTGCTGCTGTACCGCGGTGCATTACAGTGCATCACGGGAATGCCGGTGCGACAGTGCTATCTGTACAGCACACATCTTCAGAAAAGTATTGAGGTAAAATCATGATGATCAATTTAACAGATATGAAAACCGTCCGTTCGATTCTGGGACGGCACGGGTTTCACTTTTCCAAGAAGCTGGGGCAGAACTTTCTGATCGACCCCTCTGTCTGCCCGCGAATCGCCGAGGAGGGCAACGCTGCGGCAGGTTATGGTGTGCTGGAGATCGGTCCGGGTATCGGCACCCTGACACAGCAGCTGGCACTGCGTGCCGAAAAGGTGACTTCCGTGGAACTGGACCAGCGGCTGCTGCCGATTCTGGAAGAAACTGTCGGGGAATTCGAAAACCTGCACATTCTGCACGGCGATATTTTGCAGTTCGACGTGCCGCAGCTGCTGGAACAGGAATTCGCCGGTCTGCACGTGGCAGTCTGTGCTAATCTGCCATATTACATCACTACGCCGATTCTGATGCACCTGCTGGAAAGCGGAGCGAACATCGATTCCATTACGGTAATGGTGCAGAAAGAAGTGGCAGAAAAATTGCAGGCTCCGGTGGGCACCCGCAACTCCGGTGCGATCACCGCCGCAGTGAACTATTATGGAACAGTAGAGATGCTGTTTACCGTGCCGCGGGACAGCTTCCTGCCGCCGCCGAATGTGGATTCTGCTGTCATTCGCATCGATGTGCAGAAACGCTATGCCGACCAGACACGCGATCCCCAGCACTTTTTCTCCATGCTGAAACACGGTTTTTCCCAGCGGCGGAAAACGCTGGTGAATGCACTGTCCGCAACGATGCACTATGAAAAAACGGTTCTGCTGGAAGTCCTGCATGCCATGGAACTGCCGGAAACGGTACGTATGGAGAACCTGACCATGGAGCAGCTGGTGGAGCTGAGCAATCGGTTGTCCGGAGCAACTGCGGAAAAAGTGTAAATTTTTCGGAAATTGCAGAAAAGCACTGGACAAGAGCCAGAAAATGTGGTATACTAGTAAAAACCAAACGAGTGCATTGGATATGCACTCGGAAAGAGCGATTCCTTTAAGTTGATCCCGTGAGATTGACAAGGCGTTTCATAAACCGGATAAGATCCCTTCTGCATGTACGGTATGTTGATGCAGAAGTTGTTGTACGCACTTGCCTGTCTGAAACGGGTAAGTGCTTTTTTTGTGAATGATCTCTTAGGAGGTGTGTATGGAACAAAAAGCGATCATCATGGACGAAAGTGCCATTCGCCGTGCAGTGGCACGGATTACGTATGAGATTCTGGAACGGAATCGTGGAGCCGAAAATCTATGTATTGTGGGCATTTTGTCCCGCGGCGTTGTGCTTGCAGAACGGATTGCCCGTAAAATATACGAGTTGGAACGTGCAGAGGTGGAATTCGGTGCACTGGACATCACCCCATTCCGCGATGACCGCATTGCCAATGCCACACATTCCGCAAAGAGTACCATTCATTTTCCGGTACAGGACAAGCGTGTTGTCATTGTAGATGATGTGCTGTACACCGGTCGTAGCTGCCGTGCTGCCATTGATGCGATTCTGGCGATCGGCAGACCGCAGTGCATGCAGCTGGCAGTACTGGTGGATCGCGGACATCGGGAACTACCCATTCGTCCGGATTATATCGGAAAGAACGTTCCGACTGCACAGAGCGAAACCGTTCGGGTTTCCGTGCGGGAAATTGACGGAACCGACTGTGTTGTGATTTATCAGAACACTGATGCAGAAATGAGGAAAGAATGAAGCAAACCATTTTGATTCGTGATGTACAATTGGTGCAGGGCGGCATTTCGCCCCGTTGTGACATGCTGATTCAGGACGGCGTGATCGCAAAGCTGGGAAAAGATCTGAACGAATCTGCCCACTTTGTCATTGACGGCTCCCGCCTGACAGCACTGCCGGGGCTGTTTGATATGCATGTGCATCTGCGTGACCCCGGGCAGACACATAAAGAGGACATCTTCACCGGTTCCGCAGCGGCACTGGCTGGCGGCATCACCGGTGTGGCATGCATGCCGAATACCTCGCCGGCAATTGACAGCGTAGACACTGTCCGCTATATCTGCGAAAAAGCAGCTTATACCGGCGTGGAGATTCACCCCGTGGGCTGCATTACCAAGGGGCTGAAAGGCGAGGAAATGTGCGACTATGCGGCGTTGAAAGATGCCGGCATCTGTGCCATTTCCGACGACGGCAGACCGGTAGAATGTGCAGAAACCATGCGGCAGGCTTTGATTCAGGGCGATGCACTGGGGCTGCCGGTTATTTCTCATTGTGAAGATCTGTCCATTATTAACGGCGGCATTGTGAACCGCGGCGTGGCTTCGGAAACGCTGGGTGTCAGAGGCATGGATCGGGCTTCGGAAGACTATATTACCGCACGGGAGATCATTCTGGCGGCTTCTGCCAATGTGCCGATTCATATCGCTCACGTCAGCACTTACGGCAGCGTGGAGATCATTCGTCACGCCAAAGCACAGGGTGTCAAGGTGACCTGTGAAACCTGTCCGCACTATTTCCTGATGACAGAGGAAGCGGTGCTCTGCGGTGATGCGGATTACCGTATGAATCCGCCTCTCCGGACGGAAAAAGACCGCAAGGCAGTGCTGGAGGGACTTCTGGACGGTACCATTGACTGTATCGTTACTGATCATGCTCCGCATGCTCCGTCGGAAAAGGCGGATTTCCGTTACGCTCCCAACGGCGTGATCGGCATGGAAACCTCGCTGGCAGCTTCGCTGAAACTGGTGCATGCCGGTCTGATGACCCTGCCGCAGCTGGTACAGAAAATGGCAGAGAATCCTCGCAAGATTCTGGGCTTGCCGCAGCATCAGCTGGCAGTAGGTGAGCCGGCAGATCTGACGCTGGTAGATCTGGATTATCACTGGACAGTAGATCCGGAAAAAATGCACTCCAAAGCGAAAAATGTGATCTGGAAGGGCAAAACACTGGTGGGCAAACCGGTGTGTACCATCACAGACGGCATCATTCGCTATCAGGATACAGAGTATTTAGAAGAAAGGAACCGATGCAATGGCTTTTGATAGACTTATCAAACGAATTGACGAACTGCACAATCCGTCCGTAGCCGGACTGGATCCACGTCTGGAATACGTGCCGCAGTTCATACAAGATGCCAGCTTTGTGAAGCTGGGACATACACTGGAGGCAGCTGCTGATGCAATTCTCCAGTTCAACAAGGCGTTGATCGATGCCCTGTACGATGTAGTTCCGGCGATCAAGCCGCAGGCTGCATACTATGAAATGTACGGCTGGGCAGGTGTCCGCACACTGGCGGAAACCATTCGCTATGCACAGAGCAAGGGCATGTTCGTCATGACAGACGGCAAACGCAATGACATTGGTGCAACCATGACTGCATATGCCACCGCACATCTGGGAAAAGTAGATGTGGACGGCGTGGAACTGGAACCCTTTGGAGCAGATGCACTGACAGTCAACGGCTATCTGGGAACAGATGGCATTCAGCCGCTGCTGGACGTTTGCGAAAAATATGACAAGGGTATTTTCGTGCTGGCAAAGACCTCGAATCCGTCCAGCGGAGAACTGCAGGACAGACTGATCGACGGCAAGCCGGTCTATGAGATCATGGGCGAAATGTGCGAAAACTGGGGCAGCAGGCAGATCGGTGCCTTTGGCTATTCCGCAGTGGGTGCTGTGGTAGGTGCGACCTATCCGGAACAGCTGGCGGAACTCCGGAAAAAGCTGCCGCATACGCTGTTCCTGGTGCCGGGATACGGTGCACAGGGCGGCGGTGCACAGGGCGTTGCCGGTGCATTTGATGAAAACGGCAGAGGTGCGATTGTCAACTCCTCCCGTGCCATTATGTGTGCATGGAAAAAGGAAGAAAACTGTCCGGAAACGGCTTTTGCAGAAGCTGCCAGAAGAGAAGCAATCCGTATGCGTGATGATATTACCGCATATTTATAATTTTTCAGGGCAACGCCGGTGCATTGCAAGGTGCATCGCAGGCTCTTAGATCGGAAAGGACTGGTGTCATGTCATTATTGGAACGAGGCGATAACGCCTATCTGCTTCTGGCAGACGGAACGATTTTTGAAGGTTTGCATTTTGGTGTCAAGGGAACGGCAATCGGTGAGGTAGTCTTTACCACCGGTATGACTGCTTATCAGGAAACACTGACCGACCCCAGCTATTATGGGCAGCTGGTCACACAGACATTTCCGCTGATCGGCAACTATGGTGTCAATGCAGCAGACAGCGAATCTGCACGTTCTTATATCCACGGTTACATTGTGCGGGAATGGTGCAACACCCCATCGAACTTCCGCATGGAAGGGGATATTGACGGATTCCTGAAAGAACAGAACATTGTGGGCATCTACAACATCGATACCCGTAAGCTGACCCGTATCATTCGGGAAGTCGGCGTTATGAACGGCGTGATTACAACAGAAGATGTTTACGCCAAGAAAGAAGAGCTGCTGGAACAGGTTCGGAACTACACCATTCAGAATGCAATTCTCAGCGTGACCGGCGACGAGCCGAGAACTTATCGTGAGGGAACACCGAAGTATAAGGTTGCTCTGTATGATTTCGGTTACAAACGCAATATCCGGAACGAACTGGTAAAACGCGGCTGTGAAGTCGTAGTTCTGCCGGCAGCCACCAGTGCAGAAGAATTAAAGGCGATGCACGTAGACGGCATCATGCTTTCCAATGGACCGGGGGATCCGTCCGAAAATCAGGCGATCATCGACAATGTGGGCGAGATCGCAAAGCTGGGCATTCCGATCTTCGGCATCTGTCTGGGACACCAGCTGCTGGCACTGTCGCAGGGATGTCGGACAGAAAAGCTGAAGTACGGTCACCGCGGTGCCAACCAGCCGGTTATCGACCTGAACAGTCACCGGACTTATGTCACCAGCCAGAACCACGGTTATGCAGTTGTAGGAGAAAGTCTGGATCCGGAAGTGGGAACCGTTTCTCATATCAACGCCAATGATAAAACCTGTGAGGGAATTCGTTATCACAAGATCAATGCCTTTACGGTGCAGTTCCATCCGGAAGCACACGGCGGACCGCTGGATACCGCATATTTGTTTGACGAATTCGTTGCTGTGATGGAAAAGGAGAAGAAGTAAGTTATGCCATTGAGAAGTGATATTAAAAAGGTTCTCGTGATCGGTTCCGGTCCGATCATCATCGGACAGGCTGCGGAGTTCGACTATGCAGGAACACAGGCTTGCCGTGCACTGAAACAGGAAGGTCTGGAAGTTGTCCTCATCAACTCCAATCCGGCAACGATCATGACAGATAAGGCGATGGCGGATAAGGTCTATATCGAACCGCTGACGCTGGACGTGGTAAAGCGGATCATTCGGATCGAAAAGCCAGACAGCCTGCTGTCTACCATGGGTGGTCAGACTGGTCTGACCTTGTCCATGCAGCTGGCGGAAGAAGGCTTTCTGGAAGCCAACGGTGTCAAGCTGTTGGGTGCTGACCCGCTGACCATTCATAAGGCAGAAGACCGTCAGGCATTCAAGGATACCATGGAAAAGATCAACCAGCCCTGTATCCCGTCAAAGGTCGTAGAAACCATTGAAGATGCCGTAGATTTTGCCAAGATCATCGGCTATCCGGTTATCGTGCGTCCGGCATTCACACTGGGCGGCACAGGCGGCGGTATCGCAGACAATGAAGAAATGCTCCGCGACATCACCAAGAACGGTCTGCGTCTTTCTCCGATCACACAGGTTCTGATCGAAAAGTGCATCAGCGGCTGGAAAGAAATCGAGTTTGAGGTGATCCGTGACCGCAAGGGCAACGTCATCACCGTCTGCTCCATGGAAAATTTCGATCCGGTCGGCGTACACACCGGCGATAGTATCGTTATCGCCCCGACTGTAACTCTGACAGATCGGGAATACCAGATGCTGCGTACCGCTGCGATCAACATTATTTCCGAACTGAAGGTAGAGGGCGGTTGTAACTGTCAGTTTGCACTGCACCCCACCAGCATGGAATATGCAGTCCCGTGTATCCCGTTCTTCTGCACTGGCTTCCAAGGCGACCGGTTACCCGATCGCAAAGGTTGCCGCAAGAATCGCGATCGGCTACACACTGGACGAAATTGTCAATCAGGTTACCGGCAAGACCTACGCCTGCTTCGAGCCGGCTCTGGACTACGTCGTTGTCAAGTATCCGAAGTGGGCATTTGATAAGTTTGTCTACGCAAAGCGGACACTGGGCACCCAGATGAAAGCGACCGGTGAAGTCATGGCAATCGGTACCAGCTTCGAAGAAGCCATTATGAAGGCTGTTCGTTCGACGGAACTGGGCGTAGATTCCATGAACATGAAGAAGTATGAAAAGATGCCTCTGGAAGAAATTATGGAGCGGCTGCAGGTCGTAGACGATGAGCGTGCATTCCAGCTGTATGAGGCAATGAAGCGTGGCAAGACGGTAGAAGAACTGCACGAACTGACCATGGTAGACTGCTGGTTCCTGAACAAGCTGATGAACCTGATCGAACTGGAACGGGAAATGGCTGCCAAGCCGTTGACCGAAGATCTGTACCTGCTGGCAAAGCAGTACGGCTATCTGGACGCGACCATTGAACGTATTTCCGGCAAGAAGTGCCCGATGCACCGCCATGCTGTATATAAAATGGTAGATACCTGTGCAGGCGAATTCAAGGCAGAAACGCCGTATTTCTACTCCACCTATGATGACGAGAACGAAGCGGAAGAATTCATTGAACGTCAGCACAGCGACAAGAAAAAGATTATCGTATTCGGTTCCGGTCCGATCCGTATCGGTCAGGGTATCGAGTTCGACTACTGTTCTGTACACTGCGTATGGACTCTGAAAGAAATGGGCTGTGAAGCGATCATCTGCAACAACAATCCGGAAACCGTTTCCACCGACTTCGACACCGGCGACCGTCTGTATTTCGACCCGCTGACAAAGGAAGACGTTGCCAATATCATCAACACCGAAAAGCCTTACGGCGTTGTGGTACAGTTCGGCGGACAGACTGCCATTAAGCTGACACGGTATCTGGCAGATATGGGTGTTAATATTCTGGGTACTTCCGCAGACGATATTGACGCAGCCGAAGACAGAGAGCGTTTTGACGAACTGCTGGGCAGATGCAGCATTCCGCGTCCGGCTGGTGAAACCGTCATGACGACTGAGGAAGCCCTCAAGGCTGCCAACGATCTGGGTTATCCGGTTCTGATGCGTCCGTCTTACGTACTGGGCGGTCAGAATATGATCATCGCACATTCGGACAAGGATATTGAAGAATATATGGCGATCATCACCAGCCATATGATTGAAAATCCGGTGCTGATCGATAAATATATGATGGGTACAGAAGTCGAAGTTGACGCGATCTGCGACGGCAAGGACTTCCTGATTCCGGGTATCATGGAGCACGTAGAGCGTGCCGGTGTCCACTCCGGTGACTCGATCTCCATTTATCCGGCACAGAACCTCAGCGAAAAGATTACTGATACCATCGTGCGTTATACCGGACTGCTGGCAAAGGAACTCCACGCAGTTGGTCTGATCAACATTCAGTACGTGGTATACAATAACGAAGTCTATGTAATCGAAGTAAACCCGCGTTCGTCCCGTACCGTGCCGTATATCAGTAAGGTAACTGGTATCCCCATGGTAGACATCGCAACCAAGATTATGCTGGGTGAAACTCTCCAGAGTCTGGGCTACAAGTCCGGTCTGTATCCGAAGGGCAAGTACGTTGCCGTCAAGGTACCGGTATTCAGCTTCGAAAAGCTACAGGACGTAGACACTATGCTCGGACCGGAAATGAAGTCCACTGGTGAGTGTCTGGGTATTGCCACCAATCTGGAGGACGCACTGCTCAAGGGCCTGATTGCCGCAGGCTATGACCTGAAGAAGGAAGGCGGCGTGCTGATTTCTGTCCGCGACAGCGACAAGCAGGAAATCATTGAGATTGCAGACAAGCTGGCACGTATGGGCTTCGAACTGTACGGTACAAGCGGTACCGCAGCCGTGCTGAACCATAACATGATTGCCACCAATCTGGTAAAGAAAATCTCTGACGGAGAACCGAATACCATTACACTGCTGGAAAGCGGCAAGATCCACTATATGATCTCCACTTCGGCAAAGGGTCGTCTGCCGGCAAGAGATAGCGTAAAGATGCGTCGGAAGTCTGTAGAACGTTCGATCTGCTGTCTGACTGCGATCGATACAGCCAAGGCTCTGGCAAACGTGCTGGAATCCGGCCGCAGCATTGATGATGTAGAAATGGTCGATATTACAAAGATCTGACTTTAAAAATCACGCAAACCGTGGCGGACGGGGAGATTTCCCGCCCGCCCTTTTTGCTGTTGAAAGGAGAAATTGTCATGGCATATGAACAGATGCTGGTGCCGGTTCTGGAAAAGCAGGCACTTGCTAAAAATATTTATCGCATGGTGCTGCAATGCCGTTCCATTGCACAGCAGGCAGCGTGCGGACAGTTCGTACACCTGCTGCCTGTAGGCTGCACGCTGCGTCGCCCGTGTCGTTTTCCAGCCAGACACGGGCGACGAACGTGCTGCCTTTACCGGGAGCGCTGTCCACCTCGATGCCGCCGTTCATCATGCGGGCATACTTTTCGGCGATGGACAAACCGGCCCGTTGTCTTTGCCCGCTACTGCGCGTACGCTGGCTTCTTTCACTTTATAATGAATCAGGATAGCGTTGTCCGTATAAGCAATACGGAACTTTACGTCCGGACAGTATGGATATGCCGTCCAATTCACTGTATTAACCGGCTGAAAAGCCACTTTTTCTTCATCCAAAAGAGCCGGCACCGCTTCTACCGGTATATTTGCCATACTCACTTTCTTGACATCCAGTTCTTTCATCATCTTATTTTTAGGAGTTAATGCGAATAAGGGTAAGACACAGCAACCCATCATCGCCGCCATTATACACCTTTTCAAATGCATGAAGCTATGAATTTCTGCATTTCCGGAGTATGTTCTTCTACGCTTTGAAGCAGTTTGAATTGAGCCTTTGTGCGCACCAGGTTATGTTCCGGATATTGAATTTTATAATAAGTATCGCCATTGATATAGTCGGCCAGGAAACGCACGCACTGCATATAAGGGAACAGAGCAGCCGCATAGGGCAGGTTCTCTATCTCTACCGGCAGCAGGAAAGATTTGGCCGATTCCAGATAGCCTTTTGTGAATGCCTTGAATATTTCCATATTGAAATTCACATTCGCAAGGTCTTTATCATCTTCCAAACCGGTATTGGCTCCCGAACGCAGGAAATCGCCAAAGTCGGAAAAGACGAAACTGGGCATTACGGTATCGAGGTCGATGACACAAAGTACATTGCCACTTTCGTCAAACATCATATTATTGACTTTCGTATCGCAATGGCAAACCCGCTTAGGTAACTTGCCTTCACGATGCAGGCGCTCCGCTTTGCACATTTCCTCTGCACGGCGCTCTATCTCATCCAGAAAATACTGTACTTCCTTTACACGTCCGACAGCATCTGCCGCCACGGCATCGCGAAGCTGTTTCAAACGGAATTCCATATTATGGAAGTCGGGAATCGTCTCGCCCAGTTTATCGGGAATATCGGCAAGCATTGCCTGGAAATTACCGAAAGCTACGCCTGCATAATACGAATATTCGGGGTTAACCATTTCGTAGGTCCTTGCATTGGGAATAAACGCCATGACACGCCAATAACTCTCACCATCATGCCAATAAGTCTTTCCTGTATCGGCAGGAAAGAAATGCAGCACCTTACGTTCAATGTCTTTCTCGCCTTTCTCTTCCAGTTTCTTACGGATATGAGTGGTTACGGCATTGATATTGGCCTGCAACATTTCTACGTTTTGGAAAATGGCATGATTGATACGCTGCAATACATAATCGGGGGCATCAGCCTCGAGAGTGCTTACTTTATAGGTGTCATTAATAAGACCGGCCCCTAAAGGATTGATTTCTTGAACTGTACCCTGCAATTGAAAATGAGATACGATAGATAAAAGGTCTTTCATGATAATAAATAAATTAATTTATGATACAAATATACGCTCTTTATTACATATAATAAGTTTATTATTGTCCGATGAACATCCAAAAATATACATTTAAACAAACATAACCGCAAAATCCAAATAATAAATGAGAATCTTTGTACAAAATATCCTTATATTTGTGACTGAAACCTTAAAAATGACTCAACGTGCAGAAGCTTATCATCAGATTATTCTTTATTTTAGCGAGTGCGGCTTTCGCAAATGTGTATGGGCAGAACATAACCTTTAACCACCTTACCACCGACGACGGATTATCTCAGTTTTCCGTAAACAGCTTATATGTTGATGAAAACGGCATCCTATGGATTGGCACACGCGAAGGGTTGAACCGTTACAATGGAGACGATATACAGACCTACAAGCTACAGAAGAACAATCCCAACAGCCTTTTCTGCAATACCGTATCCCGCATTACGGGCAATCATAACGGGAAAATATATCTGCTCTGCACCGAAGGAGTGGCGGAATTCAACCTTGCCACCCAAAAATTCACTACGTTAATACAAGGCAACATCAACAGCATCTATTACAATGACGGACTTTTTATCGGCAAAAAGAATGAAATATACCGTTATAACGAGGAAACTGGAAATTTCGACCTTTACTATCAACTCCCGGACCGAAATCTGGAAATAGTCTGTATACACATCAATAAGGACGTACTATGGCTGGGAACAACAACCAACGGCGTATACTGCCTGAATATTGACAAAAAAGAACTGACGCATCCCATTCAGAAAGGAAATATTACCAGTTTTTATCAGGACAGCGAAAGTGAATTGTGGATTGGCAGTTGGGAAGAAGGACTGTTCCGTGTAAAAGCAGACGGAACAATAGAAAACTTCAAATACAATGCCAAAGACCCACACAGTCTCTCCTCCAATTTCGTCAGGGCCTGCTGTGAGGACAATCTGGGCAATATATGGATAGGTACTTTCAACGGATTAAACCGATACAATAAAATAACCGGATTATTCCAGAACCATACAGCCAATGACACACAAGCCGACGGGCTCACCCATTCTTCCATCTGGTGTATCGTAAAAGATAACCAAGGTACACTTTGGCTGGGAACCTATTTCGGCGGTGTCAACTACTTCAATCCGGAATATGAAATCTACACCCGTTATTCCTACTCTTCCAACGAGAAGAAAGGGCTGAGCAATCCGGTTGTAGGACGCACCATTGAGGATAAAGACGGCAATCTGTGGATAGGAACCGAAGGCGGCGGACTGAATTATTACAACCGCCGCACACGCGAATTCAAATGGTATCGCCCACAGGAAGGACGTAACAGCATTTCGCATAATAATGTAAAAGCGCTTTATTATGATGCCGATAAAGAAATTATATGGATAGGCACTCATTTGGGCGGTCTTAACAAACTGGATATACGCTCAGGGCATTTTACCCATTACCGCATGGAAGAAGGTAATCCTAACACTCTTCCATCAGACATTATCCGCGATATCATTCCCTACAAAAGCCTGCTGATTATAGCCACACAAAACGGAGTATGCCTCTTTGACCCCGCTAACGGACAATGCCAACAACTGTTCAAAGATAGCAAAGAAGGAAAATCCATTAAAATGGTAGCAGATGTCACATTCGATTCGGAGGGTACACTATGGATTGCTGCCACTGGAGAAGGAGTATTCAGTTATCGTTTTGACACCTGCAGACTGACAAACTACCGCCATGATGCCACCAACCCGAACAGTCTCAGCAATAACAATGTGAACAATATAACGCAAGATAGCAAAGGCAACCTGTGGTTCTCCACCTCGGGTAGCGGTCTGGACTTATATCGCCCCGCAACCAATGATTTTGAAAATTTCGACAAGGAAAGGAACGGTCTGGCCAGTGACTGCATTTATGAAACACAAGAATCTCCCAGCAGCGGCAAATTACTGCTCATCACCAACGAAGGATTCTCCATCTTTAACTACAAAAATAAGACTTTTAATAATTACAGTGCTGAAAACGGTTTCCCGTTGACAGCCGTCAACGAAAATGCACTCTGTGTCACCTGCGACGGTGAAATATTTCTGGGAGGCATACAAGGCATGATTTCTTTCCATGAAATGGAACTGAACTTTACCCCAAAACCTTATAAGATTATCCTCTCACGGCTCATCGTCAACGGTAGGGAAATCTCTGTAGGAGATAAAACCGGCATCTTGCAGCACTCTTTATGCCACACCGGAGAGATAACCCTCAATGCAGACCAAAGCATGTTCAGTATAGAGTTTGCCACATCCAATTACATACCTGCCAACAAAGACGATATTATTTACAGACTGGAAGGCTTTTCCAATGAATGGACAAGCACGCGAGGGCTGCATACCATTACTTACACCAATTTGAATGCAGGCACTTACACATTGCTCATCAAGCCGGAAGGAAAAGACGAAAACCTTTGTCCGCAAGCACAGCTCACCATTCATGTATTGCCGCCGTACTACAAAACAACACTTGCCTACTTCATATATATTATCATAACGGGAGCGGTTCTGTGGTATCTGATACGCGCCTACAAATCAAAAATCAAACTACGCGAATCTTTGAAATACGAACAGAAACATATTCAGGATGTAGAAGCGCTGAACCAATCCAAATTGCGCTTCTTCACCAACATCTCGCATGAGTTCCGCACTCCTCTGACTCTTATTGTGGCTCAGGTAGAAACCTTGCTGCAATTACAGAACTTCACACCTGCCATCTACAACAAGATATTGGGCATTTATAAAAACAGTATCCAGCTACGCGAGCTAATAACCGAATTACTCGACTTCCGCAAGCAGGAACAGGGCCATATGAAGATTAAAGTCAGTCCGCACAACATCGTGAATTTTCTGTATGAAAACTATCTGCTGTTCCTTGAATATGCCAGTGCCAAACAAATCAACTTCAATTTTGAAAAAGAGACTGACGAACTCGAAGTATGGTACGACCAGAAGCAAATGCAGAAAGTTATCAATAACCTCTTATCCAATGCTATCAAGCATACGGAAAAAGAAGATACCATTACGCTCAGTGTAAAGGAAGAACGGAATAACGTTATAATTTGTGTAAAAGATACGGGAAGCGGTATCGATGCAAAGGAGATAGATAAGATATTCGACCGCTTTTATCAGATAGAACCGACCGGTTCTACTGATGCCGGCAAGAGCGGCACTGGTATAGGACTGGCTTTGACCAAAGGTATTATAGAATTACATCATGGTTCCATCCGTGTAGAAAGCGAACTTGGCAAAGGTACAAGCTTTATCGTTACACTACGCTTGGGTAACGAATTCTTTACAGAAGAACAAATCAACCGGAATCCGGATTGCGTACATCAGATTGAAATTTCCAAATCCGAAGCAGATGCTTTCCTGAAAACCGAACTGGAAGAAAATGCTCCCATCAAACGTATTCCGGATGCCAAACTATTGATTGTAGAGGATAATGAGTCCATCCGCGAAATGCTTGCCAACATCTTCAAGCCATTCTATCAGATATTGATGGCAGCCAACGGAGAAGAAGGCTGGGAACTGGTACGCAGTGAAATGCCCTGCATTGTGGTAAGCGATGTGGTCATGCCCAAAATGTCGGGTACAGAACTATGCAAACTCATAAAAACGGATTTCAACACCTGCCATATCCCCGTAGTGTTATTGACTGCACGCACTGCCATTGAATCGAATATCGAAGGATTGCGGATCGGCGCGGACGATTACATAACCAAACCGTTCAATACAAACTTACTGATATCCCGCTGCAACAACCTGGTGAATTCACGCATCCTCTTACAGGAAAAATTCAGCAAGCAACCGCAAACGGCTGCACATATGCTTGCTACCAATCCGATTGACAAAGACATTCTGGACCGTGCCATGTCTATCATCGAACAACATCTGGACGACACAGAATTCAATGTCAATGTCTTTGCCAGAGAAATGGCAATGGCGCGCACCAACCTGTTCACCAAACTGAAGGCCATTACAGGACAAACCCCAAACGAATTTATACTGACTATCCGTTTGAAGAAAGGTGCTTTGATGTTGCGCAATAATCCGGAACTGAACATTACGGAAATTTCCGATAAGATAGGATTCAGTTCCTCACGCTACTTCAGCAAGTGCTTTAAGGACATCTATCATGTCAGCCCGCTGGCTTATCGCAAAGGAGAGGAAGCTGATAAAGACGAGGAAGAAGCAGTAAATGAAAAATAAGAATTCTGCACTTTTGTACTTTTTATGATTCCGTGTGTACTCTTTTATACACACAGACCGAAAGATAGCGCATATCTTTGGACTTGGAATAAAACTTTAAAGTCCAAAGGCTATGAAATATTTATCTAATCTTCTACCGTATCTTCCAAGTACGGTCCTTTTGATAGGATGTGGCAATCCGTCTAAACAAGAAGCCAAGAGTGACCAACCGCAAAAGCCTAATGTTATCTACCTGATCGCTGACGACTTGGGCATCGGCGACCTCAGCTGCTACGGTGCCACTAAAATAAGTACCCCGAATATAGACCGCCTTGCCGGTCAGGGTATGCAATTCACCAATGCATATGCCACCTCTTCCACAAGTACCCCTTCCCGCTTCGGACTGCTTACAGGTATGTATCCCTGGCGGCAAGAGAACACAGGCATTGCACCGGGTAATTCCGAACTGATTATTGATACAGCTTGTGTCACAATGGCCGATATGTTCAAGGAGGAAGGCTATTACACCGGAGCCGTCGGCAAATGGCATTTGGGATTAGGTCCTAAAGGTGGCACGGACTTCAATCGCGAAATCAGGCCGAATACTCAAGACATA
>ERZ773186.851-NODE-851-length-27509-cov-4.180302_pt1 | contig 27509 bp, 25 predicted proteins | sample MGYA00581000_ERZ773186 | MGnify/ENA primary metagenome ERZ773186 (study PRJEB29015, sample SAMEA2737752) | human gut metagenome | biome: human gut; feature: human-associated habitat; material: faeces | place: China | collected 2012 ...
AGCCGGCCAGCGTATTGTTATCGTGGGTGCCGGGGTAGGCCACGCAGTTGCGCGGGTAGTTGTGGGGCAGGTCGACGCTGTCCTCACCGGTAAAGGCAAACTGCAGCACCTTCATGCCGGGGAAACCGCTGTCGGCCAGCAGCTGGCGGTTGCGTGCCACGTGGTCGGCGCTGTCTCCGCAGTAGGGGTTGATATTGAACGAGGCGTAGTTGGCCTCACTCACGCCGCCATGTCGGGTGGTGGAGAAGGCTGTGACCCCTTCGCCGAGGTCATAGCAGAGCAGACGGGGTTCAGTCTTGCTGGTCATCATAGTCCTCCTCGTCGTATTCGAAATCTTCCAGGTCTTCGATATCTTCGATGTCGTCTTCATCGACAAACTCGATGTCCTCGCCCTCGTCGTGGAGCTCTTCGGCAAAGCGGCTCATATCCTTGTCGCGGTGCACCAGCGTGTCTTCGGCTGTGATGTCTGCCAACTTGTTGCTCTCGCTGTTGAGCTCGCGCCACAGGATGTCCTTGAGCTCGGGCAGTCCCTTGCCGGTGACGGCAGAGATGAACACCACGGGGAGGTCGTCGGGCAGAGTCTCGCGCAGCATGTCGATAAGCTCGTCGTCGAGCAGGTCGCACTTGGTGACCGCCAGCACGCGGTGCTTGTCGAGCATCTCAGGGTTGAACTGCTGCAGTTCCTTGAGCAGCACTTCATATTCGCGCTTGATATCGTCGGTGTCGCCGGGCACCATGAAGAGCAGCAGCGAGTTGCGCTCGATGTGGCGGAGGAAGCGCAGTCCCAGTCCCTTGCCCTCGCTGGCTCCCTCGATGATGCCGGGGATGTCGGCCATGACAAACGACTGGTGGTCATGATAGTCTACGATGCCCAACGAGGGTTCGAGGGTGGTAAAGGGATAGTTGGCTATCTTGGGCCGTGCGCTCGAAAGCGACGAGAGCAGGGTGGACTTTCCGGCGTTGGGCAGACCTACCAGTCCGACGTCGGCAAGCAGCTTGAGCTCGAGGATGATGGTCATCTCCTCCATCGGTTCGCCCGGCTGTGCGTAGCGAGGAGCCTGGTTGGTGGCTGTGCGGAACTGGAAGTTGCCCAATCCGCCGCGTCCGCCCTTGAGCAGCAATACAGTCTGTCCGTCGTAGTTGACGTCGCACACGTATTTGCCCGTCTCGGCGTTGTAGACCACAGTGCCGCAGGGCACGTCGATATAGATGTCCTTACCATCGGTGCCGTGACACTTGTCGCGGCCACCATTGCCTCCATGTTCGGCAAATACGTGACGCTGGAACTTGAGGTGGAGCAGCGTCCAATAGTTGTGATTGCCACGGAGGTAGATGCTTCCTCCGCGTCCTCCATCGCCACCGTCGGGACCACCATTAGGGTTGTACTTCACGTGGCGCAGGTGCATACTGCCGCGTCCGCCCTTGCCCGAGCGACAACAGATTTTTACATAGTCAACGAAATTGGATTCTGCCATAATTATAATAGATGATAAGGAGTTGGTGAAAAGTGGAGTCTAATAAAACGAAAAAAGGTTGAAGCGCCGTGTCGTGCTTGTCGTATCTATCTGCATAGGTACGTCTGCCGGCACGCTGCTTCAGCCTTTTATGATATTACAAATTGTCGATGACGGCAGTGATGTCGCCAAAGATGCGGTCGAGCTCACCCAGACCGTTGATGTGATGGTGTATGCCTTCTTTGGCGTACCATTCAATGAGGGGAGATGTCTGGTTGTGATAAACGTTGAGGCGCTTCTTGATAGTCTCTTCGTTGTCATCGCTGCGTCCGCTCTGCTGTCCACGGAGTATGAGACGCTTCATCAGCTCGTCTTCGGGAACGTCGAGCTCAATCATGGCAGCCACCTTGTGTCCGCGCTCAGCCAGCATCTTCTTGAGGGCTTCAGCCTGGGGGATGGTGCGGGGGAATCCGTCGAAGATGACGCCCTTGTGCTCTTTGCCGAAGCTGTCGTATACGCTGGCAAGGATGTCTATCATCAGCTCGTCGGGGATAAGCTGTCCCTGGTCGATATAACTCTTGGCGGTCTTGCCCAGCTCGGTTCCGTTCTTGATTTCATTGCGTAGCACGTCGCCGGTAGAGATGTGCTCAAAACCGTACTGAGCAATCATCTTGTCGCTTTGGGTGCCTTTGCCCGAACCGGGGGCACCGAAAATAACTATATTCTTCATCCTTCTACTAATGTATAAATGTCTCTGAGGTTACGACCCTCCTGGTCGTAGTCAAGTCCATAGCCCACGATGAAATCGTTGGGGATTTCCATGGCTGCATACTCTATGTTGAGGGGTATCTTCAGTTTCTCGGGTTTGAGCAGCAGCGTACAGATGTGCAGCGAGTTGGGGTTGCGGGTGCCCAGGGTGTCGAGCATGCGCTCCATGGTCTTGCCAGTGTCTACGATGTCTTCGACGATGATGACGTCGCGTCCGGTTATGTCTTCGTTGAGTCCCATCACTTCGACCACCTTGCCTGTAGAGACGGTGCCTTCATACGATGCCAGCTTAACAAACGATATCTCGCATGGGATAGTAATGTGGCGCATCAAGTCGGCGGCAAAGACAAACGAGCCGTTGAGCACGGCCAGGAGCAGGGGCTTCTTGCCCTCCATGTCATGGTTGATCCTGTCGGCGACGGCCTTGACGCGTTGCTGGATTTCGTCCTCGCTAATAAACGTTTTGAACCTTTTGTCCTTAATCTGTACGATACTCATGAGTATGAATTTAATAATTTCTCGACAAAATTACAAAAAATATAGGAAAACAGCTACGATAGTTAGTCATTTTTTCGTATTTTTGCAAGGTATGAAAATATTTACGAGCAGACAGATAAAGGAGTGGGACAGATATACCATCGAACACGAGCCCGTGAAGAGCATCGACCTGATGGAACGCGCGGCGTCGGCAGTGGCCGATGAGATAGCCCGACGCTGGGTGCCCATGAGGGTAATCGTCTTTGCCGGACCTGGCAATAATGGCGGTGATGCCCTGGCTGTGGCGCGCTTGCTGGCCGAGCGCAGTTTTGCCGTGTCGGTCTATCTCTTCAACATCCACAACAACCTCTCGCCCGACTGTGCCGCCAACAAGAAGCGGCTGGTCGAAAGCGTCAAGGTGGAAGAGTTTGTCGAGGTCAAGGTAAACTTCGACCCGCCCGTGCTCGATGCCGATACGCTCGTTGTCGACGGTCTCTTCGGGGCTGGGCTTGACAAGCCTCTCGCCGGAGGTTTCTCCTCGCTCGTCAAGTATATCAACCAGAGTGAAGCGCCCGTGGTGAGCATCGACCTGCCTTCGGGCCTGATGCCCGAAGACAATTCGAGCAACGTCAGAGCCAACATCGTGCGCGCCACCCTTACCCTCACTTTCCAGCAGCTCAAGCTCTCGATGCTCTTTGCCGAGAACCAGCCCTATCTTGGCGAGGTCAAGGTGCTCGATATCCGTCTCTCCAAGTCTTTTGCAGAGAGTAAGGACAGCCGCTTCTCGCTCGTCGAGGAGGGAGAGTTGCGCTCGTTTCTGCGCCGTCGTTGGCCTTTTGCCCACAAGGGAGAGATGGGCCATGCGCTGCTGATAGCCGGCAGCTACGGCATGTCGGGAGCGGCGATACTGTCAGCCCGAGCCTGTCTGCGCTCGGGAGTGGGCAAGCTGTCGGTGCATACGCCCAAGGCCAATTATACCGTCATGCAGATGGCGGTGCCCGAGGCGGTGCTGCAGATGGATGCCAGCGAACTCAGGTTTACCGAGGCGTTAGACACCATAGCCTATTCGGCCATGGGTGTAGGTCCCGGACTGGGTACCGACGAGACTACGGCCCTCTCGCTCATATCCCAGCTGCGCCGAGCCAACTGCCCGGTGGTTATCGACGCCGATGCCATCAACATACTGGCTGCCCATCGCGCCTGGTTGCAGCAGTTGCCCAAGGACTGCATCCTCACGCCCCATCCCAAGGAGATGGAGCGCCTGTTGGGGGCGGCGTCGCACGACAGCTGTGAACTGCTCAACCGCGCATCGGAAATGGCAGCGCGCCTCCAGGCATACATACTGCTCAAGGGACACTACACCGCTCTGTGCCTGCCCTCGGGACAAGTGATATTCAACACCACGGGCAACGCTGGAATGGCTACTGCCGGATGCGGCGACGTGCTCACGGGCGTCATCACCGGACTTCTGGCGCGGGGCTACCAGCATCAGCAGGCCTGCATGCTGGGTATGTATCTCCACGGACTTGCCGGAGACCTGGCAGTGCGCACCAAGGGAATGGAGAGCCTCGTGGCGAGCGACATTGTGGACTCCCTGCCCGCAGCGTTCCGCTACATCGAAGACTGATAACATCATAGACAATACAAAAGCAAATTATAACACACGCAATGAAAAAGTATATCCTTTCGGCGCTGATGCTGCTTGCCGGCATGGGCGTTTCCCTGGCCCAACAGACTGTGGCCGGAACCACTTACTTTCTGCCCAAGACGGCGCTGAGATTTGCCGTCAAGGTAGAGAAGACCACCTACACCCCCGGACAGTTTGCCATGTACGCCTTCCGCTACATGAAGAAGAAGGACGTGGCGCTCCATCCCGCCGAGACCTATAGGGTGGTAGACATCCGCATGAACACCATCGGAGTGCCCGATTCTACCAAGCAGTTTACCCTCAATCTGGATAAGAAACTCAGCATCAGCGAGGTAGACCGCGACGAGAGCGGACTGCTGCTCGCCATCAATGCCAAGGGACGCCAGGTGGCGCTGCCCGAGCGGTTTGTGCCGGCTCCCAAGCAGCCACAGCCCAATCCCAACGACTATATGAACGAGGATATCCTCTCGGCTGGAAGCACCGCCAAGATGGCTGAGCTCACCGCCAAGGACATCTATGACATCCGCGAGAGCCGCAACCAGCTCGCACGCGGTCAGGCAGACTTTATGCCCAAAGACGGCACCCAGCTGCGCATCATGATGGAGAACCTCGATGCCCAGGAGCGTGTGCTGTTGCAGACCTTTGAGGGAACCATGGTGAGCGACACCGTCGAGACCATCATCACCTTTGTTCCCCAGCCCGACGAGGAGCGCAGCGTGCTCTTCCGCTTCTCCCAGCATCTGGGTATCACCGATGCCGACGACTTGGCGGGTACACCTTATTATATAATGGTGGCTCCAGAGGGCAATGTGCCTGAAGGCGGACCTGTCGAGAAGGAGTCCAAGGACAATTTCGGGCTCTGCGTCAACATCCCCGACAAAATCCAAGTCACGCTCACCCACGACAGCCGTATCGTGAAGACCTATGAGTGCTACGCCGGACAGTTTGGACGTACCGAGTATCTCAGCGCCGAGCTCTTCGGCAAGAAGAATACCAGCCATATCCTGCTCAATCCTATCAGCGGAAGCATCGAGAAGATAGAGAGCGAGACGCTGAAGTAGCCCAGCATCCCCCGCGGTCATCGGCTGATGGGCGGTCATAAAGTCCTCCGTCAGCCCCTTGCCAACGGGCAAAATGAAGGCCATCGACACGCAATAAGAGATTTTTAATATATTAAAATCGGAAAATGCTATGCATATTTTGTAAAAAGTATGTAACTTTGCAGTCGTAATAGTGAAACAAAAAAGAAGCATTTATATGAAGTGTGTAACTATTTGGTTGAGAAAATGATGTAAAGATTTGAAATTCTGTAAACTTTTTAATCAGTCGGAGGACTGGAGGCGACGGGCAATGCCCACAGATGTTGTGATAACATTGTGTCGGGTGTTAAGGTGGTTACTTACAACCGCTCGTTGTTGATATTAAAAAGTCTTTTTCCTTAAACAAAACAAGTTTTTGTCCCGCCGAAGAGTATGATGTCGAGAGACATGGGCTTTCAGGCGTTTTTTTTATGCCCTTACGTGTAGCCTCCGCTGCGCCCTCGTGCCCTTTGCTCTCTTTCTTTTCCCTTGTCGTCGGGCGCCAAGCCAGGTGGCAGGCTCTGGAAACTGCTCCCATTCTTTTTCCCGTTATCCATACAACATTTGCGAGGTTCGCGCGTTACTATTATAATAGAACTATACAACAAATACTGCTTATGGATTTTGATGAATTTCAGCAGAAGGCACTCGCCACCGCCATCTATCCCCATCCCATCGTCTACCCCACATTGGGATTGACCGGAGAAGCCGGCGAGGTGGCCGACAAGGTAAAGAAAGTGATACGCGACAATCGGGGAGAGTTCGGCGACGAGCACCGCCTCGAGATTGCCAAAGAGATAGGCGACGTACTCTGGTATTGTGCCATGCTCGCCCACGACCTCGGCTACACCTTTGACCAGATAGCCCAAATCAATTGCGACAAGATAGCAGCCCGCAAGAACGCCGGAACGATACACGGTGAGGGCGATAACCGATAGGGTGGAGACAGGTATCTTCTCGGAATCATATACTACCCGCATCATTTCCGCTGTCACTATGCCGAAATGAATAGAGATGATGTCTGTTTGTAATTCCTTGTCCTGTTTCTCTAAATCATTCTTGTATTTCTCGGTTTCGATATGCTAATTATCTAAATCATAGTTTGCCACCATGTATAACATAAGTGCCACATGTAAGTAGCCCGTCCTCTTGAATCTGCCTATAACGACAGGTATAAGACTGATGATGCAGCAGAAGTCTGTTGTAGTTGTGTGTCTTCTATCGTGTATGCCGGTTTGTGGCGAAAGTTCTGGAGGCTTTATGGAGTGTAGGATAATTGACCCATTCGACAATTTTCTTTCTGATAATGTAAATTTTCAACAGATTTACAAAGCGTTCTCACATACTTTGTGTATCTTTGCCATACATATATTAAAAGGTATGCCAAAAGAACAGGTCATTAGATTGAAGATAGTTCTTGCCGAGAAGCAGAGATTCAATAAGTGGCTTGTCGAACAGTTGGGTAAGGACTTGGCAAGACATCCAAGCGGATGACAAATGCAAGTCTGCCAGACCTTAAAAACCTTCTGCGCATTGCGAAAGCATTGAGTGTAGATGTGGCAAGATTGTTAAATACTGAAGTGGTCATCGATGATGGCGTATGAAGCCAATGTGCCAAGCCGATTTCTTGCAAGGGAAAGGCAGGGGACATGATTCGTAGTGGAAAAGGGCATGATATGCTGCCGTTGATAACTTCCGATAATATGCTATTATCAGAAAAAGAGGAGGAATAACCTATGACGCCAGAGGAAAAAGCGAGAATAAAGATAGACCGTTGGTTCGCAGAAGCAGGTTGGCAGGTAGTCAACCGTGACGAGTTTGAACCTACGATGTCTGCCGTGGCTGTGCGTGAGGGATTGCTCGAAGGTAATCTCGAGGCCGACTATCTTATGTTTGTCAACGGCAAGGTTTGTGGTGTGCTGGAAGCCAAGCGTGAGGATTTCGATGTCGCTTCGGATATAGTGAGCGACCAGGTGGCCACTTACGCCAAGAGTGTTCCTGGCTGCTACCAGACTTGGCAGAAACCTACGCCCCTTTTATTTAAGTCTAATGGCAAGGTTGTCTTATTCCAAGATTTTCGCAAGACAAACACGGAATGGGATACAATCAACCGTATCCATACGCCCAAAGAGGTCGTAAGTATGCTTGGCATCGACGACCCGTTTGCCGGTTTGCCTACGTTGAGCAAGAAGGGATTGCGTGACTGCCAGTATGAGGCTGTCACCGAGTTGGAAAAGAGTTTCCGTAGTGGGCAAAAGCGTGCCCTTATGGTGTTGGCAACTGGTGCGGGAAAGACTTATACGGCGTGCCTTGCAGCCTATCGCATGCTGACGTACACCCCGATGCGTCGAGTGCTATTCCTCGTCGACCGCAACAATCTCGGACGGCAGGCCGAGAATGAGTTTGGTACGTTCCGCCTTACAGGCAATGGTGAGGCGTTCAACAATATCTATGGAGTGGAGCGCTTGAAGTCGGCAAAAATACCATCCGACTGCAATGTGCTGATTTCAACCATTCAGCGTCTGTTCTCTCTGCTGAAAGGTGAGGACATCGTGGACAATGACGAGGATGACAATGACGAGGCGACAGCCGAAGTGAGGCTCCCTGCCATTCTCAAGCTGCCCCATGATTTCTTCGACTTGATTATCATCGACGAGTGTCACCGCAGTATTTACGGCAACTGGCGCAAGGTGCTTGAATACTTTGACACCGCCCGACTGATAGGCCTTACCGCAACGCCTATTCCCGAAACTATGGCTTTCTTCAACAACAACCGCATCGTAAACTATACGCTTGAGAAGAGTATCGTGGATGGTGTGAATGTGGACAACCGCGTGTATCGCATCATGACAGAGGTGACGGAGAATGGCGGCGCAATCTTGAGGGGCGACCGAGTGCGTGTGGAGACTCGTTATACGGGCCAGACGGTGGAGATAAGTACGCGCGAGACTAAGAATTATTCCAAGGCAGAGCTAAACCGCTCTATAATCAATCCCTCTCAGATAAAACTCATTCTTACCACATATCGCGATGCCGTGTATACGGAAATGTTCAATGACCCACAGCGTGAGCCAAACTTTGCCTATCTTCCCAAGACGCTTATTTTTGCGCTCAACGAGATGCATGCCACCAATATCGTGAACATAGCCAAAGAGGTATTTGGAGAGAAGTGTCCCGATGCCGATATGGACCGATATGTACAGAAGATTACCTATTCGTCGGGCGACAGCAATGAACTCATCCGCCAGTTCCGCAACGACCGCGACTTCCGTATCGCCGTCACTTGCACGCTGGTGGCTACGGGTACTGATGTGAAACCGCTCGAAGTGGTGATGTTCATGCGTGACGTGGAGTCCGAACCGCTTTACATTCAGATGAAGGGACGCGGCGTGCGCACCATTGGTGACGAACAGCTTAGAGCAGTGACTCCCAATGCCTTCAGCAAGGATTACTTTTTCCTTGTCGATGCTGTGGGTGTCTCCGAGCGCGCGAAGTCTGTTGCCAGACCAAGCGATAGTCCCGATATCGTCAGGTTGACACTGAAGCAATTGCTTGAGCGCATCGCTCATGGCAATCTGTCTGATGAGTATCTGAAACGTCTGGCTTCCACTTTGTCCCGATTGCACAATAAGTCCGACGACTCTCAGCGTGCAGAGTTCGAACGGTTGGCAAGCGACTCTATGAACGCTATTGCACAGCGTATATACGAGGCATTGGAGGGCGACACGCTGCCGCCTTACTATGATGTCAACGCCCCCAACAACGAGCGCAAAGGTCTTGTCGCACCTGTCGCCAATCATGCCGATGTGCGCCGATACATTCTTATTCTTGCGGCTGGCTTTGTCAATACGCTCATGCCTGGCGAAGATACGCTTATCTCTAAAGGCTTCTCATTGGAAGAAGCCGAAGAGACAACAGAGGCTTTTGAGCAGTACTGCAATGAACATGCAGACGAGATTGAGGCATTGCGCATCATCTATAACCAGAGTGGCGATCCTATCACTTATAGCATGATGAAAGACCTGGAGAACAAACTGAAGATGGAGAACTCTCGCTTCAGTACGAGGCAGTTGTGGAACTCTTACGCCATCGTTAGTCCTCATTGTGTGCGCCGTGCCACCAAGAAGGAAGAGAGCGAGGCAATTACCAATATCATACAGTTGGTGCGCTTTGCCTTCCACCAGATAGAACGGCTTGAAAGTGTCTGCACTACAGCCCGGCAGTATTTCAATCTTTGGTGCGGACAGTGGCACCGAGAGATAACGGATAGGCAGAAAGAACTGATGAGCCAGATTGTGGACTATGTGGCAAGCAATGGCGCTTGCACCATCGATGATATTCGCGACGACGACCGCACGCAGGCTGCACAGATGATAGCAGCGTTCGGTTCCAAGCAGAAAGCTGATGACGCTCTTCTCTCTTTGTTTAATTTTGTAGTTTTAGGTAAAACAGCATAACCATTTAAGTATGACAAACAATACATCTACCGAGCAGTCGCTCACCAAGAAAGTATGGACTCTTGCCACCACTCTTGCCGGAGTAGGAATTGGCTTTACTGACTATATCACCCAACTTACCTATCTGCTTTTCCTGAAGATGGATGCAGAGAATGTGGAAATGTTTGGTGAGAACTCGGCTATTCCTGACGGCTACCAGTGGCACGACCTTACCAGTCTGGATGGTCTGGACCTTATCTCGCAGTACGAGGAAACGTTGAAGATTCTTAGCGCCCAGGGTAATCTTATCGGTACCATCTACACCAAGGCGCAGAACAAGATAGACAAGCCCGTGTATCTGAAGAAAGTCATAACGATGATAGATGAGGAGCAATGGCTCGTTATGGATGGCGACGTGAAGGGTGCCATCTATGAGAGCATATTGGAGCGCAACGGCCAGGACAAGAAGAGCGGCGCTGGACAGTACTTCACGCCGCGTCCGCTCATCACGGCTATGGTCGACTGTGTCAATCCGCAGATTGGCGAGACCGTATGCGACCCTGCTTGTGGTACGGGTGGCTTCCTCCTTTCGGCCTACGATTATATGAAAAATCAATCGGCAAGCAAGGAGAAACGCGACTTCCTGCGTAACAAGGCTTTACGTGGCATGGATATCACGCCTCTTGTGGTCACGCTCGCCTCTATGAACCTCTATCTGCATGGTGTGGGCACAGACCGTAGCCCCATCACTTGCGAGGACTCGTTGGAACGAGAGCCTAAGTCGTTGGTGGATGTGATTCTTGCCAATCCGCCTTTCGGTCAGCGTCCAGCAGGTTCGGTGGACTTGAACCGACAGGACTTCTATGTAGAGACCAAGAACAACCAGCTTAACTTCCTCCAGCACATGATGCTGATGCTGAAGAATGGCGGCCGCGCCGCAGTGGTGCTTCCTGACAATGTGCTCTTTGAGGGTGGCGCCGGCGAGACAATCCGCAAACGCCTTCTCTCTGACTTCAATCTCCATACCATTCTCCGTCTGCCTACCGGAATTTTCTATGCACAGGGAGTGAAGGCCAATGTGCTGTTCTTCACCAAGGGGCAGCCCACCAAGGATGTCTGGTTCTACGATTACCGTACGGATGTCAAGCATACCCTTGCCACCAACAAGTTGGAGCGTCGTCATCTCGACGACTTCGTGAAGTGCTACAATCCCGCTGACATCAACAATCGCACAGAGACTTACGATGCAGATAGTAATCCATCGGGCCGTTGGCGCAAATACAGCATTGACGAGATAGTAGCCCGTGACAAAACTTCACTCGATATCACCTGGATTAAGCAAGGTGGCGAGGAAGAGGAACATACCTTGGAAGAGTTGATGTCTACCATAAAGGAGCAGAGCCAGAGTATCAGCAAGGCGGTGAGTGAGTTAGAGAATTTGTTGGGAGATATTGACGAGGATTGATAAAATGACAACCAACATTATAGATAATAATATAAGTTCTTTGCAAGAAAAGCAGTTCGCAGAGGTTGTAGAATTAATTATACAGCATAAATGCCGTGCTTCTGTAGCCGTGAACAATGAAACATTATTCACGGCATGGTCTGTTGGTAAGTATGTGTCTGATAAACTCAAAAACGAAGAATGGGGAAGTAAGGTCGTTTCTCAATTATCGGAATATATTCGTGCAAAACGTCCAGATGTAAAAGGCTTTAGTCGAAGCAGTATTTATAATATGGTGATGTTTTATGAAGAGTACTCCTCTGACGCATTTCAAAAAGTCATCGGCATGTATCTTTCTGCAAATTCATCATCAAACAATGATGTTGGGTATTGTAATTATTCAAACTTGCAAGATTCCGAAAACAACAATCAAGCAACGGAAATTGTCCAGATGCCGTCTGGACAATTTCCTGATGTGTTGTGTTTGACGACTTTATCTAATCATTATGACATCTTGTGTCGGTGTCGTAGCTCTGAGGAACGTTTATTCTATATACTTTATGCACATAAAGAAAATCTGAAGAACAAGGAGTTGCAACGTGCTATTTCTACGCAAACATATGAAACATTATTGCGAAGAAAAATTAATCTGTCGAAAGGATTGCTTGAAACATACCCCGACTCACCAATAATGTTCAAAGATACTTACTTTGTGGATTTCCTCAACTTGCCAAAGAAACATAATGAGTCGAACCTTAAGCATGGACTGATAGAACATATGAAGCAATTTATCCTTGAGCTGGGGAAGGACTTCATATTTATGGATCAAGAATATTGTTTGACTGTTGGTGCTTCTTCGTTCAAGGCTGACTTGCTGTTCTTCCATCGCGGACTACAAGCTCTCGTTGCTGTAGAATTAAAGAAAACGAAGTTCCATCCGCGCGACCTCGGTCAGTTGGAATTCTATCTTGAGGCTCTTGACCGTGATGTAAAACGCTCAAACGAAAACCCTTCTATTGGTATCATTCTATGTCCCGATGCCGACAAGGTGGTTGTTGAGTATGCTATGAGTCGTAGCATGAGTCCGACAATGATAGCAGAGTATAAACGTATCTTGATACCACAGGAACAAATGCAACAGCAGTTAAGAGAGTTTTGCCAATTCTTTTTAACTGAAGATAACCCGAAAAAGAAATAACAAATGAATACTAAAGCATTACGCCAAAAGATACTTGACCTTGCGATACATGGTAAACTTGTACCGCAAGACCCCAACGACGAGCCGGCATCTGTGCTCCTCGAGCGCATCCGTACCGAGAAAGAACGCCTTATCAAAGATGGCAAAATCAAACGCCCTAAAAAGTCTAAGGCAACTTCTGATAAGCCGCATTATCCGTACGAGTTGCCTAAAGGATGGGCGTGGTGTAAGTTGGAGGATTTTATAAATGACGCAACAGATTTTGTTGCAAGTGGTAGTTTTGCCTCCTTAAGAGAAAATGTAAAGTATTACGATGAGGCGGGGTATGCCATTCTTGTCCGTACAAAAGATTTTCAAAATGGTTTTACCAAAGGGTTAGTGTATACAGATAGGCATGGATATGAATTTCTAGCAAATTCAAATCTCTTTGGAGGAGAGCTAATTCTACCCAATATTGGGGCTTCAATAGGAAAGGTATTCATTGTTCCACATTTGGATATACGAATGACTTTAGCACCCAATTCAATAATGATAAAGTGCTTTAAGGATATACATAAAAAGTGGCTTCAATACCTATTTCTATCACCTTTTGGTCAAGAACAATTGCGCATAATATCCAGCTCTACTGCACAAGGAAAATTTAATAAGACTGATTTACGTGCTTTACAAATTCCTATCCCACCATTTGATGAGCAGGAAAGAATAATAAGTGAGGTTGAGTTCCTTTCCCATTTTATAGAAATGATAGAATATGGCCAAGACAAGTTGCACGAAACAATCAAACAAGCCAAATCAAAAATCCTCGATCTTGCCATTCACGGTAAACTCGTACCACAAGACCCAACGGATGAGCCTGCAAGTGAACTGCTCAAGCGCATTAATCCCAAGGCAGAAATCACTTGTGATAACGGGCATTATCAGAAGTTGCCTGAAGGATGGTGCGAATGTAAGTTATCGGATGTTTGCGTCTTTGATAACGGATATGCTTTTAGTAGCGATAATTATTACGATTGTGGAATCCCATTAATCAGAATCTCAAATATAACAAATACTGGTTCGATTGATTTATCATCATGCGTCTTCATTCAAGATGTCCCATCGAATAAATTTATCGTGAAAAGTGGTGATTTACTTATAGCTATGTCTGGCGCTACTACAGGTAAAATGGGGGTTTATTTATATGAAGAAGATGCTCTTTTGAATCAACGTGTAGGAAATCTTAAATGTACAGATGCAATGCTTCAACAATACAGAAACTACTATATGTTTGCTAAATCTGACTATATTCTTAAGATTGCGTATGGCGGAGCCCAGCCCAACATAAGTGCAAAGGCTATTCTTGATATAGACGTAATGCTCCCTCCACTAAACGAGCAGCACCGCATCGTTGCCAAAATAGAAGAGATATTTGCTCAACTTGATGCAATAGAAACATCATTGTAGGCGATAGAGTTAGCCATCGTAAGCGTAATACTTACGGTGGCTAAACCATACGTGCGATTACCAGACAACTACCTTGTCTACGATTTTCTGCTGTTCGCTTGCTGTGCGACGCAGATAGATACGAGTGGTTTCAAGGCGTTCATGTCCCATGAGGTCAGCAAGAAGGGCGATGTCGTTAAACCGCTCGAGGAAATTCTTGGCAAACCGATGACGGAATGAATGTGGATATACAACATCACTGTTCATTCCATATTTTTCAGCAAAATGTTTGAGTTGGTGGGCTATGCCTCGTGTGGTGATGCGATTCCCGAAGCGGTTGAGGAATATATAACCCGATGAGATTTTTTCTTCTTCGAGCCATTTGATCGCTTCTGTCCGCAGGTTCTTGGGGATATACAATCGGCGTATCTTGCCACCTTTGCTATAAAGGTCGAGATAGCCAACTTTAACGTGCTCCACCTTGATATGGAGTAGTTCGCTTACACGAGCACCAGTAGCAGCCATGAACCACACGACAAAATACCATGTGTCGTGTCCGTCGCTCTTCAGTTTTCGTTTGAAGAACTTATAGTCTGCATCACTAATCACGTTCTCCAAAAAGTTCTTCTGCTGAACTTTCACAAACTTCACCTTTAGCTTCTCCTGTTTAGTAAACTCCAGATACTTGTTGATTGCTTGCAACCGTAAGTTTACAGTCTGCGGCTTGAAGTTCTCTACCAAATACCCCTTGTACGCCAAAAGGTTTCGTTTGCTCACCACCTTGTAGTGCTCCATAAAATACTTCACCGTCCATTCATAAGAACGTATGGTGTTCTTGGACAAGTTCTCCTTGACCAAATACTCATTGAATTGTGTTACCATATTGCATTTGTTTAAAAATAAAACATATAACAATATAGGAACGTAACGGGCATTATCAGAAGTTGCCCGAAGGATGGGTGATTACATCAATATCTGAGATGTGTGAAAATATCAATGGGTTGTGGAAAGGTAAGAAGGAGCCATTTGTGAAAGTTGGTGTAATACGCAATGCCAATTTTACAAAGGATTTTAAATTGGATTACTCAAAAATTGAATACATTGACGTTGAAGAACGAGCTTTCAAAAAACGTCATCTTTTGAATGGCGATTTGATTGTGGAGAAATCTGGTGGTAGTGATAATAATCCAGTAGGACGTGCTATTTTGTATGAAGGTAAAGATGCTATCTTTTCTTTTAGCAATTTCACGATGGTGTTAAGAATTCACTATAAAGATGTTCTTTCTTATAAGTATTTGTACTATTATATTATGAGCAAATATCAGAAAGGAGAAATGAGATTAATGCAAACCCAAACAACAGGATTGCATAATCTCATTCTCGATAAGTATCTTGATATTCCGTTGTGTCTTCCACCGTATCAAGAGCAGCAACGCATAATCAACAAAATAGAAGAAACATTTGGTGTTTTAGATTTAATAATGGAGAACCTATAGATTCTCCATTATCTTATCGAGGATTGTAAATGTTTGGTTTATGGCATTTACAATCCTTTTTTGTTCTTCGTATGGAGGAATAGGCACGTTGATAGCCTTGAATAACTTTTTGTTCAGGTGCGGAATGGCTGAACCGACTTTATTCTCTCTTAGCGTCTTTCGATGCAGGTTTATTACTTGTAAAACATAGTCGGTGTACATTTCTTCATGAATGGAAAGTTGCTTGAACGTGCTACCTTGATAGCCATCTACTGGCGCACGAAAAACTTCTCCAGAGTTTTCACCATCCACTAAAATCAGTAAAGTGTTTGCAGCTGTATATTTGCCTGACGTTAATACTTTAGCTTCTCGTTCTCCACGCAGAAACTTTACATCAAGATTTATTCTTTCGATGTCATTTTGCTTCTCTCCATCTACCAAAGCACATAGTGTTTGCATGGGTGTAATCCCCCATCCTTTAGGTAACTTCTGATAATGCCCGTTATCACAAGTGATTTCTGCCTTAGGATTGATGCGTTTGAGCAGTTCACTTGCAGGCTCATCCGTTGGGTCTTGTGGTACGAGTTTGCCGTGAATGGCGAGGTCGAGAATTTTTGATTTTGCAAGTTTGATGTTATTGGCTAAATTGAATTTATCCTTTTCAATTAAATCAATTAAACCAAACCAACGCTTTATCTCTGCAACGATTCTTTCTTGTTCTGCGACTGAAGGAAGTGGAACTTCTAATTCAGTGAATATTGCTTTGTTAACACGTTGTTGACCAACTACTCCTTTAAAGTATTTTGTTCCTTGCGAAATATACCATGATGACTTAAACAAATATAAATAGAATGGAGCATAAACACCCAAACTTCTTAATATTACAAGTTCTGTTGTTCCTGTTCCAACCCCATTTGGAAGAGACTGCAATATACAAGATTTTAAATTTTCAAAGCATGGTGAGATTTTTGCGACACCAATATCTCCATCTTGAAAATGACAATATCCTTTTTTTACATCCCCCCAATTTCTAATTTCAAAAGAATGTTTACCAGAAAAGCCATCATCTACACATGCCATAGGTATAAAACCTATTTCAGTATTGTCATTTATTTCACTTTTGGGATTAAGCAGAAACAAATCGGACATTTGTGCCATAATCCAAGATCTTGGAATATTGAAAGGTTCATTCTCATAATGCGGCTTATCAGAAGTAATCGGACTATCGCTGCGGCGAAAGATGATGTTGGTTATCATCTGTATATAAACAATAAAGAATAAATAGTAGTTTCAGTTTCCTCTTTATTGTGTGACTCGCATGAGCGTGTGTTCTTTTGTTTTACTTATGGTCCAACCATATGTGAAAGTTATTCATATTATGGCTTCGCAATTCTACTGCTTTTGTATTACGTAGTGTCCAGCCTTCTATTGGTTGTGAGAAGCAGCATCGTTATGTTTGACGGGAAACGAGGTGGTAGCTGGTGTAGACCCCCAAATTGTCCGCCCCGCCCCCGCATTTCATCATTGTCCTGAATTATCCCCTGGTTTATCGGGTGAGCCGTGTCCTGTACAGATGTAGAGCGTACTTCTGAGAGCCCAAAGTGCATGATTAACAAAAAAAGAGGAGAACTTATCGTTCTCCTCTTCGTGACTCGCATGGGGCTCGAACCCATGACCCCAACATTAAAAGTGTTGTGCTCTACCAGCTGAGCTAGCGAGTCGCTCACAGCTATCATTTCTGAAAGCGAGTGCAAAGTTACTAATATTTATTTTACTGTGCAAATAATTTCCTTACTTTTTTACCCGTTTCGTATTGTGATGGGTAACAGGGAGTTTATGTCTATTCTTGTTCTGGTCATTTGGCTCGCTGTGGGTGGTGGCGGTGGTAGGGCGGTGGGCCTGACCGGAACTGCCGGTGTCGTGGCATCGCTGGAGGGTGTCATGGCGGTAATGGCGGGGAGCTTATTGCTGTTGAGGCTGTTGACTCTCAGTCTGGATGGCGGGCTCACCAGCCTTCTCCTTGGTCACATAGCGTTGCCAGTAGGCGATGATGAGGGTGGTGAGGGGCAGGGCGATAATCAGTCCGATGAAGCCCAGCAGCGCACCCCATACCGACAGCGACAGCAGTAGTATGGCTGGGTTGAGGCCCATGGCCTTGCCCATAATCTTGGGCGTCACTATCATGTCGGTAATCAGCTGTACCACAGCAAAGAGCCCCACAGCCAGTCCGAAGATGAGCCAGAAGCTCTGCCCCGTGTCAGCGGCTTTGAGCATGGCAAGAAATGCGGTGGGGATGAGGGCGAAGGTGTGGAGATAGGGCACCAGGTCCATGATGCCGATGAGGATGCCCAAGCCTATAGCCATGGGGAAGTCCATGATAGAGAAACCTATGCAGAACATCACGCCCATACACAGTGCCACGAGACCCTGTCCGCGGATATAGTTGTTGAGTTCGCGCTCCACGTCTTTGGCCAGCACGCTCCAGAAGGGGCGGTTCTTCTTCGGGAATATGCGTATCCAGTTGGTGGTGAGGTATTCGTAGTCGAGCAGGATGAAGAACATATAGAGCAGCGTAATCATCGAGGCGATGATGCTGATGATGACGTTGGCGGTCTGACCCACAAAGCTGAACAGCTTGGGCATGGCGCTCTTGACGGCATTGTTGAAGTCGTCGCTGCGGAAGAAGCGCTCCACCTCGATATGGTTTTCCTCGACCCATGACGAGATATATGCCGTGAGGTCATTGGTGTGGGTGGTCTGTCTCACCCAGCGGGCGAGGATGTCGCCGAGCTTCTGAAACTGCTCAATCATAGGCGGGATGATGAGGTAGACCACTCCGCCGATGACCGCCAGTACCATGACCATGGTGATGACGATGGCGAGCGCACGTACCCTTACGCCCATCTTGTGCTGCACAAACTTGACGATGGGGTAGAGCAGATAGGCGAAGAGCCATGCCACACAGAAGGGCAGCAGCACTCCGCTGAGATAGTTGACCAGACAGAACACACCCAGGGTGAGTGCCACCAGTCCGGCGCGGCGTATAAACAGGTCAAAGGTTATCTCCTTGCTCATATTCTTGTCATTCTTCTTGGTTGTCTTGTCCTTCCTCCTTGACGGCTTGCTGATAGCAGGCGCGGCAGAGAGGCTCGTACTCCTGGGCCTCACCCAGCATCACCCGGCGGTCGTTCTTGACCAGTCGGTGACTCACGTAGGCCAGCGCGCCACACTTCACACAGATGGCATGCACCTTGGTCACCTCGTCGGCCACGGCACACAGCGCAGGGATTGGGCCGAAGGGCACTCCCTGGAAGTCCATGTCCAGTCCGGCGATGATGACGCGCACGCCGCGGTTGGCCAGCTGGTTGCACACGTCGACCAGGCTCTCGTCGAGGAACTGGGCCTCGTCTATGCCCACCACGTCGATGTCTGACGACAGCAGCAGTATCGATGCCGAGGCGTCGATGGGCGTGCTGGGGATGGCGTTATGGTCATGGCTTACCACGTCTTCGTCTGAGTAGCGGGTGTCTATCGCCGGCTTGAAGATTTCCACCTTCTGCTTGGCAAACTTCGCGCGCTTCATTCTCCTTATCAGTTCTTCGGTCTTGCCCGAGAACATCGAACCGCAAATCACCTCGATTCTTCCGGGACGATGGGTTTCTCTGTATATATTCTCCATCATAATGCTACAAAATTACGAAGAGCTTTTTAGTGGAGCAAGAGAAACGCCGCTTTTTTGTCTCAATCACCACGTTTTAACGTTTTTTCCTTTTTACTAATTATTTTTTTTGACCTAATGGTTATCGATACCGATATTTTTGTGTAAGTTTGCAACCATATATGGGTACATTATATATTATACCGACACCTGTGGGCAATATGGAGGATATGACGCTCCGCGCCATACGCATATTGAAAGAGGCCGATGTAGTGCTTGCCGAAGACACGCGCACATCGGGCAATCTGCTCCGCCACTTCGACATCAAGAATCATCTGCTGGCCCATCACAAGTTCAACGAGCACGGCACCACCGCCGGCATCGTCGAGCGGCTCAAGGCAGGCCAGACCGTGGCATTGGTGAGCGACGCCGGCACTCCCGGCATCAGCGACCCCGGATTCTATCTGGCGCGCGAGGCAGCCAATGCCGGTGTCGAGGTAGTGTGTCTGCCCGGCGCCACAGCCTGTATCCCCGCCATCGTGGCGTCAGGTCTGCCCTGCGACAGGTTCTGCTTCGAAGGCTTTCTGCCACAGAAGAAAGGACGGCAGACGCTGCTCGAGTCGCTGCGCGAAGAGACACGCACGATGATATTCTACGAGTCGCCCTACCGAGTACTCAAGACGCTCCAGCAGTTTGCCGAAGTCTTCGGCGAAGACCGCCAGGTGAGCGTGGCGCGCGAGATATCCAAGCTCCACGAGCAGCACGTGCGCGGTACTTTGGCCGAGGCCATCGCCCATTTCACCGAGAATTCGCCACGAGGAGAGTTTGTTATAGTAGTGGCTGGTAATAATAAGAAATCTAAAAAGGAAAAACTATGAAGCAATTGAAGTTATTCGCATGCCTGGCACTCCTGTTGCTTGGCGCTTGTACGGGCAAGAAGTCATCGCCTGACCTGGCAAATATGGAACAAAACGACTCGCTGCAGCGCATCATCGCCCAGCGCGACAGCGAAATCAATGACATGATGAGCACGCTCAATGAAATCCAGGAAGGGCTGAGCGCCATCAATCAGGCTGAAAACCGACTGAGCATAGCCCGCGAGGGCGAAGGCGCCAACAAGACGGCGCAGATTAAGGAGAACATCAAGTTTATAGCCAATACCATGGCCCGCAACCGTGAGCTCATGAAGCGTCTGCAGCAGCAGTTGCGCGAGAGCCGCTTCAACGGCGACGAGCTGCGCAAGACCATTAGCAACCTCACCCAGCAGCTCGACGACAAGGCGCAGGAGCTGCAGCGACTCAAGGCCGAACTCGACGCCAAGGATATACACATCGCCGAGCTCGACGAGAAGATAGACAACCTCAACGACAATGTCGAGAACCTGCAGACCGACGCCCAGCAGAAGGCGCAGACCATCAGCAACCAGGACAAGCAGCTCAACACCGCATGGTTTGTCTTCGGCACCAAGAAGGAACTCAAGGAACAGCATATCATGGAGAATGGTAAGGTGCTGCAGTCCAACTTCAACAAGAACTACTTTGCCAAGATTGACATCCGCATCGACAAGGAAATCAAGTTCTACTCCAAGTCGGCACGCATCCTCACCATGCACCCCTCGGGCAGTTACACCCTCACTCCCGATGTCAACAAGCAGTATGTGCTGCGCATCACCAATCCACAACTCTTCTGGTCTACCAGCAAGTATCTGGTGGTGCTCGTCAAGTAACCCCATCCACCCACGCCCAGGCCCTCCCTCATCACGAGTGGAGGGCTTTTTTCGTCTACGAATATTTTCTGCAAGAATTATTGGAATCTTTGGAAATATCCGATTGCGCAGATAAAACATGAGTATTTGCTGTCTAAAAGTATTGACTACATAAAACTACAAAACAATGATTGAAAAGATAATGGAACCCGCTGCCAAATGTGCAGAGGTGGTGTCTAAAGAATGTGTGAAAAAAGGTGCTGAAATTGCTGGTAAGATTATGGCTCTTATGATATCTTACCTCATTACAATATGGCTTACATCAAGATATAAAGACAAAGTCCATAAAGAATTGTTAAACAAGCATGACGAAGAGACTGCCAATAGACTGACCGAACAATTCAACATAGAAGTTGAAAAGCTCAAAAAGGAAATAGTGGAGTTGAAGAAGAAGCTAAACATAACAAAAGAAGAGGCGGAGTCTCGTTTCAGAGAAGGGGTTATTCGTATTTGCAAGAAATCTGGCATATCGCCTGACAGCGTCCTTAAATAAGGCTGCGCCTGCAACTGAAGGATATATTGCCATCCGAGCCCATCGGGGGGCTTTTGGTATACTTTCCGCACGAGCATTGTCTGACGGGCAATATCTTTTTCCCCTTGAGGATGATAGGGAGAGACTCTATAGTAGAGATGTCATCCTCGGCAGAGTCTCTTTCTCGCGCCAATGCTGTCGGAGTTGCCATTGGTGGAGCGTCAGACATCACTGGCAACGCCGGGACCATCATTGTTGGTTCGTATCGGACGATACGCGCATCCGCATCGGACGGTACGTGCATCCGTATCGGACGGCACGTGCTTCCGTATCGGCCGATACGCGTCAGCAACAGTCATCTCCGCGCTGCTGAATGGCGTGAGCGTGAGGCTCTTTGGTGTCTCGTTGAGCGTGGGCGTCAATATGGAAAATACAGTTAATATGCACATTTTTTCTAATTGTCTAAAAAAAACAATTCAAAAATTTTGTTTATTCTATATTTCTTTGTATATTTGCCGCGTGATCCATTTTTCTGTACCATCGGATCGAATGTGTTATACAGACTTGTTGTCTGCATCGCAACGCAGAAGTCCGCAATGGGTGGGAAGAGAGATGCCCATGAGGGGCGTCTTGATAGTGGTGAACATAATATGAGAAGGCGTTTACTTGACGCTTTGTTCTTGACACTCTGAAATCTCGCAAGTTTCAATCGTAAGTCAGGAATGAGGTAACGGTAGATGTCCATGGGTGTGTATTCTGTGCCCATATTGTATACCTTCGTTTTTTGTGGGTATACATATTGGCGTATACATATCGGCGTGGGCTTCTGCGTTGCTCGTTCAACTTACGATGGGCAATGCGAGAGCCTCAGAGTGTGGGATGAGTGACGGAAAGACTCCCACGCTTTTTTTGTATTATCCATAAAAGAGAAAAAACTCTAAATCTTGGTTTTTTGATAGTATTATCATAATAATAAAAAAAATGAGAAAACGAGTAGGTCTATTTTTAATTGTTGCCTCGTCAATGTTGGTATCATGTGGAGATAACCAGCAGAAATCCTTGCGTAATGTAGCGGTAAACGATTCTTTATTAGCAGAGTCGGAACTTCAGAGAGATGAAGTTAACGAGGTGGTGGATATTATCAATGATGTATCTATGAGTTTGGACTCAATACAGTTGCAAGAGAACATGATCTATAAGTTGTCAAAAGATGGGAATAATCGTGATAAGATACTTGCGCAGATTAGATCTTTTCGCAAGTTGTTGGGACGTAAACAGAATAAAATCAACCAACTGATGAAAAACAATAAGGAGATGAGTAGCTCTAAAAAGGCAACCATTCGTAATCTCCAAAAGATGGTAGGATATCTACAGAAACAACTTGAAGAAAAAAATCAGCAAGTGGCACAACTTGAGGAGATTGTGAGGGATAAGGATGTCAGTATCGACAAGTTGCGCTACAATGTCAACCGTCTCGGTGCTGAATCCTATTATCTGAAGGAGCAGAACTATCAGCAAGACCGTGCACAAAACACAATCTACTACCTCGTAGCAAGTGAGAAAGAACTCAAGAAATCTGGAGTCCTGAAAGGTGGCTTCTTGAAAAAAAAGAAAATCAATAGTGAAACAATTGATAAAAAACTCTTTAGTACTAGAGATCTGAGAGTGTTCAAGACCCTCGTTATCCCATCAAAGGCCCCCAAGATTCTTACCAATAATCCTGCATCGTGTTATACACTCACTAACAATAGTGACGGTACAACAACTCTGAATATCACCAATCCAGAGAAGTTCTGGAATTTCTCTCATTTTCTGATCATTCAGCAATAACATATACATAGGGAATTCAATAATAACCATAACTAAACGTATAACATTATGAAAAAAACATTGTTTTTAGCTCTGGCAAGCATGAGCCTGGGTTCTACTGCCATGGCACAGGAAACTCCTGATGCTTCCTATCTGCGTAACTCACTTTACATGATGAAACTTGACATGCCTACTGATCGAGAAGATTACAAGGAGGCCTTTGCTATCATGGATAAGGCTTTCAATAGCATTGACTTCAGCAAAAGGTACACTAACTACAACGATTTCTCTTTGTCGGCCCGCCACGTGGACTTCGCTACACTTCCTACTGCAACCCAGGAGGAAATAGATGCTATCGATAAGGAGACCAAGATGGAGAAGATGGTCAGAGAGGCTGTTAGTAAAACTCTTAAGGAAGAGGGGTTGAAAGAAAATGTGACGCCAGAAAATGAGTTCGCAGCTCGCCTTTGTAAGTATTTTGACCAAAAACATATCGCCAACCTGTTAGTGGCAAAATGGTTTGGCGCTGACGTGAGCAACCCTGCAACATGGAATATGAGTACTATCCAGACTCTCGGCGTGAGTGGCTTGAGCGCTGAGGCTAAAGCAGATGCTGCCAAAGGCGAAAATTTGAGAAATGCTGCCAGTGGTCTTGCTGCTACCGACAAGCTCTTGGGTAATGATTATGTGTGTGCTACTCGTTATGGATATATGAGTGCAGAAGAGGTCGTGGCTATGTCTACAGCACTTATTATGAGCCAGATGGAGAACCTTCCGGCTATTGCACAGATTCCTCTGAAGAAGGGCATCGAAAAGCTCGCTTCTAGCATTAAGGGTTATTTCGTGCGTGCTAATGCTTATCTGTTCCAACTGGACTGGAAGAATGGTGATACTAAGAATTTCTATGCTAATTATTGGAACAACGGTTCTATACCTGCTAATTTTATTGAGACGGCTCCTTACAAGCTGAAATATATCGGCAAGTCATCAAAGCGTGCTCCGGCTACGATGTCTTTGAATGGTGCTAATAAGATAGAGGAACTTATCACTCGTGCCACCCTTCGTGGTACTGATGCCGCTATTGCCGCTCTGCAGCGTGACTATCAGGATTTCCGTCCTATGAGTTCTCTTCATGTGGCAGAAGATGGTAAAACGCTCATTGCTTATATTGGAATGAAGGAAGGCATCAAGGAAGGAGATGACTTTGACGTGTTCCAGAAGGCTGAGGGCGAAGATGGTCTCATCGTATGGGATAAGATAGGCTCTGTCTCTGTGGCTAAGGGTGGACTTTGGGATAACCGTGAAGGTGCAGGCGTCAAGATTGAAGGCGCTGCAGAAGATAAGGAAGAGAAGGAGACAGAGAGCAAAAATTCTTATACTATTTTCAAAGGTAGTGCCAAGAAGATGGGTGAAGGCTGCCTGATTCGTCTGGCTGGTGGCAAAGATAAGAAAAAGAAATAGATCATGAAGCAATTAGTTTTTCTTTTACTCGCACTCCTTACTTTTCCAGTCAGTGCAGACGCAGGAAAGAAGAAGAATTTTGTAGAATACAACTATGAGCTGTCGCTTGATATTCCTAATGTCGCAGCAACGTCAGGCTTCAAGGTATTCAAGGTCTGGAGCTATTGTAAGAAGCGCAATATGCTGACCAAGGAGAATTGCATGCGCAATGCTGTTCATGGCATCTTATTTAAGGGTCTGGTAGCTGCGGATACCGGCACTCAAGGTAATGTGCCCGCATTAGTTCCAGAGGGATATGAAACTCATGAAAAGTATTTCGACCATTTCTTCGAATCGGGTGAATTTAAGCAGTTCATTCAGTTTACCAGTAAAGGCGCCCAGCAAGCAGGTGATGTCGTCAAGACTAGTAATAAGGAATGGAAAGTGGGTTTGATAGTACAGGTTAATGTCAACGCTTTGCGTGTCCGTCTGGAGAAGGATGGTATCATAAAGAGCGTAAAGGGTATTTTTACAAGATAATAGTTGTATGAAGAAAGTTCTATTGTCATGGTTGATTTTCTTGGTCGTTGACGCAGCTTGGTGCCAAACGGCTCAGATGCCGACTATTATAGTCTTTCCGTCTGATCAGTGGATGGCCGATCATGGCTATGTTGAGAATGTTGATGCTGAAGGTGAGACGCAGAGACTATTCAAGTATGCTGATGCTTTCACGATGTCTCGTGACATAGCTCAGGCAATCCAGTCTATTCAGAAGGTTCTTGAGGAGAGACAGTTCAAAAACAAGGACTTGAAGGCTATCCTGGATCAGCAACAGAAGCGGGAAGCTGCAGAGATGGCGGCCAATGCTGACGGAAATGGCCATCGTGTGAGCAATACTACAATGTTGATACGGCAAGCCAATCCTGATATTCGTATTGATTTGGACTATAGCATTGAATCGTTTGGCCCAGCCCACAATATATCGTTCAGTCTGAAAGCTGTAGATGCTTATACGCTGGAGCAATGCGCTTCCATGCAGGGAACTATAGAGGGAACGATGGATCCGGTGGACTTGGCTCTTCGCAAGGGTTTTTCGGCTCATTGTGATGACTTCTGTCAGCAGTTGATAAGCTATTTCACCGACTTGCGCACCAACGGCCGAAAGGTTGTCCTCACATTCCGTGCCGCTGATGGGTCCAATATCGATTTCATGAATGGGGAGTTCGGTGATTCTGGTGATATTTATGCAGATTTTTTGCTTGATTGGTTCCAGCAGAAAGCAGTCAATCAAGGTTGTGATCAGGAAGAACTCACTGAAGACTTCGATCAGTTGCTGGTGAGAATCCCGATGTTCGATGAGGCTGGAAAAGCGGTTAACCCTGGTCGTTGGGCCCGTCAAATTGCTAAGAAGTTTCAAGCAGAGACAGGTATCCAACTGAAGTCTCAGAGTTTCGCCGATTCAGGTTTGGGTCAGGTGAATTTCTTGGTCGGTGGTATGTAATTTTTAAAGTTGCGAAGTTATGAGAATATCAAAATTCTATGTTTCCCTTCTATTGCTTTTTGTGTCGACCTTCGTAAAAGCACAAATCCAACTCACACCAATAGTAGACACGACTATAGAGGGATTGACTGAGAATAATGTCGCCATCGTAGAGAATAGGTTGCGTTCCTTCATCTCCTCTCATGGAATGATTAGTAGTTATGGAGGTCGTTTCGTTCTGGCTTGCAAAATAGCGATCCTTGAGCGTGAAGTAGCAGGAATCAAACCGATACAGCATCTTGAAGTGACATTTGCCGTAGGCGACAATGTCGCTAACAAATGTTTTGGAACTGCATCTGTTGAGTGTTTGGGCATTGGCAACTCGCAAGAACAGGCTATGACGGCAGCTTTGAGAAATATCAAGGGCGACAATCCTGAACTTGAAAAGTTGCTTGCTGTGGCCAAGGAGCGCATTATTGACTATTATGACCAGAATGCTTTAAGCATCATTGCTAAGGCAAAGGCTCTCGCCAACAGTCAACAGTGGGATCAGGCCATCTACGAACTTTCGGCTATTCCGCAAGAATGCAGCAGTAATGGAATGGCTGTAAAGCTGATAGACGATGTCTATCAGCAACATATCAATCATGACGCAGCACAAGTCCTCAATGAGGCACGTGCTGTGTGGAGTGCAGACCCTAACCCCGGACCCGCCGCAGAGCAGGCTATGAGCTTTCTTACTCAGATTGACACTTCTTCAAAATGCTACCCTCAGGCTAGGGCTTTGATGAACACCATTCAAGCTAGAGTGAAGAATGTCTCGGATTCCGATCGTGCGCATGAAAAGAATATGGAACGCAGGCGTCTTGCTGCCACTAATGCCCTCCAGCGAGAACGCATTAATGCCTGTCGTGATATTGCTGTGGCCTATGCTAAACGTAAGGTGCTCATTCAAAAGCACTATCATTCTTGGTGGTAAATGATGACCACCAGGTATCTCATCTTAATTGTCTCATTCTTGTGCCTTAACTTCTCTTCTGTTAAGGCACAAGATTATTTGTGTGATATAGATAATTTTAGGTATGACATCTACTATGAATCGAGATATGGAACAAACTTGATTGACTCTCTCGGTTCATTCATGAAGGTCGGATACCGGAAAGAGAGCAAACAGCTTCTTTGTACCTATCATATCTCAAAAGATAAAGAATATTGTTATAATGTGACCGATCTGCAGATACGTGCTGACAGTCGTATGTATACGCTTGAAAAATTCTTTCAGAATAAATATGATGCAATCCTGAAGATTATCGATGTCAGGGAGGCTGATAATATGAAAGTAGCTATAATCTATTATCGGCATCCCAACGAAGAACATTCAGATACTGTCGTTCAGCTTATTATGTTTAGTAGATTATAACTAATAACATGAGTTCGGGATAAGAAAGTCTTTGTAAAAGTTGGTAATCTCAATAATTTTTAGT
>ERZ773186.875-NODE-875-length-26873-cov-3.355918_pt1 | contig 26873 bp, 20 predicted proteins | sample MGYA00581000_ERZ773186 | MGnify/ENA primary metagenome ERZ773186 (study PRJEB29015, sample SAMEA2737752) | human gut metagenome | biome: human gut; feature: human-associated habitat; material: faeces | place: China | collected 2012 ...
TTGAACTTATTGTTCCGCTTGTTATTGCAGCAATTATTGATAAGGGTATTGCTAATAACAATACTTCGTATATATTAGGTAGATGCGGTATACTCGTTCTTCTTGCGATTGTGGGTATGGTGGCTGCAATCACAGCTCAATATTTTGCCGCAAAAGCTGCAACGGGATTTGGCAGGGAACTTCGTTCTGCGTTGTATCAAAAAATACAAACGCTTTCGTTTAATGAGCTTGATAACCTTGGTACATCATCGCTTATTACCCGTATGACTAACGACGCAAATACTGTTCAAAATGGTGTTAATCTTGTTTTAAGGCTGTTTCTGCGTTCTCCGTTTATTGTTTTCGGCGCTATGGTAATGGCATTTTTTATTGATGTTAAATGCGCACTTGTTTTTCTTGTGGCAATTGTTCTTTTATCAATCGTTATTTTTTCAATAATGGCTTATACTACACCGGGTTATAAAAAGGTTCAGTCAAACCTTGATGGTGTAACACTTATTACCAGGGAAAATTTTGAAGGTGCGCGTGTAATTCGTGCTTTCACAGGTGAAAATAACGAAATTGCTGAATTTAACAGGCGCAATTCTGCACTTTCAAGTATGCAAAAAAGTGTCGGCAGAATATCTGCTTTGCTTAATCCGGTAACATATGTAATTATAAATACAGCTATCGTTATTCTCGTTTATTCCGGCGGTGTTAAAGTTAATATCGGCGATTTAACACAGGGGCAAGTTGTTGCACTTTATAACTATATGAGCCAAATACTTGTTGAACTTATAAAACTTGCAAATTTGCTTGTTACTATTACAAAAGCCCTTGCTTCAGCAGACAGAATTAAGAATGTATTTGAGCAAAAATCAACACTTGAACATAATTTTAATGATAAAAAGTCGAATTCTTATATTGAATTTGATAATGTATCACTTAAATATCGCAATGCCGGTGATATGTCGCTTATAGATATTAGCTTTAAAGCTGATAAGGGTGATGTTATCGGTATTATCGGCAGTACCGGTTCGGGTAAGTCAAGCCTTGTATCACTCGTGCCGCATTTTTATGATGCCACAAAAGGTACTGTTTATGTTAATGGAAACGATGTTAAATCGTTAAATGATGATGAATTAAGAAACAAAATCGGTTTTGTTCAGCAAAAGGCAGTTCTTTTTAAAGGCACTGTTCGCGATAATATGAAATGGGGCAAAAAAGATGCTACTGATGCCGAGATTATCGAAGCACTTAAGCTTGCACAGGTTTATGATACTATTGTGGAAAAAGGCGGCCTTGATTTCTTTATTGCACAGGGCGGTGCAAACCTTTCAGGCGGACAAAAGCAGCGCTTATCTGTTGCCCGTGCGCTTGTAAGAAAGCCTGAAATTTTAGTTCTTGACGATTCATCATCGGCACTTGATTTTGCAACCGAAGCACGACTTCGCGAAGCTATTTATTCGCTTGATTATAACCCGACTGTATTCATTGTTTCACAAAGAGCATCATCGGTAATGAGTGCTGATAAAATTATTGTTCTTGATGACGGAAAATGTGTAGGCATGGGTACACACAGCGAACTTCTTAATTCCTGTGAGGTATATAAAGAAATTTATGTATCTCAATTCGGAAAGGAGGAAGCATGATGGCTGATAAGAAAGTTAAAAACAAAAGCGTACTTAAAAAAGTCTTTTCATATATCGGTAAATATAAGTATTATTTGATTTTGTCTATGCTTTTTGCCGCCGTTACAGTCGGCCTTACTCTTTATGCTCCTATCTTGGTAGGCCACGCAATTGACTGCATAGTAGGTAAAGATAATGTTGATTTTGATTTAATGAAATCAATTCTTATCAAAGTAGCGATTATAGTTATAGCTACTGCGATTATCCAATGGCTGATGAATGTTTGCAATAACAAAATAACATATAATGTATCACGCGATTTGCGTAAAAAGGCATTTGAAAAAATTGAAGTTCTTCCTTTTTCATATATTGATACTCATTCAAAGGGTGATATAGTCAGCCGAGTAATTACTGATGTTGACCAGCTTTCAGACGGACTTTTAATGGGATTCACTCAATTTTTTACAGGTGTTATCACGATTATAGGAACGCTCGCATTTATGCTTAGCGTAAATGTGTTTATAACAATAGTTGTAGTAATTGTTACACCTCTCTCGTTTTTTATTGCCAGATTTATTGCTAAAAAGACATTTAATATGTTTTCTCTTCAAACTAAAACCCGTGGTGAGCAAACAGCTTTTATTGATGAAATGATTTCAAACCAAAAAGTTGCCGATGCCTATTCAATGGATGATGAAAACAAAAAACGCTTTGATGAAATAAATGATGATTTGGCGAAATATTCGCTTAAGGCTACTTTCTTTTCATCAATTACAAACCCTGCAACAAGATTTGTAAACAGTATTGTTTATGCCGCCGTTGCATTATTTGGTGCTATAATGGCTGTTAAGGGTAATATAACAGTTGGTATTCTTTCTTGCTTTTTATCATATGCTAATCAGTATACAAAGCCTTTTAATGAAATAAGTTCGGTTGTTACAGAACTTCAAAATGCAATGGCTTGCGCCTGTCGTGTGTTTGAACTTATTGAAGAAACACCTCAAATACCTGACAGCATTGACGCAAAGGAACTTTCAAATGTTAAGGGCGATATTGATATTAGCAATTTGTATTTTTCATATAATCCTGAAAAAGAACTTCTTAAAGATGTAAATGTATCTGTTACTTCCGGCAAAACTGTTGCTATTGTTGGCCCTACCGGTTGCGGAAAAACAACACTTATAAATCTTTTAATGCGCTTTTATGACCCCAATTCAGGTTCTGTATCAGTTGACGGTGTAAATACTCAAAATATTACCCGTCAGTCACTCAGGCAGAATTTTGGTATGGTTCTTCAGGATACTTGGCTTAAAAGCGGCTCAATTGCTGATAATATTCGCTTGGGCAAACCTGATGCAACATACGAAGAAATAGTAGAAGCCGCTAAAAAAGCTCACGCTCATTCATTTATCAAGCGTTTGCCTGACGGCTATAATACCAAAATAGGAGAGGACGGCGGTTCACTTTCACAGGGGCAAAAGCAGCTTCTTTGTATTACGCGTTTAATGCTATGTCCGCCGCCTATGCTTATTCTTGATGAAGCTACATCATCAATTGATACAAGAACCGAAATCAGAATTCAAAAGGCATTTAATACGCTTATGAAGGACAGAACTACTTTCATAGTAGCACATCGCCTTTCAACTATTCAAAATGCGGACTTGATTTTGGTTATGAATAACGGTAATATAATTGAGCAGGGAACTCACGATTCCCTATATGCACAAAAAGGTTTTTATTATAATTTGTATAATTCACAGTTTCCAAAAGCTTGATGTTTGAGGAGAATAATTTATGAAAATTACTATCATCGGTGCAGGTAAACTTGGTGTTATGCTTGCAAAAACGCTGACAGCTGAAAATCACGATATAACTGTTATTGACATTAACGAAGATAAAGTTGAAAAGCTTGCTGAAATGCTTGATGTTCAAGGCGTCGGTGGCAGCGCAACACATTATAATGTGTTAGAAGAAGCTGATATGAAGAATTGTGACTTGCTTATTTGTACAACTCCTTCTGATGAAAAAAATATTTTGTCCTGCCTTATTGCAAGAAAAATGGGCGCAAAGCATACAATAGCCCGTGTAAGAAATCCTGAGTATTCGGCACAAATGAATTTTATGCGTGATGAACTCGGCATTTCGATGATGATAAATCCCGATTTTGCGGCAGCTCTTGAAATATTTCGCATTTTGCAATTTCCGTCAGCTTCTACCGTTGAGTCGTTTTCTCATGGCAGAATACATATGGCAGGTTTGAAGGTTTCTGAAACAAGCCTTTTGGCTAATCGCAAAATAAGTGAAATTCCAAATAAATTTATTAACTCTTTCATTATTTGTGCGGTTTGCCGCGGGGATGATGTATTTATTCCAAACGGTGATTTTATTATTTTACCCGGTGATATTCTTCACATTACCGGCTCTCATCACGATTTGGGAAAAATAGTTAAGGAACTTATAGCTAAAAAATCAACTAATATAAAAAGCGTAATGCTTATAGGCGGTTCAAGAATTTCAATTTATCTTTGCAATATGCTTACAGCTTCAGGCAAAGATGTAGTCGTAATTGAAAAAAATAAGAATAATTGCGATAAGCTTTATGAACATTGCCCTAAAGCTACAATAATAAACGGTGACGCCGGTGATTATGAACTTCTTGCGGAAGAGGGTATTGATAAGGTCGATGCAGTTGTTACTTTAACCGATACCGATGAAGTCAATTTCCTTGTTTCAATGTATAGTGAAAGTATTGGCGTTCCTAAAAATATCACAAAAATTAACAATCAAAATTTAAGCCGAATGCTTACAAAAATGGGCATGGAATCATATGTTAATATTTCTGAAATAACAAGTGATATTATTACCCAATATGTAAGAGCAAGGTCAAGTGTAAGTTCATCAAATATGAAAACACTTTACAAGCTTGTAGACGGTAAAATTGAAGCTATTGAATTTGCGGCCGGCAGGGACATTAAGTTTTTAAATAAGCCTATTTCAACTCTTAAAATTAAAAAGGATATTTTGATAGCGGCAATACAGCGTAAAAATAAAACTATATTCCCGACAGGCTCTGATGTTATCAAAGAAAACGACAGAGTTATTATTGTTTCAAAAGATACAAAAATATATAGTTTAAACGACATTTTATCGTAAGGAGCCGGGTATGAATTACAGGTCTGTTTTTTATGTTCTTGGTAAAATTATGAATATTTTAGGCCTTTTGATGCTTTTACCGCTTTTTGTTTCGGTTTATTATAATTTGCAGGGTTTTCAAGAGGCTGATTATATATCTTTCATTATTCCCGTTGCACTGTTGCTTTTCCTTGGCCAATTATTAAAGTTTTTTAAGCCACAATCGGTTAAAATTTATGCACGCGAAGGTTTGGTTATATGCGGCTTGGGTTGGATACTTGTGTCACTGTTTGGCTCACTTCCGTTTATTATAAGCGGCGCAATTCCTAATTTTGTTAATGCTTTTTTTGAAACCACATCAGGTTTTACCACCACCGGTGCAACTGTATTAAATGAAATTGAATCTTTGCCTAAATCGATTCTTTTTTGGCGCAGTTTTACTCACTGGATTGGCGGAATGGGTATACTTTCATTTCTTATTGCAATTGTTCCTAAATCAAACAGCAATTCAATGTATGTTATGAAAGCTGAAGTTCCAGGCCCAATGGCAGGTAAAGTTACACCTAAAATATCTGAAAGTGCAAGGTCACTTTATATAATTTATTCTGTTATGACTGTTATTCAAATTTTGATTTTGTTTTTCGGAACAAGGATAACAGGTGAAAACTTAAGACTTTTTGACAGTGTTGTCACTTCATTTGCAACTGCCGGTACAGGAGGTTTCAGCGTACTTAATGATTCAATTTTAGGGTATCACAGCAAGTTTGTAGAATGGGTATGCGTAATTTTTATGTTCCTTTTCGGTGTTAACTTTAATTTGTATTTCTTTTTGCTTACTAAAAAATATAAGGAAGCTTTTAAAGATGAAGAATTTAGAACATATGTAATTATTAACCTTACATTTATAATTTTAATTACTCTTAATATTATGGGTTCATATTCTAATGTTTTTGATGCAATTCGTGATTCTTTTTTTGCTGTTAACACTTGTATGAGTACAACGGGATTCGGTACAGCCGATTTTGATATGTGGCCTTCATTTTCTAAAATATTGCTTTTGGTTTCTATGTGTATCGGTTGCTGTGCCGGTTCAACAGGCGGAGGTATCAAAGTCTCAAGAATTGTACTTTATACAAAGCAAATTTTCCGTGATTTAAGGCTTTCAACCCGCCCTAATACAGTAATCAAAGTTAGGATGAATAAAAGAGTAGTTGATGCAAAAGTTCTTCGTGGTGTTGATGTTTATTTAATCATTTATGTTGCTTTTCTGATAATTTCAACCTTATTTTTATCAATGTTTGAAAATTGCAGTATAACAACTTGTTTTTCAGGTGTTGTTGCTTGCTTTAATAATATTGGCCCGGGGCTTGAGGCACTCGGCCCAACTAAAAATTTTGAATTTTTAAGTTTACCGTCTAAAATAGTTTTAATTATTGATATGCTTGCAGGCAGGCTTGAACTTTTCCCGATAATAGTTCTTTTTTCACCGATTACTTGGAAAAAGGCAAAATAATAAATGATATAACCACTGACTTGTTCGTTTATTTATTGAATAGGTCAGTGGTTATTTTTTTATAATATTATCAGTTTTTTAGTTATTTTTGAAAGATTTTCTCTTCCTCTTGGTGAAATATAAAGCAAATCTTCAATTCTTATTCCAAATTTATTCGGTATGTAAATTCCGGGTTCAATTGATGTTACATTGCCTATTTCATAAGTGTCTTTGCTTCTTGGGGATGCGTTATATCCCTCGTGTATGTCAAGTCCTACTCCGTGTCCTAAGCTATGCCTGAAATATTTTGCCATATCTTTTTTGTCTAAAACATCATAAGCTTTTTGGTACACATCTGCACATTTTTGCCCTGCGCTTAGTGCTTTTATTCCTTCAAGCTGTGCTTTTAAAACAAGCTCGTACGCTTCTTCCATTTCATCGGTTGCATGGTCTATTGCAATTGTTCTTGTCATATCCGAATGGTAACCCATATATGTTGCACCGAAATCAAAAAGGACAAAGTCACCTGCTTGCACTTTTCTGTCACTCGGTGTACCGTGTGGCATTGATGTGTGTGTACCGGTGAGGAGAATTGTATCAAAGCTGACTTTTTCAGAGCCGTTTTTTGCCATTATGTAATCAAATAAAGATGCAAGTTCTTTTTCTGTTTTTCCTGCTTTAACTTCATTTAATAACTCTAAAAATGATTTTTCGGCAATATTATTTGCTTCTTTCATAAGCTCAATTTCAAAAGGCTCTTTTTTATTTCTCAAAAGCATCAATTCGTGGTTTAGTTCAACAAATTCACATCCGCTGAACTTTTGCGTATATGTTTTATATTGAAGAAGTGAAATTGTCTCATTTTCATATAAAAGCTTTTTTATGTTTTCTTTTTCAATTATTTCTTTTGCGGTATCACTGAATGATGTTTTTATTTCAATAACTTTAACACCTGTTTTTTGTGCATTTATTTGCGCAATTTCCGTGTAGCGTGAGTCAACAATGTGATAAGCACTTGCCCCTTTTGTAACGATAATTACACCCTCACTCGGCGAAAATGAACATATATAATGCATATTGCTTTCGTTAAACAGGATTATAGCATCGCATTTTTTATCATTTACTAATTTAGCAACTTTTTCAATATTTATATACATTTTATTACCTACTTTCTTACTCATTTATGATAATCTCATTTTTGTTTAAAGTCAATATTTATAGTGATTATTGACAAAGTTAAATTGATGTGTTATCGTTTTAATATATTTAATAATTTGCGTATTTAGGAGAATTTTATGGAAAAATACTTGATTAACCCAAATCATAAAGTGAGTAAAATCAACAAGGATATTTATGGCCATTTTTCAGAACATCTCGGCAGATGTATTTATGAGGGTATTTTCGTCGGCAAGGATTCTAAAATTCCTAATGTGAACGGAATGAGAATTGATGTTGTAAATGCGCTTAAAGATATGGGCATACCTGTTTTAAGATGGCCGGGCGGTTGCTTTGCAGATGAATACCATTGGAAAGACGGCATAGGTGATTTATCTAACCGTAAAAAAATGGTTAATACTCATTGGGGCGGTGTTGTTGAAGATAATTCATTCGGTACGCACGAATATTTTGAACTTTGTCGCCAGCTTGGTTGTGATACTTACATTAACGGTAATGTGGGTTCCGGCACAGTTGAAGAAATGAACGAATGGGTTGAATATATGACTTTTGACGGGGTATCGCAGATGGCTGAACTTCGCAAGAAAAACGGTCAGGAAAAGCCTTGGAAAATTAAATATTTCGGTGTAGGAAACGAATCTTGGGGTTGCGGCGGAAATATGGACCCTGAATATTATGGCTGCTTATATAAGAGATATAATACATATGTGCGTGATTATGACAGTGCAAATAAAATAAAGCGCATTGCCTGTGGCCCTAATGTTGATGATTATCACTGGACAAGAGAGGTAATGGATAAAGTAAAGCATCATGCACAGGGTATATCACTGCATTATTATACTGTTCCCGGGGATACTTGGGAACATAAAGGTTCAGCTACTCAATTTGATACTAAAGAATATTATAAAACTATTGCAAAAGCATACAGAATTGAAGAACTTATCAATAATCATATTGCTGTTATGAATTCAATTAACCCACAGCAGTGGGTACAGCTTATTGTTGATGAATGGGGTACTTGGTATGATGTTGAACCCGGAACTAATCCTGGATTTCTTTATCAGCAAAATACTATGCGTGACGCTATGGTTGCCGCATTAACGCTTAATATTTTTAATAAGCACAGCGACAGAATTATGATGGCAAATATAGCTCAAACCGTCAATGTACTTCAGGCAATGATTTTGACTGATGCCGAAAAAATGGTGTTAACACCTACATATTATGTATTTAAAATGTTTAAAGAACATCAAAATAATATGCTTCTCGGCTCATTCATTACATCTGATACTATTGAATCTAAAGAAGCAAAAAGGTCCTGTCCTATGCTTATAGAATCGGCTTCAATAGATGAAAACGGTGTAATTTATTCTACAATTGCAAATGTGTCAGATAAAAAGCCGGCTAAAATTAAATGCCAAATTGCCGACAGAAAGATTAAAAGCATTAAAGCGGAAATTCTTTGCGGTGATATACATGATAAAAACGATTTTGAAAATGCCGATAATGTTAAAATTGAAGAATTTACTGATTTCAGGCAGCTAAAAGACGGATTCACAGCTACACTTCCTGCTTGCAGTGTTGTTAAATTTATAATTGAATAATGAAAAAATGTAAACGCTGCCTGCTTCTTGAAGCCGGTGAAAAAGCTTCATACAAAACTGTATCCGATTATATGGATAATCTTGATAATTCATTAAAGGTTGATGAAAAGCAGTATAAATTAAGACTTGAAAAGTGCAAAAACTGTGATTATCTGATTTCCGGTATGTGCCTTAAGTGCGGCTGCTATGTTGAAATTCGAGCCTTGCTTAAAGATAAACATTGTGCCTGTTATGATAATAGATTATGGTGATAAGGTTAGGAAAATAAATGAAAAATAATTTGTCAAATTTTAATTTTGGTCTTGCTCTGTCAGACCACAAAAATAAAGACAGATTTACAAATAAATATTACGAAAATTCATTAGATGAAAATTATCCGATTAAGAATTTTAATGAGGTATCGGTAAATTCATCTAATCCAAATTTGAGCAGAAACGGGCATAGGCAGAGAATGAGGAGAACATATCTCCTCGGCGGAATGGAAAATGCACCTGACCACAATTTGCTTGAATTGTTTTTATCAATAATTATTCCTCAAAAAGATGTAAAACAGCTTGCGTATGATTTGATTAACCGTTTCGGTTCGCTTGAAGGTGTGCTTAATGCCGATGCTAACCAGCTTATGAATGTCAGCGGTATCGGTGAGTCGGCTGCAGTCGGTATCAAAATGGTTGTGGAGTTAAACAAAAGAGTAATTACAAACAGAAATAAAAATGTTACCGACCTTAACTGTTCCGGCGAAGCGATTGCTTATTGTGCTAATCTTTTGAAGTATGAGAAAACCGAGAAATTATATATGATTTCGCTCAATAATGACGGTTCTATAATAAATCTTCATTTGATAGGTGAGGGCAACGCCAACACCGCTCCGTCAAATACCCGCGAAATTCTTGAATCTGCAATTATTGATAAAGCTTCGGGTGTGCTGTTTACTCATAATCATCCCGGTGGTTCAAGTAAAGCTTCAGATGCAGATTTGAACTTTTCTGTTTCAATTGATAAACTTCTTCAAAGTGTTGATATTAACTTTATTGACCATATTATAATAGGCAATGATGAACCTTTTTCATTGCGTATGAGTTTTATGAAAGATGAATGGTAAAATAAACAACTCTGTTCAAAATGAACGGAGTTGTTTATTTTTACACATATTGGTAATAATAACTGTATGAACAGTTATAAATATTTGAATAAGTTTAAAAATACAATGTTAGTTGCGCTTGCGTTATCATCGGTAATAGCTTTGATTTCTCAAGGTTTAGTATACATTGGAGAAAAATTTAATAATGCTTCTTTTTTTGATAATATTTCAAATACTCTTATTAGCTTTATTCCGCTGTGCTTTTCATTTTTTATTACATTTTATTTAAGTGACGGTAGAAAAACTTATAAAGCCTTTTTTGTCCTTTTTTGCACATTTTTGTTTTATTCTGTTTTTACGCAGTCACAAAGTTTTGTTTTTTCATTGCTAATTTCACTTCTTGCATATTATTGCTTTAAAAATTTGAATTTAATAACAGGTTCTTTGTTGATTCTTTTATGTTCAGTCATATTTGCTGTGCTTTTTACTTACCTTTATGATTATTATAAAAATTTAATTATGGTAATTTCAACATTTATATCAAATAAAGGTAATTTATCCTCGGCACTTTTCGGCCTGTTAAATACCGTTCTTTCGGCATTTGATGTATCAAGTTTTAGTGATATGTTTTATTACAAAAGCTTCGGTTCAAGCACGGTGATTGGAACTAATGTTATCAGCGGTGCAATAAATTTGTTTAAAAATGATATTTCATCAAATAGTGTTAATATGTATTTATCAGGCCATTCTTATTTAATTTTTCTTTTATCAGGTGCTTTTTCATTTTTAAATACCAAACTTAAAGGTTTTGAAAAGTTTGTTTTTATTATTGTGTTTGCTTCAATGTTTCTTTGCGGCAATGTAAATTATTTTCTTTTTTATATATTTATCGAAAGCCCATATATGTTTTTTAGCATTTGCGTTATGGCGTCGCTTTGTTATTTTTCAGCGGCAATAATTCAAATATCTTCCGGCTTTATATACGGCGGCGGAATATTTGAGATACTTTTAAACAGCGATAAATATGTTTATTTAATTACAGGTTCGATAGTTTTTGTTGCAATCGGTTATTTTGTTTCAAAGTATTTTTATGAAAAATACGGTGTAAGTTCGTGTTTTAATATTTATATTCCGAAAAGGCTTAGAAAAACGGTGTCTTCTCTCGGAGGTGTGCAAAATATTATCAGAATATCAAATGATTTGATTGAAGTAAGAAATCCTAAACTTATAAATGAAATTGATTTGAAATGTGAAGTTAAAGAAAATCAAATTAAAATTGATTTGAATAAAATTTCCGACTTGAAAGAATATTTGGGTTAAGTTATAATATTTTCGGTGATATTATGACTGTCAGAGAAATGCTGTTTGAAAATCAAGATGTTAAATACGGCGATTTTCATTCAAAACTTATTCCCGGTATTGATAGGGGCGAGATTATTGGTGTTAGGCTTCCTGTTATCAGGAAAATAGCTAAAAAAGCTGCACTTGATGATTTAGATATAAATACTTTTTATTATGAAGAAAAAATGATAAAAGGTATGGTTATTGAATATAATAAGAAGCTTTCACTTGATGAGCGATTTGCGCTTCTTGATGATTTTGTACCTTTAATTGATAATTGGGCAATATGTGATTGTTGCTGTGCAACTTATAAATTCACATTAAAAAATCTAAACGAAGTATTTAATTATATTTTGAAGTATAAAGACGGCAGCGAATACGAAGTTAGATTTATGTGTGTTATGATGCTTGATTATTTCCTGAAAAATGAATTTATCGAAGAGGTATTAAGTACTCTTTTATCACTTAATCGTGATGAATATTATATCAATATGGCAGTGGCTTGGGCACTTGCTACTGCTTATGTAAATTTTAAAGATAAAGTTAATCCTGTTTTGGAAAACAAGGTGTTGCCTGCCTGGGTTCATAATAAAACGATTCAAAAAATATGTGAATCATACAGAATATGCGATGATGATAAAAAATATTTAAAAACTCTTAAAATAAAATAGTGAAAAACGACGGTGTTTTTCACTATTTTATTTTATTTTATAAAGTATTGACATAATAATATTCTGTGACTATAATACAGTTGGTTTTGAAATATATGTTTGAAAGGCAAGCGATTTTTTTGCAAAAAAGTTTAGCGAAAAATAATAAAAATACTTTGTTGATGACGCAAGGCAATGTTTGGAAACTTCTTGTCACTTTTTCAATTCCTCTTATTATCGGCAATTTGCTTCAGCAGATGTATAATACCGCCGATTCAATTATAGTAGGCAATTTTGTGGGAAGTAACGGGTTGGCCGCTGTCGGCTCCGGCACTGCATTGATAAATTTGATTATTGCTTTTGCACAGGGTGCTGCCGTCGGCGCAGGCGTAGTTGTTTCGCAATACATAGGTGCTGATAAAAAAGATAAAATCAAAATTTCTGTTCATACTTCAATTTGTATTTCAATAATACTCGGATTGATTTTGTCTTTACTTGGAATTTTTGCTTCACCGTCTTTGCTTATTATGATGAAAACACCTAAAGTGGTATTAAAATCATCTATCCTTTATCTTCAAATTTACTGCGGTGGCTTAATATTCAATGTTATATATAATATGGCTACCGGAATATTAAACGCAGCCGGAAATTCCAAAAAACCGCTGGTTTATCTTGCAATAGCCTCATTTACAAATATTATACTTGATTTGTTATTTATTAAAATATTTAAACTTGGTGTAATGGGCGCTGCAATAGCAACCGATATAAGCCAGGCAATTTCCTGTATATTGGCAATAGGCTATTTGCTGAAAGTAAAATCAGATTATAAACTTTACATAAAAGATTTAAAAATCAATAAAGAAACAGCTGTAAAAATTATAAAAATCGGATTGCCGACTGCTATTCAAAATATGGTTATTTCTTTTTCCAATGTGCTTGTACAATCAAGCGTTAATGCTTACGGTGCAACTGCAATGGCAGGGTATGCGGCTTATCTTAAAATTGACGGATTTAACATTCTGCCTGTTTTAAGTATCAGTATGGCTGTTACTACATTCACAGGGCAAAATGTTGGCGCAAACAGGCTTGATAGGGTTAAAAAAGGTATGTATTCATCGCTTATCATGGTACTTGTTTACACAGCATTTATAGGTGCGGTTTTACTTATTTTTTCACATCAAGTTTTAGGCTTGTTTACTCACAGTGCTCAAGTTATTATGTATGGTCAATTAGCCATGAAATATTTTTGCCCGTATTATTTCCTTTTGGGTATACTTAATGTTCTTGCAGGAACCGTAAGGGGTGCAGGCAAGGGAATTCCGCCGATGATTATTCTTCTTTTTTCAATGTGTATTTTCCGTATATTATGGATTAAAATTGCATTGCCGTTTTATTCATCAATTGACGGAGTATTTATTCTTTATCCTATTTCTTGGCTTGTTGGAGCAATTTTAATGATTTTTTATACAAAATTCGGCAAGTGGTTGCCTCATAAGCAGATGGAGAAAAAAGAAAATAGTTAATCCTATTGACTTTAATAATTGGTATGATATAATATCTTCACGAAAACAAGTGTGGATTTTTCCTGACTTATGTCATCTTTTCGCCATGCAGTCTTTTTTGACTGTGTGGCTTATTTTATGCCTAAATAAAGGAGAATTTATGAAAAACGATACTTTTATGAAGGAAAAGCCTGTTTTTCCTCTTATTATATCTATGGCACTGCCTATGATAATTTCAATGTGTGTTAATTCGCTTTATAATATTGTAGACAGCTATTTTGTAGCGAAAATCAGTGAAGACGCAATGACTTCGCTTTCGCTTGTATATCCTGTTCAAAATTTTGTTAACGCTGTTGCTATCGGTTTCGGTGTAGGTATAAATGCTGTAATTGCTTTTTATCTTGGCGCAGGGGATAAAAATAAAGCTGATAGTGCAGCAACTCAAGGTTTTCTTCTTTCGATTATTCACGGTGTTGTATTGACTGCCACCTGCATTTTTATTATGAAACCTTTTCTTTTAGCATTTACTAAAGACGGAAATGTTATTTCCCTTGGTGTTCAGTATTGTAATATTGTTTTTCTTTTTACAGTGATTAACAGCCTTAATCTCTTTTTTGAAAAGCTTTTTCAGGCAGAGGGAAATATGAAAATTACAATGATAGGGTTAATGGTAGGGTGCATCACAAATATTATCCTTGACCCGGTTATGATTTTTGGACTTGCATTTTTTCCGAAAATGGGAATTAAAGGTGCGGCTTTGGCAACTGCTCTTGGGCAATGTGTTACTTTTTTGATATATTTAATTTACTATTTTGCTAAACCGGGCAGTGTAAGAGTGAATAAAAAATACTTTAAGTTAACATCATATATTGTTAAAAAGCTTTATTCTATCGGTATTCCTGCAATTTTAAATTTGGCACTTCCGTCAATACTTATTTCTTCGTTAAATGCCATATTGGCAACTTTTTCGCAGGTATATGTATTGGTACTCGGCGTATATTATAAACTTCAAACTTTTCTTTATTTAACCGCCAACGGTATAATTCAGGGAATGAGGCCTATTATTGCTTATAATTACGGTGCAGGTGAATATAAAAGAGTACGCAAAATTTATAACTATGTCCTTATTATGATTGCGATTATTATGGCAGTAGGTATGGTTATTTGCTTAACTGTTCCGTCAAATATAATTTCAATGTTCACATCTAACAGCGAAACTGTAAAGCTTGGTGCAACTGCTTTAAAAATTATAAGTGCAGGTTTTGTATTTTCTGCTGTGTCTGTAACCTCTTGCGGTGCTCTTGAAGGACTTAGTAAGGGCTTTCCGTCACTCGTGATTTCGCTTTGCAGATATATAGTTATAATTATTCCGTCAGCATTTGTTTTAAGCAAATTTTTCGCCGCAATCGGTGTTTGGCACGCGTTTTGGGTTGCTGAATTATTAACTGCAATTATATCAATATTTGTTTATAAAAAGTCTGTTAAATTTAATAAGAATTAAAGAAAGCACCTAAAGGTTATAAATTTCCTTTAGGTGCTGTTTTTAAAATATTAAGTTTATAACAATGCATAAAATTGAGCCGGCAAAAAGCGGTGTGATTATTGAAAGCAGCGTGTATTTTATGCTTCTTGTTTCTTTGATTATGGTGAAAAGTGTTGTTGCACACGGAAAATGAAACATACTGAAAATGCAGGCACATATTGCTGTTTTCACAGTCCATCCGTTAGTAATCAATATTTCTTTTAAGCTTTCAATTGATGAATAGTCGCTTATTACCGATGTTGATAAATATGCCATCAATGCTATCGGCAGTACAATTTCATTTGCCGGAAGCCCGATTATAAATGCCATCAGCATTACACCGTCAAGACCGATTAAATTACCGATAGGTTCGAGCTTATTACTTATAATAATCAGCAGGGAAGAACTGTCAATTTGTATATTTGCAAGTGCCCATATCATTAAACCGGCGGGCAGTGCAACAACTACTGCTCTGAAAAGGACTAACAATATTTTTTCTCTTACAGTTGTTAAAATTACATTTTTAAAATCAGGCATCCGATATTTAGGCAGTTCAAAAACAAGCGAACTGCTTTTTCCTTTTAATACAGTCAGGCTGAGAATTTTAGAGCATATCATTGTGCCGAAAACCGAAATCACGAGAAAGAGTAAAAGCACTAAACTTGCATAAAATGAATTTTTAGCAAGAAATATAGATATTATTGCTATTAAAAAAGGAAATCTGCCGTTGCAAGGGGTTAGGGAATTGGTAATGATTGCAATTGAACGCTCACGCGGTGAATCAATTATTCTTGCTCCGGTAACGCCGACTGCATTGCACCCAAGTCCCATACAGGTGGTTAAAGCCTGCTTGCCGCACGCATTGCATTTTTCAAAAGGTCTGTCAAGGTTAAATGCAAATCTTGGCAGTATTCCCCAATCTTCCAATATTGCAAACAGCGGAAAAAATATCGCCATAGGCGGAAGCATAACCGCTACAACCCATAATAATACTTTGAGCATTCCGTCAATAAGCAGGCTGATTATTATCGGTGAAATGCCGAACTCTCTCATTTTGTCTGACAAAAATTCTTCAAAGTTAAAAAATGCAGATGAAAGTATTTCACTCGGATAATTTGAGCCTTTTATAGTTATCCATAATATTATGCCGAACATTATCAGCATTATAGGTATGGATGTATATTTTCCAAGTATTATTTTATCTATAAATTCATCTCGTTTTTCTTTTTTAGACGGAGCTTGCGTTACTGCTTTATCTGTTACAAATTCGGCTTTGTACGCAAGGTTTTCAATATCTATTTTGTTTAAATCATATTCTTTTTTTGAGTAGTAATCTTCGCTGTTGGTGGATATTAAATGTATTTCTTCCAGCAGTTCGTTTATACCTTTTCCGCTTCTTGCAGTTGCTTTAATTACAGGTACACCAAGCAGATTGCTTAAAATATTTTTATCTATTTCTATGTTTCTTTTTTTCGCTTCATCGCATAAATTGAGCATTACTACTACTTTGTTTGTTATTTCTAATATTTGATAAAACAGCATTAAGTTTCGTTGCAGTAATGTGGAGTCGATTACAATTACAACACAGTCGTACTTTTCTTTAAGCAGATATTCGCCTGCAACTCGTTCTTCTTCGCTTGACGGTATTAAGCTGTATGTACCCGGCAAATCTATTAACCTGTAATTGTTATATTTATAATAGAAATTACCGTCTGCCGAGTCTACTGTTTTACCTGTCCAGTTACCTGTGTGCTGGTGCATTCCTGTTAATTCGTTAAATACTGTGCTTTTTCCTACATTGGGATTACCCATCAGCAATACTTTTTTCTCTTTCATATTTGTGCCACCTCAATTTTTTGGGCGTCTTTTTTTCTTATGGCAAGCTTGCTTGAACATATTTGGTATGCAATGGGGGAACGGCTTATTCCAATATTTTTACATTCAATCTTTTGCCCTTTTGATATTCCGAGTTCACCTAATCTGTGTTTTAATGAGCAGTTTTCACTTATAGTTACAATTTTGCATATTTCATTTTCTTTCATTTGCGATAGAAGCATATATTTTCACACCTTTCGTGTACTTTTTGCTATGATCATTCTATGCTTGGTGGCAGAATTTGTTAAATTGTCGATTTCTATTGAAATTATTGTTTAAGCGTGATAAAATACTATGTGTAATTTATTTTAAATAAGGGGTATTTTTTTATGGGAAATCAATTTATTATGCCGGGCCGGGTGTTTTATGGCGAAAATGCACTTGCAAATGCAAGCGATGTAATTGCCTCTCTCGGTAAAAAAGCACTTGTTGTTACCGACCCTATGATGATGAAGCTCGGTACTGCTAAAATGGTTACCGATATACTTGATGAAAAAGGAATTCACTATGCAATTTATTCAAATATTACAGGTGAGCCTACTGATAAAATGATTGAAGCAGGACTTGATGTTTATAATGACCAAGGCTGTGATTTTCTTATTGCGGTAGGCGGCGGTTCACCGATTGATTCAATGAAGGCTATTGCCGCTGTATCAACAAGCGGCGGTTCTATTGATGATTATCTTGGAAAAGTAATTACAGTTCCTACTCCGCCTATGGTTGCTATTCCTACTACATCAGGTACAGGTTCTGAAGCAACACAGTTTACAATAATTACTAACACTGAAAAGGATATTAAAATGCTTCTTAAAGGTGCGGTGCTTATGCCGGATATTGCTATTGATGACCCTGCATTTACGCTCACAGCACCTAAAAGTGTCACCGCTGCAACAGGACTTGATGCACTTTGCCACGCAAGTGAAGCATATACCTCGCGCAAGTCACAGCCGCTTACTGATGAATTTGCAATTTCTGCAATAAAAAAGATATTCAAGTATCTCCCGATTTGTTATAATGACGGCAGTAATGTTGAAGCAAGGGCGCAAATGTCACTTGCAGCATTTGAAGCAGGTGTAGCGTTTAATAATGCCTCTGTAACAGTTATTCACGGTATGAGCAGGCCTATCGGCGCACTTTTCCATGTACCGCACGGCATCAGCAATGCAATGCTTCTTTCAGCTTGCTTTAGCTATGTTTATGACGGTGCATATGGCAGATTTGCTGATATGGCACGCGAAATCGGTGTTGCAGATGAAAAAGACGATGATAAATCGGCAGCTGAGAAGTTTATTGCCGCTTGCAATGAACTTTGCAAGATTTGTGAAATTCCGAGCCTTGAAGAATATGGAATTAACAAAGATGATTTCTTCGCTAATATGGATAAAATGGCAGAGGACGCTATGGCTTCCGGCTCACCGTCAAACACTATTAAGGAACTTAATAAAGAAGATTTATTAAACATTTACAAAGAGCTTTGGAAATAAAGGAGAGAATATGAAAAAGATTATTAAAATATTCAGCGCAATATTAGCTGTTATTATGGTGCTTTCATCAACTTCAGTCGCGTTTGCTTATACACAAACTTACAGCAAGTATGATGATAAAACATATATTCATAACACAAGATTTGATGCCTTGCCTAAAGTTATTGGCATTGATGTATCAGAGCATAATAAAACTATCGACTTTAATAAGGTTAAGGCTGACGGTATTGATTTTGTTTATGTAAGGGTGGGTTATACAGGATATACTAAATCAAAGCTTTCACTCAATTATGACCCTTATTATCAAACCAATATTGCAAATGCGCTTGCTGCCGGGCTTCAGGTTGGTGTTTATTGGTATTCGCAGGCACTTAATGAATCAGAAGCTTCGCAGGAAGCAAATATGCTTCTTAACGCAATTGCAGGCTATAATGTTACATTGCCTGTTGTAGACGATTATGAATTTGCACCTGTTGGCGACAGAGGCAGGCTTAACAGTGCTAATCTTTCAAAAGACCAAATGACTGCTAATTCACTTGCATTTTTAAATACTGTTGCTCAAAGGGGATATGTACCTTGCCTTTATGCAAATAAGTCCTTCTTGGAAAACAGGGTAAATGCTTCGCAAATTGCACAAATTGCAAAGATATGGCTTGCTCATTACAATACAGTTACAGGCTATGCCGGTGATTATGAATATTGGCAGTTTACTTCAGACGGTAAAGTTGATGGTATTTCAGGCAGAGTTGATATGAATGTTTGGTATCAAGGTGCTATGCCTGTGCCAAATCCTTCCCCTAAAAAAGTTACCGGTGTTAAGCTTAAGAAAAGAACAAATACTACTTTGACTTTCACTTGGAATAAGCAAGTTTCGGCAACATATTATAATATTTATAAGTATGACTTTAGTGCCGATAAATATGTTTATTTAGGTTCTACTCAAGGTAATGTAAATTCTTATTACATTTCAGGTATTCCTGAAGGTTCATATAACAAATTTAAAGTTTCAGCTGTTGCTCTTGGCGTCGAAGGGGCAAAAAGTGCTGTATATAAAGAAGTAAACACACCTAAAAAGGTGAAAATAAAACTTGCCAAGAGTAAAAAGAAAAAGAAAATTACTTATAAGTGGAAGAAAGTAAAATGCACGGGTTATCAATATCAGTGGTCAACAAGCAAAAAATTTAAAAAGAATTATTTGACTAAAACAACTAAAAATACATCAGTTACTATTAAGACATCAAAAAGTAAAAAAACTTATTATGTTCGCGTAAGGGCGTATGTTAAACATCCAAACGGTACTAAGTATTACGGTAAATGGTCAACTGTTAAAAAAGTAAAAGTTAAATAAATTGAAAAGGCACATCAAGATAAAATCTTGATGTGCCTTTTTTTATTAAAGCTCCTTTAAAAATCTTATTTGCTCTTTTTCATTTTTGTAACCGAGTTTGCGATAGAATTCGTGTGCTTCTTTTCTTGAATATCCCGAGTTGACTCTGATTTTATTTATTCCGATTGATAATGCCCAATTTTCAACCGCTTTAATAAGTTTAGTGCCTATTTTATGCTTTCTGTATTCTTTTGATACAGCCAAGCCTAAAAAATTAACAAGTTCATCAAAATAGAGCGTTTTGTATACTTGAGCGTGCAAATAGCCGACTGCTTTTCCGTCATAATCCGCAACAAATACTCTCTCGTTTTTTAAATCAAGTTCTTCTAATCTTGTTTTTACTAATTTTTCATTGCAATTGTAACCTAAATCGTCACAAGATATTTTGCAAATATCCTTATAGTCATCAACTTTTGCAAGCCGAATAGTCAATTTGCTGTCGTCATATATAACAGGTTCGCTTTCTGTTAGCGGTACATATATTTCATAATATCTTTCTTTTCTTCGTTTTGCACGGTCTGTTGCCAAATGTAATACTTCAATAATATATTCCTTTTTTATGCTGTATTTTGATTCTTTTAACCAAGAGTTAAATATTAAATCGTGCATCTTTTTTAATTCGTCACCGGCATAATTACCCTTTTCCGATGTAAACACAGCGTATTTACCGCAGGGAATTTTAATCATTTCAAGGTTTTCTTTTGTTATATCTTTCTTTTTTCTCGCGATTGAATATTTGCCATTATCAAAAATACCGTACCATAATCCGTCGTATCCGTCACAAATTCTTTCAGGATAGTTTTCATAATCTTCAGACCAAATTTCTTTTTCCTGCTCAAATCTGTCGCAGGCTTGGCAACATAAATCTTTTGAGATTCCGTATACAGTAGTTTCATTCAAATCAATAATTTTGAATTTGATTTTTGTCGCACCTTTTACATTTATTTCAAATATTGCAGGCGGAAAAATATTTACTTCGCAATCTTTATTTCGTGCTTGCGTAGGTGTTACACCGTGTTGGTTATAAAAAGCTTTGCAAAAGGAATCATAGCTGTTAAAATTATATTTGAAAGCAATATCGGTTATTGTATCACTGCTGTTTTGTAAATCGTAAACAGCAAGCGATAATCTTCTTTTTCTGACATAATCTTTAATAGTTGTGCCAAGCATAGAAACAAAAAATCTATTGATTGAATCATTGCTTTGATTTGTTATTTTTGCAAGTTCGTCAATTTCAATATCTTTGCAAATGTTGTTTTCAATATAATCGCAAGCCTCGTTAAGTTCATTTAAAATGTTCATATTTATCACCTCGTTTATCATTATATCAGGTTAATATTAAACCCGCACTGAATATTCGGTGCGGGTTTTTCAGTATCAAATTATTTATCTGAATATAACTTTTCGTGAAGTTTTTCTACTTCGACTTTAGTTAATTTGTAGCAAAATTTCATTAAAATGAACATTAGTACAAGCAAAACAGCCGGAATAATCGTAGCCGCGTCATAAAGTTTTGAAAGTACAGCTTCATCCTGAAAGGCCTGTGTGCCTTTATATCCTATTATACCTAAAATAGCCGATGCACCGGAGCCGGCTGCTGTTTGGCCGAGCTTTCTTACAAATGAGTATACACTGTAAGCTGTGCCTTCTTCGCGCCTGCCTGAAAGAAGTTCCTGATAATCGGTTACATCCATTACAAGCGCCCATACTTCAAGTACAAGGAATGTTTGGCCGGCACCGGAAAAGAAAATTAAAATTAAGAAAATATACGGGTTTTCGCTGAGTGCTGAAAATCTTAATGTCACCATTAAAATATTAACAATTGCCGCAAAAAGCAAACCTGCCGCGCAAATTTCTTTTTTACCGTATTTTCTAATAAGCTTATTCATAAACGGTAAAAATAAAGCCATCGGCAGATATGTGCATACTGTTACCAAGCTGTAAAGACCCGGCTTATCAAAGTATGTTTTGAAAAGATAGTTATAAATTGTTTGCGTATACATTTGGAAGCCTATAAGAAGCATTGAAATTAGGCAAAGTACAATAAAAGGCTTGTTTTTAAACATAATTTTTATTGTTTTAAATAAGCTGTAATCACTTGCTTTTTGTGTAGGCGGTAATTGAATTCTTTCTTTAGTTAATTTGTAGTGGGTGATTATAATTATTACCGAAAGTACGGCGAGTGCGCCGACTGCAATTGAAAGTTTTGTTCCGTTTAACACTTTTGCTGTGCTTCCGTCAGCTCCCATTACTGTGCTGTAAACTACAAGCGGCAAAAGTATTTGAGCAGGAAGCCCGCCGATACCTGCACCTACCGAGCGCCACATTGAAAGGGAAGAGCGCTCAACTTCATCATCGGTAATTACAGATGCAAGCGAACCGTAAGGAATGTTAATTCCTGTATACATCATTCCGTAGAAAATATATGTAATGTAAGCGTAAATTAAATACTGATTATCAGACAGACCCGGTATTTTGTAAAACATTAAGAATGCTCCGATTGCTAACGGAAATGACGCCCAAAGTATGTAGGGCCTGAATCTACCGTATTTTGTAGGCTTTCTCGAATCAATAAATGCACCCCAAATCGGGTCGTTAATTGCATCCCATATCCTTGCAACAAACATTAAAACAGCAATTTTGCCGGCGGATATGCCCAATACATCTGTATAAAACATATTTAAAAATGATGATACCAAGCCGAATGTCATTATTCCGCCCATATCACCTAAAGCATAACCTAATTTATCTTTTACTTTTATACCGTGCGTTTCCATAATTGTCACCTTAAAAATAAACAAAATATAATTATTCTATAATAATATTATTATACAAAACACACAAAAGTATGTCAATCGCCAATTTTTTGCATTTGTATTTTCTATAAATTGAATTTCTTTTTTATTATTTGTGCTGTTTCTTTTGCTGATAGATTTGTGTTATCTATTTTTATATAATTATCAAAAGGTATTTCACCTTCGTAGCTTACCATACGGTGCGTGTTGTCATCGTGAATAAGCAATTTGTCAGAAAATTCAATATTCCTTTTTGACGGTTTATTATTCAACCTGTTTTCTGTCTTGTTTCTTTTAAGTCTAATTTTTTGAGGTGCAACAAGTTCTACATAGTAAAAATCCGTGTCATACGGTTTAAATATATTTTTTATTTGTTCTGTATTTTCCCAATCTCCTTTGCAATCAAATGCCCACATAAAAGTGAAAATTAAGCCGTATTTGTTCGATTTTGCAAATTCTTTAAACACAGACTCACGAAATTCTCTTATAACTGTTTTGTTAAATTCCCCAAAAATTTCAAGTACCGGTTCAATACTCATGTGATTATGAAATAATTTTAAATCGGTAATTTTTGTGAGTTGTTGACCAACTGTCGTTTTTCCTACTGCCGCATCCCCAAATAAAAATACCAATTTCATATTTTTCCCTCCTTAAATAAAAAATAACCCATCGATGATATGCTCACCAACGGGTTTATTAGTTTTCTTATATACTAATTTACACCGAAAATGAACAAAACAAATTAAATCCATACGCGTTGCGCATAGATGTATACATTCTGTTGAGTTCTAAATTCTTTGTAAACATAGCTGTAATCCTTTCAGTAATTATGAATTTATCATAACATAATAAGTTTTTTGTGTCAAATATTACTTTTAGTTTTAGCTTTTAGCTTTTTAAGTGTAGGCATTACCAAGAATATTGTGAGGATAAATGATAATATATCGGCAACAGGTTGTGCAAGTGTTATACCTGTTTGTGCAAATAAGCGAGGAAGTATTATAATCGCCGGTATATAAAATATACCTTGCCTTGCAAGAGCTAATACAGTTGCTTTGCCTGATATTCGCAGGGATTGCATAAGCATATTTGAAGCGGTGCAAAAGCCGGTAACCGCCATTGCAAAACTTTGATACCTGAGTGCTTGTGTGCCGACCTTTATAACATCAACATCTTTTCTGAATATTGCAATAAGCTGTGGAGCAAAAATATAACCTATAATCGATAAAACAATGATAATTACAGTTGTAATTTTTGCAAGGAATTTATATCCGTTATAAACTCTGTCATATTTTTTAGCGCCGAAGTTAAAACTGCAAACAGGTTGATAGCCTTGCCCGTAACCGATTACAACTGCCATACCTATAAACATAACTCTGTTATAAACACCCATACCTGCTATTACAGCGTCACCAAAAGGCGCACACGCAAAGTTCATAGCGATATTTGCAATTGTACTGATTCCTTGTCTTGACAGGGAAGGCATACCGTTTTTAAATATTGTAAAATATATATCTTTTTTAGGTTTAAATCTTTTTATTGATATTCTTATATTATCATTTTTAAAAGTTCCGAAATATAAAATGAAAAAGCTGATAGTTTGGCTTATTATTGTGGCAAGTGCCGCACCTGCCACTTCTAATTTGAATGTAAATATAAACAGCGGGTCAAGTGCTATATTTATAATACTGCCGGTAATTATGCCTATCATTGAATATAACGCACTGCCTTGATACCTTAAATGGTTATTCAGTACAAATGAGCCGAGAATAAACGGCGAGCCGATTAGAATATATCTTAAATATGTTGACGCATACGCTTTTGTACTTTCTGTTGCACCGAGCATTAACGCAATCGGAGTTGAAAAGAATAAACCGATAATTGCAAGCAGTATACCTACCGCTATTGCTGTAAACAAAGCTACATTTGCATAAATTTGCGCCTCTTCTTTTTTCTTTTCACCAAGAAGTGTGCTTATCATTATCCCGCTTCCGTTTCCGAGAAAAAAGCCTATTGCCTGAAGCAAAGTCATAATCGAAAATACAATACCTATTGAAGCGACACTTTGCGTATTGATTTTGCCTACAAAAAAGCTGTCAGCCGTATTGTAAAGTGCCGATACAAGCATTGATAGAATAGTAGGTATAGCAAGTGAAGATATTAACTGCTTAATCGGTGCATTAGCAAGTTTGTCATATTTATCTTTGTATTTCTTTTTAGCCATTTTTTCACTCTTTTATTCTTATATATACACTCATTTCATTTTCACCTCTGTTGCAGGATTTATAATAGGGGATAAAGGTGATATTTTCTTTTTCATAAGTGCTTTCTTTGTAATTAAAATATAATTTTTCGTCTTCTTTTTCTCTGTATCCGCTTGCCGTGATTGTTAAATCACTGTTTACTTTCATTTTACTGTTTTTTGGAAATCGAAAGTAATTGCAGGTTTTTTCCGTTGTCTGCTTCTTCTGTGCAGTAAACTATCGCACCGCGTGTCACAGCCGCTTTTCCAATGTTTTCCCTGACTGAATTTGAACATTTTATTATTTTTGGCTCTATATTAAAGCTTATTGATACGCTTGTGCTTTCATTAACATCAATGTAGGCATAACCGTCAATAATATTATAATCCCTGTTCAGTTCAAAATTATCACACCAATCGGGAATACGAAGTGCAAGTTTAAACGGTTTGCAAGCTTTAATATTGAAATCAATTTTACCGTTTTTAATATAATTTGAGTTTATTTTTATTTCGGCCTTGTCACTTTTTATTTCTCCGCCTATATACTGATGCACATATATGTTTTCATCATTTTCGCTAAAGCAATAATCGCCTAATGATGAAAGCAATCTTGCCAAATTTGGCGGGCAGCAAGCACAGCCGAACCATTTTTGCCTTGTTGGCTTTATATGATATTTTCTGCTGTCTTGGTGTGATGCTTTCGGCAATACTTCAAGTGCGTTAACATAAAAAAACGATTTTCCGTCTTCGCTCATTGAATGTAAAACAGTGTTATAAAGTGCACGCTCAATAACATTTGCATATTTTGAATTTGGTTTGATTTCAAGCATTCTCTTTGCAAAAAATATTAAGCCGATTGACGCACAAGTTTCGTTATATGCTAAATCATTAGGCAAGTCATATTCAAAGCTGAACGCTTCTCCGTCAACCGTTGAACCGATACCGCCGGTAATATACATTTTTCTTTCTTCAATGTCTTGCCAAATTTTTTCACAGGCTGATAAAAGCTTAAAATTTTCTGTTTCTTTTGCCACATCAGCCATACCTGAATATAAATATACACCCCTTACAGCGTGGCCGACTGCTTCGCTTTGCTCAATAGGCGGTATATGCGCTTGGTTATAAGTGTAATCAATACTGTCATTTTCACGCCTGTATCCGCGTTCATTATCAAAGTAATAAGGTTTTGTACCTCGTTGTAATATAAAAAATTCGGCTGTATCTAAATACTTTTTATTATGTGTAAGTTTGTAAAGTTTAATCAGTGCAAGCTCTGCAATTTCGTGGCCGGGGTAACCTTTAAGTCCGCATTCATTAAATGTTTCGCATATCAAATCAGCAAATTTTATGGCACAGTTTAAAAGCTTGTTTTTGCCTGTGGAATTGTAATATGCTACACCTGCTTCACATAAATGACCAAAGCAGTACAGTTCGTGCCTGTCTTTCAAATTAGTAAATATCTTGCTTCTGTCATTTATAATATACAGTGTGTCAAGATAACCGTTTTCCATCTGTGCCAAGCTTATTAAATCAATTATTTCATCACATTCATTTTCAAGCTTGCTGTCTTTAGTATTTGATAGGGAATAGGCAACTGCTTCTATCCACTTATATACATCGGAATCTTGAAAGCACCAACCTAAAAATGAATTATTGTTGCACTCACTTTCTTTATATTCCCATTTATCAACTGGGTATACTTTAACATTTTCACCTTTGCCGATTTGCTGTATAATTTTGCCTGCTTTTTTAAAATTTTCAATGCAATGGCTTTTTGGTGCGTTTTCTATTTCATCGTTCAACGCTTTTAACTGATAAGGAATCATTTCTTGCCTTACAAGTTCAATATAATTATTCCAAAAATCATCATCAATATTATTTTTTATAAATTTATTAAATTTATTTTTATCCATAATTCTGCATGCAGATTTCAGCCAACTCCCTGCCTTATTCCCACACACAACGCTCACTTGTTCTTGT
>ERZ773186.923-NODE-923-length-26028-cov-28.693066_pt1 | contig 26028 bp, 28 predicted proteins | sample MGYA00581000_ERZ773186 | MGnify/ENA primary metagenome ERZ773186 (study PRJEB29015, sample SAMEA2737752) | human gut metagenome | biome: human gut; feature: human-associated habitat; material: faeces | place: China | collected 2012 ...
AGCACTATGATGTAATCTACTAAACTTTTTTACACAAAGTTCTTGACACACCCTTATATTTGAAAATGTATGAAATATTCTATGTTTTAGTTTTATAAGGCAATTAGTGTAATATGCTTGCTATATATAAATATATATAGTATACTTATACCATAAAGGAGGGAAATTTTATGCAGATGAAAAAAGTCATAGCAGCAGTTTGTTCTGTTATTGGGATAACAGTTCCAGCTACATCTCAAGCACATTTTATAGACTCTGTAGACGAGAATACTCCGGTAATATTGAGACATGCAAGTGAGTTGCAAAATAATAATATTGTGGTTGATAGTGGATTTGATGAGCCGGAAAGTGAGTTTTTATATCACACATCACATTATTCACATTATTCCCACACATCTCATAGATCACATTATTCACACTATAGTTCATCGTATTATTAATGTTTATTTAAATTTAGACCGTGCGATTTCATTTGCACGGTTTTTGCTTTTAAGGGTGCATTATGGAAAAATTTGATGTTAAAAAAATAGATAAAGGTGTTTTTAGAATATTACTTTCAAAAAGATTATATGAAAAAGAGGCTATATTAAATGCTACATATAATTATTCAAATTTAGGCTATTTTAAGTTGGATAACTTTGATGATAATAATGTAGCTTTAATATTTAAGTTGAAAAATTATGGTAGTCAGATAGATGTAGAAATGATTATAGGTAATTTATACAATGAAATTAACGAACAGCAAATGAGACTTGATCTAGAATCACGTATGGGAAAAATTCGTGATCTTATTTATGAAAAAGCATTTGCACCAGTGAGGAAAAGCAGATGAAATTATTGCCATTTGATTTTGCCATATTGAATGATGATCTTCGAATATTGGTAAATCCAGCAGGAGAAAGTTGTTTTCTGAATGATAAAACCTTTGGAATACTTTGTAATGAAGATTATGAGTGGCTTCCTAGTTCATGCTTGTTAGAATTGAAGGCAAAACATTTTATAACAGAGGATGAAAACTTACCCCTGACTATCGAATTGCTAGCTAATAAGTTGAGAAGTAGAAAGGCATATCTTGATAGTTTTACTGCTTTGCATATGATAGTTGTAACTCTTAGATGTAATTGTGCTTGCAAGTATTGTCATGCATCTTCCAAGGGAAACAATAAAGATAACCTATATGATATGGATGAGGAAACGGCATATAGAACAGTAGACTTTATAATGCAGACACCTTCTAAATCTATCAAAATTGAATTTCAAGGTGGAGAGCCTATGCTCAACTACCCAATTGTAGAAAAAATAATATTGTATGCTGAGAAGTTAAACAAAAAGTTAAAAAAAGAGTTATCATTTGTTATTTGTACTAATTTATTAGCTATATCTCAGGAACAAATTAAGTTTTTTTATAATCATAAGGTAAGTATTTCAACATCATGTGATGGGCAAAAAGATTTACATGATGAATGCAGAAAATCTTTGATTTCAGATAGTGCTTATGATAGTTTTTTTGAAAATATGCTGCAAGTAAGAAGGATATGTGGAAAAGGAGAACCATCTGCACTATTAACTATTACGAGAAGAAATATTTCTTCAATAGAGTCTATTATAGACTTATATCGGGATTTGGGATTTAATAATATATTTATAAGGGCTTTGAATCCTTATGGATATGCAGTGGAAAATAAGGATGAGCTTTCATATACGGTCGATGAATTTATAGATGCGTATGATAAGGCGTTGAAATACATTATAAATTTGAATTTACAGGGGTCATATTTTGTGGAAGCTTATGCAGCAATGCTTTTGCAAAGAATAATGACACCTTTTCCAACTGGATTTGTGGATTTGCAATCTCCGTGTGGCGCAGGTTTGCTAGGAGCCATTTATTATTACAATGGAGATGTTTATCCGGCTGATGAGGGACGTATGTTGGCAGCTTCAGGAGATAAACATTTTTTAATGGGAAATGTAAAAACTAGCAATTACAGGGATGTTTTTGACGGGAGAGTGATAAAGGAACCTGTAAAGAATAGTTGCGTAGAAAATATGGTCGGTTGCAGTTATTGTGCTTATAAGCAGTTTTGTGGTGCCGATCCGATACGATATTATGTTGAATGTGGGAATATTTATGGAAAGCGTTATGCAAGTGATTTTTGTAAAAAAAACCAAGCTATTATAAAGATATTATTGAGATATGTTCATGAAAATGATAGAAATATTATGAAGGTATTTTGGTCATGGCTAACAAGAAAGGCTTTGTGAGTGTAATATATGATAAGAGCAAAAGGTAACGCTTACAATATAAAGGAAACAAAAATTTTCCGTATAATAGATGATAATTTTTCATCAATGTGGAAAAAATATGGAATAGCAATTGAGATACCCAATAAAGAAATACGTTTCTGCAAAAATGTGCTAACACATAACAACTACATGACAAAAAATAAGCGTGGTGTAGCTTCGCTTAGCATAGAATTTTTAAATAAATTACATACTGGAGATATCATCTCATTAGACTCTAAAGGCAATGTTGTTGTTGTATGGCAAAGCGAACATGAGGATAATTTACTGTATTTGACAGATTTTTGTAATTCCCATTGTATCATGTGTCCTCAAAGTTCAGAGGAAGAAAATCGAAATTTCTATGAATTGGCGAAAATGATTTTGGGATTAGTAAATGATATGCCTAGATATTTATGTTTAACAGGCGGTGAACCAACATTTATAAAAGAAAAATATATAGAAGTTACTACTGTTATAAAAGATAAGTTTCCTAAAATTGCATTGCAGGTATTGACAAATGGTAAAAATTTATCAGATTTTGCTTTTGCTAAGAAATGCGTATTGAACTCTCCAATTGATACACTATATGCGATACCGTTGTATAGTGGAAATGGAGCATTGCATGATAAAATTGTGGGCGTAAATGGTAGTTTTGAAAAAAGTATATATGGAATTTTAAATTTATACAGATTGTATCAAAAAATAGAATTGAGAATAGTTATTACTAAAGATAACTATCGAGATCTACAAAATATAGCACATTTTATATATTGGAATTTTCCCTTTGTATTTAGGATATCTTTTATGGGAATGGAAACACATGGTATGGCAGAGAAAAATTTGTCTGATGTATGGATTGAACCTATTGAGTATATGACAGAATTGCGGGAGGCTGTATTGTATTTACATATGCGACAATTGAATGTTGTTGTGTATAATTTGCCTTATTGTATTTTAGATGAAGAATTAAGAGCATTTTCTGCCGATAGCATATCAGAATGGAAAAAAATATTCCTAGCAGAATGTAAAAATTGTCAATGGAGTGATAAGTGTGCGGGAGTATTTGCCACATCTGTAAAAATTCCTAAAGGCATCAAGTGTAAAATTTAAAAGTTAGGCTGATGCAGTATTTCAATAATGCCAGATAAAAAAGAAAGGAGTTGTTGTGGGATTATGGTTAGTGTTATTTTTCCTGCTGCTGGTCGGGGTAAGAGAATGCAGGCTGGCATGAATAAGGTTTTTATGGAGTTGTCTGGGATTCCAATTTTGGTACGGACATTGTTGCGGTTTTCTGATTGCTCTCAGGTGGATAATCTGGTTGTGGTTGTAGGTGAGGGCGAGGTACAGTTTGTCAAAGGAATCCTAAAAAGGATTCCCAGCTTGAAGCCTTGGCAGGTAGTGGCTGGCGGCAGTGAGCGCCAGTATTCGGTGTGGAATGGTATTCAATCCATAGAAAATCCTTCTGATGATGATATTATTCTGGTGCATGATGCAGCCAGGCCTTTGATTTCCACAGAGGTTATACAGGAAACTATAAAAACAGCGAGAGAAAAAGGCGGGGCCATTGCCGCGGTGCCTGCCAAAAATACCATTAAAATCTGCAATGAAAAACAGGAGGTAGTGGAAACACCAGATAGAAGCACACTATGGGAGGTTCAGACTCCCCAGGGGTTTCGCCGGGATATTCTGGTTAGGGCCAATGAACTGGCAGTAAAGGATGGTTTTTTGGGCACTGATGATGCCAGCTTGGTAGAGCGCTGCGGCTATCCTGTTTATATTGTAAATAGCGATTATCGCAATATCAAAATTACTACGCCAGAGGATATTGTAGTAGCCAAGGCCTTTTTGCATGAAACAGCCAAGGAAAATCCACAGGAAGAAAGCTTGGAAAATACCTTAAAGGCCTTTGTGGAGGAAATCAAGGTAAAGTTTCTGCGGGAAGATGATTGATAGATAGGGAGGCAAATTTATGACAAGATTTGGCATGGGCTATGATGTTCATCAGCTGGTGGAGAATCGCAAGCTGATTATTGGTGGTGTGGATATACCTTACGAAAAAGGTCTTTTAGGTCATTCTGATGCAGATGTGCTCTTGCACGCAATTTCAGATGCTTTGCTGGGAGCAGCAGCCCTGGGAGATATAGGCAAGCATTTTCCAGATACAGATCCTCGCTACAAAGGAGCAGACAGCCTAAAGCTGTTGGAGGAGGTTGGCAATCTCTTGGCAGCAAAGGGCTATGTAGTAGGCAATGTGGATGCTACCATTGTGGCACAGAAGCCGAAGATGCTGCCTCATATTCCTCAGATGCGGGAAAACATCGCTAGAGTTCTTCGTGTGGATATAGACCAGATAAATGTAAAGGCCACTACAGAGGAGCATTTGGGCTTTACTGGCAGCGGCCAGGGTATATCCTCTTATGCTGTAGCAGGAATTGAAAGGTAAAACAATTCTTCCACCTTGCATGAACATAAATTTTTTGATACAATACTAAATATCATATATTAAAGGCTGTGAACAGGCAGAGTACGTTGTACGAGCTGACAGAGAGGGTTCTCGGAGACAGCTTCTGGACTTGACTAATTCAAGGCAGGGGCTGTACAGGCTGTAAGGAATCTGAGCTACGATGAGGGAAAGTGCACCTGGGAGCTGCAGGGCTGAATTATTGCCAATTTGGCGGGAAGTTAGGCTCTGACGCAGGGATGCGTTAAAAACCATTGAGAAGCAGTTTTCTCTAGGTTATGGTGGGATTTGCCAGACCAGTGTGGAAAATATTGCTGGAATTAGAGTGGAACCGCGACTGATAGCCGCCTCTTAGCTGAGGCGGTTTTTTGTTGTCAAAGGTTAGGAAACAGTGTGTATGGAGTTGGAGGCAAAATGTTTTTTAAAAGACTTAGAGCCCGTATCAAAAAAGATATTCGGGTAGTTTTCGAGCGAGACCCGGCAGCCCGCAGCGTTATTGAGGTCATTTGCTGTTATTCAGGACTTCATGCCATTTGGCTGCACCGCATATCCCATGCTCTGTATCTCAAGGGCTGGGTACTGCTGCCTAGATTAATTTCCAATCTGGGGCGGTTCCTGACAGGTATTGAAATTCATCCTGGTGCCACCATTGGTGAGGGTTTGTTTATCGACCACGGCACAGGCATTGTTATTGGTGAAACTGCGGAGCTAGGGAAGAATGTTACCCTTTATCAGGGCGTTACTCTAGGTGGTACAGGCAAGGAGAAGGGCAAAAGACATCCTACCTTGGGGAACAATGTAGTTGTTGCTTCTGGTGCCAAGGTATTGGGCTCCTTTACCGTAGGGGATCATGCCAAAATCGGAGCTGGTTCCGTGGTGCTTAAAGCTGTACCGGCCTATGCCACTGTTGTAGGTATTCCCGGCCGAGTCGTGGTAATGCATGGCAAAAGGGTAGGCGAGCCTGTCTATACTGATGAAATGATGAAGCTTTTAGACAATGATGAGGATGTACAGGAAATGGCAGATGAGCAGGATGTGGATTTGAATCATGATGAGCTGCCAGATCCAGTGCGGGATTTGATTACAGATTTGGCGGAAAAGCTGGACAAAATGGAAAAGCGCGTTAATGAGCTGGAAAAGGAATTGGAGGATAAAAATGCTTAAAGTATATAATACATTAACTAGAAAAAAACAGGAATTTGTACCTCAGGAGCCAGGCAAGGTAGGGATGTATGTCTGCGGTGTTACTCCCTATAATCACCCTCATATTGGCAATGCCCGTCCTTTTGTAACTTGGGATGTTATCAAGAGATATTTCCGCAAAAAGGGCTTTGAGGTTAAGCATATTCAGAATTTTACGGATATGGATGATAAGATTATCAAGGCTGCAAATACAGAGGGCGTGGATTGCTCCGTTATAAGTGAGCGTTATATCAAGAGCTATTTTGAGGCTATGGATAAGCTGAATGTGCAGAGAGCAGACCTTTATCCAAAGGTTACGGAGCATATTTCTGATATTATTGCTATGGTACAGAAGCTGATAGATAATGGCTATGCCTATGAGCTGGAAGGGGATGTGTACTTCAGCGTGGAAAAATTCCCTGAATATGGCAAGCTTAGCGGTCGTAAGCTGGAGGATATGCAGGCAGGAGCTAGAGTAGAGGTTGACCAGCGTAAAGCAAATCCTATGGATTTTGCCCTGTGGAAATCTGCCAAGCCAGGAGAGCCGTTCTGGGAAAGCCCTTGGGGTAAGGGCCGTCCAGGCTGGCATATTGAGTGCTCCACCATGTCTTTGAAGTATTTAGGGGAAACCTTTGACTTTCACGGTGGCGGCAGTGATTTGATTTTCCCACATCATGAAAATGAAATCGCTCAGTCTCAGTGCTGCTGTGGCAATTACCACAGCTTTGCCCAGTATTGGCTCCACAATGGCTTTATTACCATTGATAATGAGAAAATGAGCAAGTCTTTGAATAATTTCATTACTGTACCGGATATTTTGAAGCTGTATCCCGGGGAGGTTGTGCGCTTCTTTATCCTCCGCACTCATTATAGAAGTCCTTTGGATTTCAGCGAGGAGCGTATCAAGGAAGCTCAGGCTGGTTTACTGCGTTTGAAAACCGCCTACGACAACGGTCAGGAGCTGTTGGAGGCTAGAGAGGGCAATACAGAGAATGATGTTCTTTTGGCTGAAAATGCTCAAAAGGCTCTAGCTGATTTTTATGAGGCTATGGATGATGATTTCAATACAGCCCTGGCTATTGGCTATATGTTTACTTTGGCCAAGGAAATCAACACCTATGCCAATAGTGTCATTAATCACAAGGGTGATTTTGACAAGAAGCATTTCGGTCAGCTTATGGATGTGTATAAGGAAATGGCTGAGGTTATTGGTATTTTTGAGGGCAGTCTGGAAATGCCTACTGAGGATGATGGAAAAGACGGAATTTCTCCAGAGGAAATTGAGGCTCTTATTGCAGAAAGAGCAGAGGCAAAGAAGGCCAAGAATTGGGCTAGAGCTGATGAAATCCGTGATGGCCTAAAGGCTCAAGGCATTATTCTGGAGGATTCTGCTGCTGGGACCAAATGGAAAAAGGCATAAGGTGCTGTTATGACCTTTGAACATTTTCAGAAGCTGGTAGATATGATGTTTGTGCCAGATGGCACAGGAGGCGCGTTGCAGCGTTATCAGGAGGTAAATCCTAGAACTCTGCATCCTTTGGTGCTAGCCTATATAGGGGATGCCTATTTCCATCTTTTTGTGCGGGGAAGGCTCCTTTCCTATGAGCAAAGCAAGGTGCAGGTGCTGAATCAGTTTAGTGCTCAGATAGTTTCTGCTATCTGGCAGGATAAGGCCTATCGGGCCATTGAGCCTATGCTGACAGAGGAGGAAATTGCTATTTACAAGCGGGGCAGGAATTGCCGCAGCCGTGTTAGCAAAAGTGCTTCTGTAGCTCAGTACCATTCCAGTACTGGCTTTGAGGCTTTGTTGGGCACACTTTATTTGCAGGAAAATAACCAACGGCTTTACGAAATTGCCGAAGCGGCTTTTCAGGCTATTTCCCAGGAAATGATGGCTCAGGTAAGTGAAAAACGCAATAACCCTACTGGCAAGGAAAAATAAATTGTATGGCCGTCTGTCTTTCAAATTTTATTTTGCAGGCAGACGGTCTGATTTTTCATGAATAAAATATCTTTCTATAGTATAATTAGATGATTAGTATAATTAGATAATTGAATTAAATGGTTTTCACAATAGGAAGCAGGTGCTATATGGAACAAATAAAGATTGTGTTTTTTGATGTAGACGGAACTTTGATAGATTATAAGGCTGATGGAATGTCTGCTAAGACTGTAGAGATGTTGAAGGGATTGCAGGCTAAGGGGATTAAGGTATGTATTGCCTCTGGGCGGGCGCCAATGCAGATGCCTCAGGTAGATGGTGTAACCTTTGATGTTTATCTTACATATAGTGGCTCTTATTGCTATACCGGTGCTGGGGAAATCATTTTCAACAATCCTCTTCACAAGCAGGATGTATTGCAGATAGCCAAGAACAGTCAGGAAATAAATCGGCCTATGGTAGTTGCCACTGTAGATAGAATGGCAGCTAACTGGGTAGATGAGGACTTGCATGAATATTATATTATGGGCGGTATAGATTTGAAGCCAGCGCCAGATTTTCAGCAGGTATTACAGGATGATGTGTATCAGATTATGGCAGCGGGACGGGTGCCAGAGCGTCCTAATATGATTAAAAATACAGAAAATGCGAAAATTGCGGCTTGGTGGGATAGAGCCTTTGATATTGTGCCGGCTGATGGTGGCAAGGGGCGTGGCGTGCATAGTGTGCTGGAATATTTCGGCTTGAAGCCATCGGAAGCTATGGCCTTTGGCGATGGCAACAATGATTTGGAAATGTTCCAGGCTCTTGATTACTGCGTAGCAATGGGCAATGGCTCTGAGGATTTGAAAAAAATCGCTTGGGCCACCTGTGGCAACTGTGAGGATGATGGCATTTATTATTTCTGCAAGAAAAACAAGTTGATTTGATTTTGTTAAGTAATCGGTAGATAAATTCCAAGGGGCATTACCAAAGGCAGGTGAATATAATGGGAAATAAAGATTTAGCAGGTACATATATTTTACAAAACAAAGATATTCCGCTATTGAAATTTGACTTAATGCGGGAAAAAATTCAGGTAGGTGGCTTGGAGGCTTATGATTATTCCTTGCAAATAAAATATATGAATCAGGAAAAACAAGCCCTGTTGCCTTATTCTCTACGGCAGGATAGCTCTCCAGAAAATTTGCTGCAGTGGATAGGCAAGCGTAAGGCACCGAAAAATAGGCAGTTTGTGGATAAGCTAATGCAAACTATAGGGGATGATGAAAATCCCTTGGCCTATGTGGATATTTCCCATGCCCTGTCTCTTAATGATGCTTTGTGGATTACCAATGCTGCTTATCCTATAGCTTGGCAGGATTTTAATCTATATCACCATCCCTTTAATGAGGTTTTGGCCTATGTGGCATTTACTGGTTATAGTGAGAAGATAAGCGGTGTGGTTACTTCGCCGGAATATACCTCCAGTGGTGCGCTGAAAAAATGCTGGTCAAATCGTTTAGACGGTATTTATCTCATTAAGGGTGATGATTTTATTAAATATACCGATGATCGCTCTCAGGCCACTATGGAGTATTATGCAGCCCAGGTGGCAGAGGTAATGGGATTTGAGCATATACCCTATGATTTGGAGATGTTTCATCATCGCAATGGGGAAAAAGAAATAGTTTGTAAATGCAGGCTGTTTACCAGTGAGGATGTGGGCTATACTGCGGCCTATGATTTTTTCCGAGCTAAGGGCTTGGCGATGAAAAGAGCAAATTTAGCCAATATTGTAGTACAGGATAAAATGGCAGAAATATATGGTCGGGAAAAATACGGGGATTTAATGATTTACGATGCCTTGATTTGCAATAAGGATAGGCATCTGGGAAATTTTGGCTATTTAACAGATAATAATACAGGGGCTTATTTACGGCCTGCCCCTATATTTGATAATGGATTTTCCTTGTTATATGGAGCTGCCAAAAATGATATGGAAAACTTAGAGGCATATATATCCAGTTTATCAGGAAAATATATGAATTTTGATACAGCGGTAAAGTTGTTTATAAGGCCGGATCATATACCAGGTATTAGAAAATTACTAAATTTCCATTTTCGCAAGCATCCTAAATATAATGTAGCAAATGCTACGCTGGAAAAAATGTCTCAATTTATCCAGCTTCGGGCTAGGAAAATATTGAGCCTATGTAGAGAGAAAGAATAAAATGTTGTTTAGGGGAGGTTATTTTTTGATAAAGGTTAAATTATTGGAGCATACGCCACAGCCGGAGCGAGTGGTGGCTATGGCAGCTAGATTGTGCTATTCTGCTTCTGGGGCAGAGGAGCTGGCTGAGAAAATGAGTGATGAGCAGGTTGCCAAGCTGGTAGCCAAGATTGTGCAGATGGGCCATGCTTCTACTATGGAGCATGTTACCTTTACCTTTGGTATTGAGGGAGTATCCAGAGTGCTGACTCATCAGCTGGTAAGACATCGTTTGGCTTCCTATAGCCAGCAGTCCCAGCGCTATGTGGCGGAGCATGATTTTGAATATATCTTGCCTCCAACAATCGAAGAAAAGCCAGAGGCCAAGGCTAAATTTGAGGCCTTGATGGACAATATTCGCAGTACTTATGATGAATTGGCTGAGATGGGCGTTCCCCGGGAGGATGCCCGCTATGTATTGGCCAATGCTACAGAAACCAAGATTGTAGTTACCATGAACGCTCGCTCTTTGATGCATTTCTTCAATCTGCGGTGCTGTAATCGTGCCCAGTGGGAGATTCGGGAGCTGGCTTACAAGATGCTGGAACAGGCCAAGGAGGCAGCCCCTCTGCTGTTTAAGAATGCCGGTGCATCCTGTGTTGCTACTGGCCATTGTCCAGAGGGAACCATGACCTGTGGCAAATTTGCTGAGATGATAAAAATGCGTACATAATAATGTCGTATTTTTGAAGCATGGATTGCTTGCAAATTATCTTGTCAAAAAAAGCGATTTTTGACAAGATACATGAACATCTTATCAAAAAAGGCGATTTTTGATAAGATGTGTTTAGCTAGGGCGGTGATATTGTGCAATACCAAAAGTTGCAAAATATATATTACAAAGATGAAAAAATATATTTGCAGGAATATGAGCAACGTTTTCAGGCATTATTTACTAAGCATTTTGATTTTGAAATAAAGCAGTTTAATCATAGATACGCTTACACTGCTTTTTTATGCTATACAGAAGAATTAGTTGTTTTGTTGGAAAAAATATATGCAGAGAATCAGAAGCTATTGGTATTGCTTAATAAGACTCCTGATGTTGTACTGAAGCAGTTCTGTCTGCTCTGTATTATTGATGAGGTGAAAGCCAGCAATGATATAGAAGGAAATCACAGTACAAGGCGCGAATTGCGTGAGGCTATGGAAAACATAAGCAATAAAAATCGTTTTGTAAGCACCATGAATAAGTATAAAATGCTGTTGTCTGAAAACGAGATAAATTTTGAAAATGCTAAAGCAGTAAGGGCATTTTATGATGAATTTGCTCACAAAGAGGTTATAGAAGATAACCCATCTAATGAACTTGATGGAGAAATTTTTCGGCGTAACCCCGTGGATATTGATTCAGGTACAGGCAAGACAATTCATAGAGGCATGTATCCAGAAGAAAAGGTTATAGGATATATGGAAACTGCTTTGGAAGTATTCAATGCTCATGATATTCCTGTGCTGATAAAAAATGCAATATTTCATTATATGTTTGCCTATATTCATCCGTTTTATGATGGCAATGGACGCACAGCTAGGTTTATGGCTTCTTATGGTTTGTCTAAAAATCTGCATTATACGGTATGTCTAAGACTATCAGTAGCTGTAAAGAAAAATACAAAGAAGTATTATAAGATGTTTGCCAATGCTGATGCAGAATTAAATCGAGGAGATTTAACACCCTTTGTTATTGAATTTTTAGAATTTGTATATCAGGCGGTTATAGATACACAGAAATTGTTGGAACGCAAGCTAAAGCAATTTGTTGCCAATGTCAAAGTCTTGGAAGATATAACTGATGATGATATAACTTCCAAGATGTATGTGCTTTTATTTCAAGCCAGTATTTTATATGGTCAGGGCTTGACTGTTGCCCAGCTTGAAAAACAACTGGGCAAAAGCAGAAATACCATTATGGCTAGGTTTAGCAAAATACCCAAGGAACATATTATTGTAAATACTGTAAAAAAGACAAATTATTACAAGCTTAATTTGTTGCTTTTACGGCAACAGAAAAGCTAGGTTACATTAGCTACTATGTTATCTTCATGGCTGAATGATGTATTAAATAAAAAATACATAAATATTATATTGTGAAGAAGGATGTAAAAAATTATGGACGATAGAAAAAAGAAGGATAAGAGGTCTATAGCTAAAAACGAGCACAAGGGGAGTAAGCTGGAGTATATGGCCAAGAAAAATCGCCCTCAGAAGGATAGGCGTACTGGGGGAAAGGTGGCAAAATCTGCCCCTTTGGATGTGGTGGAACTGCCAGAGGATATGGTGGCTGGGCGGAATGCTGTTATGGAAGCCTTGAAGGGCAGCCGCAGTGTCAACAAGCTGATGATTGCCAACGGCAGTACCGAAGGCTCTATTAAGGAAATCATTGCTGTAGCCAAGGAAAAGGGTGTCAACATACAGTATTGGGACCGCAGCAAGCTGGACAGTATTGCCAGAGGTATTCGCCATCAGGGTGTACTGGCTCAGGTAGCTCCAGTACAGTATGCAGAGCTGGAGGATATTTTGCAGGTGGCCAAGGATAGAAATGAGCCTCCGTTTATTGTCCTTTTGGATGAGCTGGAGGATCCCCACAATCTTGGCGCTATTCTGCGTACAGCAGATGCAGCCGGTGTGCATGGGGTGTTGATTCCCAAGCACAGAAGCTGTCCACTTTCCGCTACGGTAGCCAAAACCTCTGCCGGAGCTGTGGAGCACGTGCCAGTAGCCAGAGTTGGCAATCTGGTGCAGACCATCAAAAAGTTGAAGCAGGAGGGACTGTGGGTGGCTGCTGCGGATATGGATGGCAAGGATTATTACGACACCGATTTGACTGGCCCACTGCTTTTGATTATTGGCAGTGAGGGACAAGGGGTAGGCCGTCTGGTAAAGGAACAGTGCGATTTTGTTGTTCGTATCCCTATGGTAGGCAGAATCAATTCCCTGAATGCCTCTGTGGCAGGTTCCATTTTAATGTATGAGGCTATGAAACAGCGCCGTAAGGCTATGAATTAATATTTGGCAGAGATGTAAGGGAAAGGGGATTTGTATGAGAAAAAAGCCAAGGGAGCATTATATAGTAGATGGCTACAATGTTATCAATCTCTGGCCTGAGCTTACAGCTCTGCGCAATGATTTGTCAGAGGCCAGGGACAAGCTGGTGCATATGCTGGCAGAATATGGAGCCTACGAGAAGTACGATATGACCGTGGTTTTCGATGCTTTATTTACAGCAGACGATGAACGTGTGGAGCAGGTAAACAAGCATTTAGAGGTAGTTTACACTGGCAAGGGAGAAACAGCGGATAGCTATATTGAGCGACTGGCCTATGATTCTGTGCGCATGGGGCGCGAGGTTCATGTAGTTACCTCAGATGGAGCAGAGCAAGCTGTGATTTTGGGGGCAGGAGCCTATCGTCATCCTTCTGGGGAATTTCATCGCATGGTGAAAAGAGCCAAAAAAGAAATCAAGGACAAGTATTTGGGCAAGGTGGTTTTGCCCATCTCCAGAAATGAAATCGGTTCCCGTATAGATGCAGAAACTCTGGCCAAATTGGATGCTCTGCGGAAATCAAAATAAGCAAAAAGCTCCTCTAGGTGGTGTGATGACTTGACTCACACTGCCTAAGGGCGGTATAATCAGATTTGAATCAATCGTCAGGGCATTGTCCCGGCAACTCATGATATATGGAGGAAATGGCGGATGGAGAATGGCCTGATCAGCGAGGAAGCAGCAGAGAAGCTCTTTGGTGGACTCACTGATGAAGAAATAATTGCACAAATCAAGGATAATGAAGACGATATCGCCATGTATTATCTGATAAGTAAATATAGAAAATTTGTCAGAGCCAAGGCTAGATCGTATTTTCTCATTGGGGCAGACAAAGAGGATATTATTCAGGAAGGCATGATTGGCCTGTACAAGGCGATTCGTGATTTTCGCTTGGATAAGACAGCATCCTTTCATGCCTTTGCGGAACTGTGTGTTAATAGACAGATTATTACAGCTATTAAGACTGCTACCCGGCAGAAGCATATACCTCTTAATTCCTATGTGTCCTTGAACAAGCCTATATACGATGAGGACTCAGACAGAACCCTGCTGGATGTTTTATCCGGTATTCAGGTAGCAGATCCAGAGGAACTGATTATCAGCCAGGAGGAGTTCGTTGTCATTGAAGGCAAGGTATTGGAGATTCTCAGCGATTTGGAATGGAAGGTTCTCATGTATTATCTGGATGGCAAATCCTATCAGGAAATAGCCAAGGATTTGCATCGTCATATTAAATCCATTGACAATGCCCTGCAAAGGGTAAAGAGAAAGCTGGAAAAGTATATGGAGTCTACAGATAATGAAGTTGACATTACAACCATATATAAAGGCCTTGCCAGTATGAAGCGCAAGGAAAGCGGTATGTTCGGCCTACATGGGCCGGAAGATTCATAGAGTATTATTGACAGGAGTGGTAATTTTGTTACTGCTCCTGTTTTATAATTGCTCTTTTTCAAAAGTATTATAAATATTCATGTGATTTAGTACATTTTACCATAAATTAAAAGTATTTTAAAATAATGTCAGTCAATAGTATAATACATAAGTGCAAGTGTCCATATTATAGGTATTAAATAAATTTCTTATATGATTTTAGGGAGGGAATATTATGGATGGTTATGTAGCATTGGGTATCATGTTTGTTTTAGCCTTTGCCTTTCCAGTTTTTCCGCTGATTGTGGCACCAATTTTGCAGCCAAGACAGCCTACTGCTGAAAAGCAGATACCCTATGAGTGTGGTGTGGACACCATTGGCAAAACCAAGGTTAGATTTCATATAGGGTATTTTATGTATGCCTTGGTGTTTTTGCTTTTTGATGTGGAAACAGTATTTTTATACCCTTGGGCAGTAAAATACGGCCAGCTAGGCTTATTTGCCCTGTGTGAAATGCTGGTATTTGTAGGTATTCTGACTATTGGTCTGTGGTATGCCTGGAAGAAGGGAGCCTTGTCATGGAAATAGTAGATCTTGTGCCTCCTGAGCTGAAAAACAATGTCATTGTAACCAGCGTGGATGCTTTATTTAAATGGGGACGAGCCAATTCCATCTGGCCATTATCCTCTGGCTTGGCCTGCTGCTCTATTGAGATGATGTGCGCAGCTGCCTCCAGATTTGATTTGGCAAGATTTGGCTATGAGGTTTTCCGCTCCTGTCCTAGACAGGCTGATTTGCTCATTGTAGCTGGTACTTTGACCTGGAAAATGACGCCTCCTTTGATTCGTCTTTACGAGGAAATGCCAAACCCGAAATATGTTATTGCTATGGGAAATTGCAATATTGGGGGCGGCCCCTTTGCAGATTCCTATTCAGTGGTAACGGGATTGGATCAGATTATGCCGGTGGATGTATATCTGCCAGGCTGTCCTCCTAGACCAGAGGCCTTAATTGATGCCATGCTGAAGCTGAAGAAGCGTATTCAGCATCCAGAGACAGCGGCAGGCTCTGAGGAAAGAATGAATATGAGCAGGGAGAATCTGGAAAATATGATTCGTCCTATAGCCCCTGGGAAGGTGGAATAATATGGGAAGCTATTTGGAGATAAAATATCTGGAGGAGCTGCAGCAGTATGCCAGTGTTGAATTTGATAGTGAGCAGCCTGAGCCTCATATTTATGTAGGTACTGAGGATTTGCTGGCTCTTATGAAAGAGCTGCAGGAAAATCCTATTTGGGCCTTTGACCGTATGGCCAATATTACCTCTGTAGATTACAAGGAATATATTGAGATGGTCTATATGCTGTATTCCAGACGGTTTGACAAATGGGTTACAGTAAAATGCAAATTGGATAGAGAAAAGCCAGTGGTAGAGTCCATGACTCAGGTATGGCCTGGTACAGAGTTTGAGGAGCGGGAAATCTTTGATTTGATGGGAGTGGAATTCCTGCATCATCCAGATTTGCGCCGGATTCTCATGCCAGAGGATTATACGGCTTATCCGTTGAGAAAGGATTTTGTGCCTTTGCAGCCAAAGATTGAAGGGGGAGTGCTGAAATGGCTACAACCGAAAAGTTTGTCCTAAATATGGGCCCTCAGCATCCTAGTACCCACGGTGTACTCCAGGTACAGGTGGAGCTGGATGGAGAGAATATTGTAGGAGCCAAGCCTGTTATGGGCTATCTTCATAGAGGTATTGAAAAGCTGATGGAGTCCCGTACCTATCAGCAGTGTGTGCCTTTTACCGACAGGCTGGATTATGTATCCTCCATGAACAACAATCTGGGCTTCTGTATGGCTGTGGAAAAGCTGGCAGGTATTGAGGTACCAGAGAGGGCACAGTACATTCGCACAATCTGCTGTGAGCTGAATCGTATTGCCAGCCATCATGTATTTATCGGTTCTTTAACCAATGATTTAGGCTCTGCTACAGGTATGATTTATGCTTTCCGTGATAGAGAAAAGATTCTGGATTTGTTCAATATTATTTGCGGTGCCCGTATGACCTGTCATTATATTCGCATTGGCGGTGTAATTGCAGATGCTCAGGATGAATTTTTGCAAAAAACTGAGGAATTTATCAATTATGTACCGGAAATGCTGGATGAGTACGATAGATTGTTTACGGGCAATGAGATTTTCCAGAAGCGTATGCAGGGGACTTCCATTATTAGCAAGGAGGATGCCCTGCGTTTTGGCATGTCTGGCCCCAATATAAGAGCCAGCGGCTGGGATTACGATATTCGCAAAATTGATAAATATGGTATTTATGGCAAGCTGGATTTTGATATTCCAGTAGGCAAAACTGGAGATAACTGGGATAGATATATAATTCGCCTTCAGGAGATTGTGGAAAGTGCCAAGATTATCCGTCAGTGTCTGGATAATATGCCAGAGGGACCTTTTATGGCCAAGGTGCCCAAGATGTTGAAGCCGCCAAAGGGTGATGCTTATCATCGGGTGGAGAATACCCGGGGTGAGCTGGGCTTCTATATTGTCAGTGATGGCACAAACAAGCCTTATAGAGTTCATATTCGTCGTCCATCCTTTATTAATTTGCAGGCTTTGGACCATATGTGCAAGGGCATGGTGCTGGCTGATGCGGTTACGGCCTTTGCTACGATTGACCCGTTAATGGGTGAGGTTGACTGTTGATTTTGATAGGCAGGTGGAAAAATGCATAACGGAATATTATACCTTGCAGGCCAAAGCCTCAAGGAGCTGATGCTGCCTATTATTGGCAGCGAGCTAATAGTAAATCTGATTATGACACTGATTTGTATCGGCATCCTGTTTATGCTGGTGGCAGTTTCTGCCCTGGTATTTACGCTGGGTGAGCGAAAGGTTTGTGCCTGGATTCAAGTGCGTATCGGGCCAAATAGGGTTGGCCCCTGGGGATTGCTGCAGTCTACAGCGGATATGCTGAAGCTTTTGACCAAGGAGGATATTATTCCTCATGGGGTTGATAGATGGATGTGGGTTTTATCCCCAATCCTGATTTTTATTCCTGCAGCTATGGTTTATGCCCTATATCCCTTTGATGATGGAGTTATTTTTGCAGATGTAAATATAGGACTGTTTTTGCTGATTGCTATTTCCTCTCAGTCGGTACTGCCCTTCCTGATGGGTGGTTATGCCTCTAATAGTAAATATGCTATGCTGGGCGGTATGCGTACTGTAGCACAGATGCTTTCCTATGAGGTGCCTATGGTTATTGCTCTCATGGGTATTGTGATGATTACCGGCTCCTTGAAGATGAGTGCCATTGTAGAGGCCCAGAGCAATATCTGGTTCATCTTCCTGCAGCCTATAGCCTTTTTGATTTTTATGGTAACCTGTTTGGTGGAAAGCAATCGTCCTCCATTTAATATGGTAGAAGGCGAGTCAGAGATTATTGCCGGACCTTTTACAGAGTATACCGGTATGCGCTGGGCCTTGTTCTTCCTGGCCGAGTTTGCCAATCTATTGTCCATTGGTATTCTTACAGCTACCCTGTTTCTGGGGGGATGGCAGGGGCCGGATTTCCTGCCAGGTCAGCTATGGTTCTGGATTAAGGCCTTTTTGATGGTCTTGATTTATCAGTGGATTGGCTGGACCTTCCCTAGAACCAGAATGGATACCATTTTGAGCTTTGGCTGGAAGGTGCTGCTGCCATTGGCCTTGGTGAACCTTTTGCTGACAGGTATTGGCATTTATATATTTAAATGGTTGTTATGATAGGAGGCTTCAAATATGTGGGGCAAAGGACTTGTAACAGGATTGAAGGTTACCTGGGGCCACTTCTTTGGCAAAAAGGAAACCGTCTATTATCCTGAGGAAAAGCTGCCAATGACTGAACGCTTCCGGGGCGGTCATTTGATGCTGGATGTGGAAAAATGCATAGGCTGCAAGGTTTGTGCTATGAACTGTCCCAATGCAGCTCTAAAGCTGACAGTGGAGATGGACGAAAACAAAAAGCGTCATATGACTTCCTATGTTCATGATATTGGCCGTTGTATGTATTGTGATTTGTGCATTGAAGCATGTAATTTCAAGGCCCTGAAATGGGATCAAAATTATGAGGCTGCTACTTATTTCAAGGAAGATTTGATTTATGATGCAGTAGAGGAAGCAAAGAACAGGAGGGATGGCAATGAGTGAATTAGCTAGCCTTGTTGTATTTTGCCTTCTGGCTGTGGTTATTCTAGGAACAGCTCTAGGAGTTGTGCTTAGCAATAATCTGGTACATAGTGCTCTTTTGATGACGGCCTGCTTTATTGGGGTAGGTATTATGTACATCACTTTGGAAGCAGATTTCTTGGGGGCAGTAGAATTTATGACCTACTCTGGCGGTGTGGCTGTCCTGATTGTTATGGGTGTTATGCTGACTCACAAGGGGGAGGGAGTACCTTCCAATCCCTTTAATGGTCGAAAGATATGGGCTGCTGCCTTGTCTGGCACCTTTATAGCCGTTATGGGCCTGGTATCTACCTTTGTTACCAGTTCCAGCCAGGGAGGCTTTGTTTCGGAGGATACAGTAGGGGATTTGGCAGATATGATGCTGAACAGCTATATCCTGCCCTTTGAAATTGCTGCTGTTTTGCTTTTGGCTGCTTTGCTGGGAGCTATTATATTGGCGAAGGGAGATGAGGAGTCATGAGCATTGGTTTAACCCACTATCTGCTTTTGGCTGCTATGCTATTTGCCATTGGCATGTTTGGAGTGCTTTCCAAGCGAAATATTATTGCTGTTTTGATGGGCATTGAGCTGATGCTGAATGCTGTGAATATTAATTTGGTGGCCTTTAACAGGTTTATGCCTGTTCACGATTTAACAGGCCAGCTAATGGCTCTTTTTGCCATTGTGGTTGGTGTAGCCGAGGTGGCTATAGGTATTGCCTTGGCCTTTAGGATTTATCGTGACAGGAATACCATTAATGTTGATGAGCTGAATCGGATGAAGGGATAGGAGGAGCTTGAATGTTTAATGAATTTGCCCTTGAACACGCTTGGCTGATTCCCTTGCTGCCAGCAATCTCCTTTGTGATTATCGGCATGGTAACCCGTTCCTATGGCAAGCTGTCTGCTGCTATTGCTGTAAGCATGAGCACTATCAGCTTTTTGCTGGCGGTAGGGGTAACCTTGGCTGTAGTGGCTGGCAATATTACAGTTGATGCGCCATTTGTCCAGAAGCTTTCCTGGTTCCATATTGGCAGTGTCAACATCTCCATGGGTGTTCTTATTGATCCACTTACGGCTATGATGCTGATGGTGGTTACTACTGTATCTCTGCTGGTGCAGATTTATTCCTGTGGTTATATGGAGGGAGATCCTGGCTATGGCCGTTTCTTTGCCTTCCTTTCCCTGTTTGCTGGTTCTATGCTGGGGCTGGTGCTGGCTGTAAACTTCTTGCAGATGTATTTCTTCTGGGAGCTGGTGGGTTTGTGCTCCTACCTTTTGATTGGCTTCTACTATTACAAGATTTCTGCTAGAGAAGCAGCCAAAAAGGCCTTTATGACTACCCGAGTAGGTGACTTTGGCCTGCTTTTGGGCATTCTGCTTTTGCAGCTTACCTTTGGCACCTTGGACTTTATGGAACTGCAGCAGCTGGTGCCTATATATGTTATGCATGGTGGCGCAGGTTTTCTGACCATCATTGCCCTGCTGTTGTTCGTAGGCCCTATTGGCAAATCCGGCCAGTTCCCTCTCCATGTGTGGCTGCCAGATGCTATGGAGGGACCAACTCCGGTATCTGCTTTGATTCACGCAGCTACCATGGTTGTAGCTGGTGTTTATCTGGTAGGCAGAGCCTTCTTCCTCTTTAGCCAGCTACCTGCTGTTATGACGGTAATTGCCTGGTTAGGTGGTTTTACAGCTATTTTTGCCGCCAGCATTGCCATTACTCAGCGGCCTATTAAGAGAATTTTGGCATATTCCACCATTAGCCAGCTGGGCTATATGATGCTGGCCTTGGGGGTAGGCTCTCTTACCTCGTCCTTTTTCCATTTGATGACTCATGCCTTTTTCAAGGCTATGCTGTTCCTTAGTGCTGGTGCTGTTATGCATGCTATGGCAGAGGAGGCAGATATTTTCAAGATGGGCGGTCTGAGGAAGAAGATGCCTGTAACCTTTGCAGCTATGACCATTGGCGTACTGGCTATTTCTGGTATTCCGCCTTTGGCTGGTTTCTTTTCCAAGGATGAGATTCTGGCAGCAGCGGCTCAGGTAAGTCCAGCCTTGTATATTCTGGCAATCATTACAGCCTTTATGACAGCCTTCTATATGGCTCGTCTGCTGTTTGTGGCCTTTATGGGACAGCCAGCCAATCAAGAGGCCTATGACCATGCCCATGAGGTAGGCTGGTTTATGCGGGTGCCGTTGATTGTGTTGTCTGTACTGTCTGTAGTTAGTGGTATTTGGGCTCATATGGCAGGCTTTGGTGATTGGGTGCGCTTCGGTGCACCAGCTCATGAGGGCATGAATCTGATGATTGCTGGTACTTCCACCCTGTTGGCAGTAATTGCTCTTGCCTTGGCTTGGAAGGTTTATGTGGCCAAAAGCTGGAATGCAGATGCCCTTGCTGAAAAATGGGGTGTGCTATATCAGCTCAGCTTCCACAAATTCTATATTGATGAAATCTATGCAGCCTTGATAAAATTCTTTGTGGATGGTATTGCCAAGGTACTGTATTGGATTGATGTACATATTGTGGATGGCATTGTCAATGCTCTGGGCGGCTTGGTACGGGCTGTTAGTGAGATGCTTAGTCCGGCAGAAAATGGCCAGGTTCAGAGCTATGCCGGTGTATATCTCTTTGGTGTGATTGTTTTGCTGGCTTATGGAGTATATTATGCTTCTAAGCTGATGGCTATGCTGGGAGGTGCTTTCTGATGGAGAACTTTCCATTGTTGACAACGGTTCTGCTGGCACCTATTTCAGCTGCTTTATTGCTTTGCTTTGTATCTGCTCAGGCAAAGGAATCTGTGCGGCTAATCTGTGCAGCAGCTATGACTGTGGCTCTGGTGCTGACAGTTTATGCATTCTTTAGCTATGATATGTCGGTTGGGGGAATGCAGTTTACGGAGGATGTGCCTTGGATAAAGGATTTGGGGGTACATTATGCTCTGGGAGTTGATGGTATTTCCCTGCCTATGCTGCTTTTGACAGATTTGATAGGCTTGGCAGCTGTGTTTAGCTCCTGGAGTATTACGGAGCGCCCCAAGGAGTTCTATATTCTCCTGATGATTCTCATTGCTGGTGTAACTGGTACCTTTATTGCCAGGGATTTGTTTATCTTCCTGCTGTGCTATGAGGTTGTGGTTATTCCTATTTATATCATGGTTATTATTTGGGGCTCCACCAAGCGGGTTAGCAAGGAATATGCTGGTATGAAGCTGACCATTTATCTGTTGATGGGTTCTGCCTTTATGCTGGTTGGCGTGGTGGCTTTGTATTTGCAGGCCTTTCCACCAGAGATGCGTACCTTTGATATGCAGGCCTTGGCGGCTGCAGCTCAGGCTGGACATTTCAGCGAGGAGTTTCAGATTTTTGCCTTCCTGCTGCTCTTGATAGGCTTTGGCTCTCTGCTGTCCATGTTCCCATTCCATAGCTGGTCTCCAGATGGTTATGCTGGTGCGCCAACAGCGGTTTCCATGATTCACGCTGGTGTATTGAAAAAAATCGGTGGCTATGGCTTGATTCGTCTGGGACTATTAGTGCTGCCTTTGGGCGCAAAATTCTGGGCGCCTTTGATTGCGGGGCTGGCTATTATTAATGTTATGTATGCAGCTTATATTGCCTTGGCTCAGCATGATTTGAAGTATGTTATTGGTTATTCCTCAGTGTCTCATATGGGCTATGTGCTGTTGGGCTTTGCTGCCCTTAATGTGGTATCTGTCAGCGGTGCTGTGGCCAATATGGTGGCTCATGGTGTTATGAGTGCTTTGTTCTTTGCCATGATTGGCTATGTTTATGAAAGAACACATTTGAGAAGCGTTCACGAGCTGCGGGGCTTGGCCCATCAGATGCCAAGGGTAGCTGCTGGCTTTATGCTGGCAGGTATGGCCTCCTTGGGCTTGCCTGGCCTGATTGGCTTTATGCCAGAGTTTACGATCTTTGTTGGCTCCTTTGGGGTATATCCGGTTTTTGCGGTAATTGCTATTTCTGGCATTATCTTTACCGCCCTTTATACCCTGAGAATGTTGGCCAAAATTCTCTTTGGCCCAAGGGATCAGCGCTTTGATTACTTCCAGGATGCCAAGGGTGTGGCTATGATGCCTTTGATTATCCTAGGTGTGGCCCTGGTGGGCTTTGGTATATTCCCACAGCTTTTGATGGGGATGGTAGGCTCTGGCACAGAACAGCTGGTGCCGCTGTTGGATCAGCTTTCTGATGCATCAGCCATGTTAGGAGGTGTCAGATAATGAATTTTGCGGTGATTAGTACAGAAATATTTATTCTTTGTCTGGGCCTTTTTGCCATTGTCATGGATTTGGTCCTGCCAGCTAAGGAATCCCACAAATCTATTGGAGCTGTGTTTATTTTTGCCCTGACAGGCTGGTTCCTCTATATGTTTACCCTGTATCAGGGGCCTTTGAATCCTATGGAGCCAGAAGCCATGGCTGTTATTGCTGACAAATTTTTTTATCAGGGTATGTATTTTGTGGATAATTATGCACTGTTTTTCAAGCAGATTTTTATTTTGGCCACAGTATTTACCATGCTGTTTGCCAGTGATTATGTTCAGTCTGTGCTGCGGTACAAGGGTGAGTTTTATGCTCTGCTGTTAATGGCACTGCTGGGTATGTGTGTGCTGGCTTCTGCTACAGATTTCCTTACCATGTTTATTGGTCTGGAGCTGATGACCATTTCCTTCTACATTCTGACAGGTGCCAGAATGAGCTCCAAGGATTCCAGCGAGGCGGCAGTAAAGTATTTGATTATTGGCTCTGTATCCACAGCTACTATGCTTTATGGTATTAGTCTGGTTTATGGCGCTACTGGCAGTATTCAGTTCTTTGAGGTGTGCCGTAATCCTCATTTGTTCTTTCCATTGGGGATTGCCGGGATTACCATGGTCCTGATTGGCTTCTTCTTTAAGCTGTCCATTATACCCTTCCATATGTGGGCGCCGGATGTTTATCAGGGGGCACCAACTCCCATTACGGCTATGCTGGCTATGGGCTCCAAGGCAGCAGGTATTGCCGCCTTTATGCGGGCACTGTATGTGGCATTCCCCATGCTGGGAATGTACTGGCTGCCTTTGCTGGCTGTGCTTTGTGCTATCTGCATGATTTTTGGCAATATTATGGCTATGAAGCAGAAGGATGTTAAGCGTATGCTGGCTTATTCCTCCATTGCTCAGGCAGGATACATGATGGTGGGTATTATTGCTGCTGATACAGCCGGCATGAAGGCTACCATGTTCTATGCTGCCTTATATGTATTTGCCAATGTAGGGGCCTTTGCGGTGCTGGCAGTGGTGGAGGCTCAGAAGGGCAGTACCATCCATCGGATGATGAATGGCCTGGCCCAGTCTGCCCCTGTGCTGGCAGCGGTAATGACTATTTCACTGCTATCTATGGCAGGCATACCGCCAACAGCAGGCTTTGCGGGCAAGCTGTATCTCTTTACAGCGGTTGTAGACCAGGGATATTTGTGGCTGGCCTTTGTAGGCTTCGTTATGTCCATGATTTCCGTATATTATTATTTGCTGGTAGCCAAGGCTATGTATCTAGGCAAATGGGATGGCACCAAGCTGAATATCTCCGGTACTACCAGAGCCGCAGTCGTTCTCAGTGTCCTGGCCACTATCCTTATAGGTGTATGGCCGGAAAAGCTGGCTGAGCTAACCAATCTAGCTGCAAATACCTTTTTGCATTGAGAAAATAAAATTAAAAGGATGAGCGTCTTAGGATGCCCATCCTTTTTTTACTTATAGTCTGTCATATTATTTTATGGTGCAAAAAAGCATGGCAAGAAAGTTGCTAATATACTATGGAAAAATGCAAAATTTACGTAGTTTCTAGAGTATTACCCTAAAAACTACAAAAAATTCATACTTTCTAAGGTACTACACTATAAGAGATTGGTGGAATAAAAGTATACAGTTTGTGTATAATATAAATATATATTAGTGTTTTATGTTTATATTATTAATACATGGACGTATAAAATTTAAAATATTTCAGAATACTGCTTTACTGCAAGTAGAGTTTATGATAAAATTTATTTGAGGGGGTGATGCTAGTGGGAAATAGGGCAAGGATTCGTCAGGATGCCATGAGTCTAAATCCTATAGATGATGCATTGTTTCAGAAGATGGCGGAGGATACGGGATTCTGTCAGGAAATATTGCAGGTTGTCTTGAATGATAAGGCTTTGCAGGTTATGGATAATGTTCCGCAATTTATGATTAAAAATTTGCAGGGGCGTTCCTGTATTTTGGATGTTAAATGCACCTTGGGAGATGGGAGAATTGTCAATGCCGAAGTGCAAAAATCCGATAATGATGATCATCAACGGCGAGTGCGATACAATGCGGCTTTGTTGACTGCTAATATTGCAGAGCCGGGGGATAGATTCAAAGCGATTCCAAATGTAGTAGTGGTATTTATATCTAAATTTGATATGTACAAGTCTGGCAAAGCATTGTATCATGTAGATAGGATTATTCGGGAAAATGGGACAATGGTGGATAATGGTTTTTCAGAATTATATGTTAATGCTGAGGTGCAGGATGATTCGGATGTTGCCAAGTTAATGGATATATTTACCAGGCATGATGCATACGATGATGAAATGTTTCCTATTACATCAAAACGCAAGCGGTTGTTTAAAACTACGGAGGAAGGAGTGAATGAAATGTGTGAGGTCATTGAGAAATATATAGCTGAAGGACGGTGTGAGGGGAAGGTAGAGGATATAAGGAGTTTGATGGAGTCCATGAGTCTGACAGCAGAGCAGGCTATGAAAGCGTTAAAGATACCAGCAGGAGAGTTTGGCAAATATATGACTTTACTGTGATTGATTTAGAAACTAGGGATGCATTAGGATACTACCCTAGAAAGTATAAAAAAGGCAACAGATTTTTGCATCTGTTGCCTTTTTTCGGTCTTTATGGCTGGACTGTGGCTGTATAGTATCCCTTTCGCAGTTCCACAATCAGGTCGTCTAATCTGGTGGAGAATCGCTCTAGGGTGCTCTGGAGCTTCACCAGCAGATAGCAGGACACAGCGATGGGGAAGCCTGGTTATTATATCACACTGGCGGCAGCCCATGTTTTGACTGTGCTTTAATACTAAATTTAAAATCGACTATAAAGGTTTTGCTACTGGGGTAGTAGCAGATCAGGTTGATGCAATCAGGTCTTGTAGAAAATCCCATCGCAACTGGGCGGGGGGACTTTCCTGCCTGTTTGTATTTGGCCTTTAGGCCTCTGGCAGTTCGGTTACA
>ERZ773186.925-NODE-925-length-25933-cov-9.101090_pt1 | contig 25933 bp, 18 predicted proteins | sample MGYA00581000_ERZ773186 | MGnify/ENA primary metagenome ERZ773186 (study PRJEB29015, sample SAMEA2737752) | human gut metagenome | biome: human gut; feature: human-associated habitat; material: faeces | place: China | collected 2012 ...
GCTGCCCCGCAAGCTCGCCGTGCTCGCCACGGCTGACGCCATCAACACCATGAACCTGAAGGAAAAGGCCCGCCGCGCCGAGGAGGCCGCGAACCGTCAGGCCGCCGTCGAAATGGGCGGCAAGCTCAAGAACGTGACCGTCAAGCTCACGGCCAAGGGCGGCAAGGAGGGCAAGCTCTTCGGTGCCATCACGAGCAAGGAAATTTCCGAGGGCCTTGCAAGCCAGTTCCAGCTCGACGTGCCCAAGCAGAAGATCGTGCTCGACGAGCCCATCAAGGCCTTCGGCACCTACGAGGTCAAGGCCAAGCTCGGCTACGAAGTGAGCGCCAGGTTCTCCGTCAGCGTGAGCGAGGAGTAAGGCGCAAGATTACGCAATTAAGGAGGTCTTCTCGTGGAAGATATCTTCTACCGGCAGATGCCTCATTCGCTCGAGGCCGAGCAGTCCGTGCTCGGCTCGATGCTCATCGACGCAAACTGCGTCAAGGACGTGATGGAGCAGCTCCGTCCCGATGATTTCTACTTAAAGCAGAACCGCGAGATCTTCGAGACGATCTACTCCATGTTCGTCTACTCCAAGCCCATCGACGGCGTGACCGTCGCGGGCGAGATGGAGAAAAACGGCACCTATGAGGAAAGCACGACGCGCCCGTACCTCGCCCAACTGATGGACGTGACGCCCACGAGCGCAAACGTGATGGAATACGTCGGCATCGTACGCGACAAGGCGCTGCTGCGCGCGCTCTATACCGTGGCGGGGGAAATTTCCACCATGGTGCAGGACGGCACAGGCGGCGCGTCCAGCGTGCTCGACGCGGCGGAGCAGAAAATTTACGCCGTGCGCCGCGGGCGCAGCGCGCAGAGCATGGCGAGCATCGGGGTTGTTTTGCAGGGCGTTCTCGACCATCTGAGCGAGCTGAGCGCCAACGGCGGCAAGACGCTGCCGGGTCTTCCCACGGGCTTTGGCGTACTGGACGACAAGATGAATGGTCTCAACAAATCGGACCTTGTGCTGCTGGCCGCACGTCCCGGTATGGGTAAGACGAGTATGGCGCTGAACCTTGCGCTGAATGTCGCGCGCTCAAGCGGGCAGGCCGTGGCCGTGTTCTCGCTCGAAATGTCGCGCGAGCAGCTCGTGACGCGTATCTTATCGAATCAGGCGACGGTCGAGAACCAGCGTCTCGTGACGGGCAACCTGCGTGAGCAGGACTGGGTCAACATCGCAAACGCCGCATCTGTCCTCTCGGGGCTTGACATTCTCATTGACGACAATCCGCTGCTCACCGTTGCGGACATGAACGCCAAGTGCCGCCGTATCGACAATTTAGGTTTGGTAGTCATCGACTACTTGCAATTGATGGCGTCCTCCGGCACGAAGGGCTACAGCGGCGAGAGCCGCCAGCAGGTGGTCAGCGATATTTCCCGTATGCTCAAGATCATGGCAAAGGAGCTTCAGGTTCCCGTGCTGTGTCTTTCCCAGCTCTCGCGTGCGAACGAAAAGCGCGAGGATAAGCGCCCCATGCTCTCCGACCTTCGTGAATCGGGCGCTATCGAGCAGGACGCGGATATTGTCATGTTCCTGTACCGCGACGATTATTACAACGAGGACTCGGAAAAGCGCAACATCGCCGAGTGCATCATCGCCAAGAACCGCCACGGCGAAACCGGCAAGGTCGAGCTCGCCTGGTCGCCGCAGTATACGACGTTCTCGTCGCTCGACTACCGGCATGAAGAGGACTGAGCTGCCGCGCGCGAAAGCACTCTGCGCGCGCTATCTCGACAAGAACCGGCCCGTGCTCGCCGCCGTGTCCGGTGGTTTGGACTCGATGTGTTTACTGCATTTTCTGCGCGGGGAGGGGTATGACGTCTCCTGTGCGCACTTCAACCACCAGCTTCGCGGCGAAGAGGCTGCGCGTGACGAAGGCTTCGTCCGCGCGTGGTGCGAAAAAGAGGACATTCCATTCTATCTGGGCACCGGTGACGTGCGTGCCCACGCGCGCGCAACCGGCAAATCGGAAGAGGAAGCTGCGCGCGACCTGCGCTACGCCTTTCTCCGTGAAACAGCGCAAATGCCCGGCGCCCAGATCGCGCTGGCACACCATGCGGACGACAACGCGGAAACGGTGCTCTTAAACCTCGTCCGCGGGACGGATCTGCGCGGCCTGTGTGGTATGCGGCCCAAGCAGGGCGACATTGTCCGCCCGTTTTTGGAGCAGACGCGAGAAGAGCTCGTCACCTATGCGCGCGCTCACAACATCCCGCATGTCGAGGATCACACGAACGCGGACCCGAACGCCGCCGCACGGAACTACCTGCGGCTTGAAATTCTGCCGCGGCTCAGGGAGCTCAATCCCCGCGCGCCTCAGCATATCGCCACAACGGCGCGTTCATTGACTGCGCTCGACAATGCGCTTGAGCAGGCGGCGGAAGCCGCACTTTCCCATGCAAAAGCGCAGGACGGCGGTATTTCGCTGTCGCTGGACTGCTTTCTTGCCGCCGATGAAGTCGTGCAGCCACGTATCCTGCTGCACTTGGCCGACGCGCTCGGCCTCGGGCGCAAGGACATCGGGCGCAAGCAGCTCGACGCGATCTGCGCCCTTGCACAGAGAGGCGGCAGCGCCGAGCGGCGCTATACGCTGCCGCAGAGCGCGACTGTCCGCATCGCGGACGGCGCGCTGACGATGGCGTTCTCCCCCGCCGCGCTGCCAAAGGCGGCGCTTGTGGAAAACGTTCCCCTCCCATGGGGCAATTTCGAGCTGACGCTGCTGCATAAGCCCGACGGCGAGGGCATTTCGCTCCGCGTGCCGGAAGACGGTGAGATCATCACCGTCGCCCCGTGCGACCTGAACGCGCGCTTAATGCTTCAAGGCGCGAACGGCGCGCGCAGCGTCAAGCGGCTGTGCGTCGACCGAAAGCTCTCCCTCACCGAGCGCGACGCGCTCCCCGCCCTTTATGTGGGCGGCCGGCTTGCCGCCGTGTGGCGGCTGGGGACGGACGTTACTTTCCTGCCGAAAGGCGGGAACATGGCGTGCTTCGTGCGCGTCGTCCCCCGATAACGCCAATTTGTGCGACCTGCGGCGGAATGCCGCATCAGATACAACAAATACGAATAAAAAGAAAGTGGAGAAAAAAGCTATGGCTAAGAGCAATATGGATCAGGACATCCTGAAGGTACTGTATCCCGAGGAGCAGCTCAAAACGCGCGTGCAGGAGATGGGCGACGAGCTCTACGAGCGCCTCAAGGACAAAAATCCCCTGTTTCTCGGCGTGCTGAAGGGCTCCTTCATCTTCATGGCCGACATCGTGCGCGCCTGCCAGCTCAAGAGCGACATTGAATTCATCGCCGTCTCGTCCTATCAGAACGCGACGACCTCGTCCGGCGTCGTGCAGATCACGCGCGATCTCCAGCAGGACATCACGGGCCGCGATATCGTCGTCATCGAGGACATTCTCGACTCCGGCAACACGCTCTACTTCCTCAAGAATTACTTTATGACCAAGGGCGCTTCCAGCGTGACCGTCGTGACGCTGCTCGACAAGCCCGCCCGCCGCACCAAGCCCATCGCCGCCGACCTCGCAGGCTTTGAAGTGCCCGACGAATTCGTCGTCGGCTACGGCCTCGACTACGCCCAGAAGTACCGCAATATGCCGTACATCGGCGTGCTCAAGCCCGAGGTTTATTCTGAAAATTGATCTTTCTGGCTCCTCAAAAAGCCTCGCAGAGTTTCGTGCCGCGCACGGCACGAAATCAATTCAAATCTGTTTTCTGCCGCGACATGTGCGTGGCAGAAAACACCTTGCGCGGAGTGTTGTGTCGAATTGTTCGCTTTCAGCGGACAACCGAGGCACAAAACGCAGCGAATCTTTCTCAAAAAAAGAGGCTTTGCCTCTTTTTTTGAATCAGCAAGGAGGATATCCCATTGACTCAACAGACCAAGCGTCCCAATCTTTTGCCGTATCTGCTGGTGCTGCTGGTGCTCGTCGGCGTCTACGGCTTTATGAACAAGCCGGTGGAGGCCGAACCGTCGTATGCCGAGGTACGCGAGCTGTTCGAATCCGAGCAGGTCTCGGCCTTCACGGTGACGGACACCACGCTGCGCATGAAGCTGCGCGAGCCCATCGACGGCAAAACGGAGCTCAAAAAGGACCTTTTCAGCGTGACGCTCTTCTATGACGACTTAGGCGAGCTCATCGAGCAGCAGAAGGCCGACGGCATCATCGAGGACTACGACTTCACCGCCGACCACTCGATCAACTATGTCGCGATGTTCGCGCCTTATATTTTAGCGGTGCTCGGCATTTTCGCCATCTGGTACTTCCTCTCCGTCCGCTCCGCGGGCGGAGGCGGCGGCGACCGCATGGCAAAATTCGGCACGGCGTCGTTCAAGACCGGCGGAGACAACAAGCGCCCCACGACGTTCTCTGACGTCGCCGGTGCGGATGAGGAAAAAGAGGAATTGCAGGAGATCGTCGACTTTTTGAAAGCGCCGGGCAAGTTCATCGACCTCGGCGCGCGCATCCCCAAGGGCGTGCTGCTTGTCGGCCCTCCGGGCACGGGCAAGACGCTGCTGGCCCGCGCGGTCGCGGGCGAGGCAGGCGTGCAGTTTCTGTCGATCTCCGGCTCTGACTTTGTCGAGATGTATGTCGGCGTCGGCGCGAGCCGCGTGCGCGACCTCTTCGAACAGGCGAAAAAGGTCGCCCCCGCGATCATCTTCATCGACGAGATCGACGCCGTGGGCCGTCAGCGCGGCACGGGCCTCGGCGGCGGCCACGACGAGCGCGAGCAGACGCTCAACCAGCTGCTCGTCGAAATGGACGGCTTCGGCACGAATCAGGGCGTCGTCGTCATGGCGGCGACGAACCGCGCCGACATCCTCGACCCCGCGCTGCTGCGCCCGGGCCGCTTCGACCGTCAGGTCTACGTGGGGCTTCCCGACATCCGCGGCCGCGAGGAAATTTTGAAGATCCACGTCAAGAATAAGCCCCTGGCCGAGGATGTGGACCTCTCCACTGTCGCAAAGGGCACGCCCGGCTTCACGGGCGCAGACCTCGAGAACCTCTCGAACGAGGCGGCGCTGCTCGCCGCGCGCCGCGGCAGCAAGCTCATCACGATGGCCGACTTCTCCGAGGCGGAGATCAAGGTCATCGCAGGTCCCGAGAAGAAGAGCCGCGTCGTCAGCGAGCACGAGCGCAAGCTGACCGCCTATCACGAGGCCGGTCACGCCATCGTGATGCACGCACTGCCGACGCACGATCCTGTGCACCAGATCACGATCGTCCCGCGCGGCGGCGCGGGCGGCATGACGATCTCGCTGCCCACGGAGGACCGCTCGTACCAGTCCAAGCGCTATATGGAAGAGCAGATCGTCTCGCTGCTCGGCGGACGCGTGGCGGAAAAGCTGATGCTCGGCGACATTTCGACCGGCGCGTCGAACGATATCCAGCGCGCCTCGCAGATCGCGCGCAAGATGGTCTCGGTGTACGGCATGAGCGACAGGCTCGGCTCGATCTCGTTTGAATCCGGCCACGATGAAATTTTCATCGGCCGCTCGATGGCGCAGGCCAAGCCGTATTCCGAGCAGGTCGCCGCACAGATCGACGAGGAGGTCAAGTCCATCGTCGACGCGGCCTACGAGCGCTGCGAGGACATCCTCTCGCGCGATCAGAAGCACCTCATCGCCGTGGCGGAATTCCTGCTTGCGCACGAGACGATGAGCGCTGAGGAATTCGAGGCCGTCTTCACCGACGAAGCCGCCGGCCATGACAAAATCTAATCCTGCTATGAATAAAATATCTCATCAGCAAGCCGCTGGTGAGATATTTTTTCACATTTTCGCAAGAATTCCTGCATTTTCAGTGCTTTTCCCCTTGCCAATTCGGTTTCTTCTGCTATAATGGGGCATTAGTCATTCCATTTACATGAAAGAAAAGAGAGAATCGAACATGAAAAAAAGCAGTAGTTTCAGCGGTTCGCTCGGCTTTGTGCTGGCTGCGGCGGGCAGCGCGGTGGGCGTCGGCAATATCTGGCGCTTCCCCTATCTCTGTGCCAAGGACGGCGGCGGACTGTTCCTGCTCGTCTATCTGGTGCTGGTGCTGACATTCGGCTTCACCCTGCTGACGACTGACGTAGCCATTGGCCGCCGCACGAAGCAGAACGCCCTCAATGCCTTTGCAACGCTCAACAAGAAGTGGAAGTTTTTGGGTTACCTCACCTTCCTCGTCCCCACGCTCATCATGACGTATTACTCCGTCATCGGCGGCTGGATCACGAAGTATTTTACCCTCTACCTCGTCTCAAGCGGCGATACCGCCGCGCAGGACGGGTTCTTCACCTCGTTCATCACCTCCCCCGTCTCGCCCATCGTCTTCATGCTGATCTTTTTGGCGCTGACGGCGTGGGTCGTGTACTGCGGCGTGGAAAAGGGCATTGAAAAATACTCCCGCTATATCATGCCGGGTCTGCTCCTTCTCATCATCGGCATCGCCATCTTCTCGCTCACGCTCTCTTACACCGACGAGAGTGGCATGACGCGCACGGGTATCGAAGGATTGCTCGTCTACATTAAGCCCGACTTCACGGGCCTGACCGTCCAGCGCTTTTTGAACATCGCGCTCGACGCGATGAGTCAGCTCTTCTTCTCGCTCAGTGTCAGCATGGGCATCATGATCACCTACGGCAGCTACGTCAAGGACGACGTCGACCTCAACAAGGCCAACAACCAGATCGAAATTTTCGACACGGGCGTCGCGTTCCTCGCGGGCCTCATGATCATCCCCGCCGTCTATGTCTTCCTCGGCACCGACGGCATGGCCAGCGGCCCGAGCCTGACGTTCATCAGCCTGCCGAAGGTCTTCGCCGCGATGGGCGGCGTGGGCCGCGTCGTGGGCGCGGTGTTCTTCCTCGCGCTCGGCTTCGCCGCGCTGACGAGCTGCGTGTCCGTCATGGAGACGCTCGTCGCCAACTGCATGGAGATTTTCCACAAGTCGCGCAAGGAGATGTGCGCCGCCGTGGGCGTCTACTCGCTCGTGACAGCGATTCTCATCTGCCTCGGCTACAACGCGCTCTATTTTGAGCTGCCTCTGCCCAACGGCTCGACCGCGCAGCTGCTCGACGTGATGGATTACATCAGCAACAGCTTCCTGATGCCGTTTATCAGCCTGCTCACGAGCATTTTGGTCGGCTGGGTCGTGGGTCCGAAATGGATCATTGCCGAGGTCGAGAAAAACGGCGAGCACTTCGGCCGCGCCAAGCTCTACAGCGTGATGATGAAGTATGTCGTGCCCGTTGTCATGCTCATTCTGTTTTTGACCTCCACGGGGCTCGGCAGCCTGATCTTCGGCGGCAGGTAAGAAATTTTGGCAAAAAAGGGAACGCTTGCGCGTTCCCTTTTCTTTTGCTCTCCCGCCTTTTTCTCCGTTCAAAGTGCGCAAAATATGTTTTTCCGCCGCGCGGTTTTTTGTCAAAGCGCAAATTTCTTTTTTCCTGCTTGACAAAGCGGGGGCGGGCGATTATAGTAGCATCATTAAATCTCATAGTTCACAAATACCATGACGGGGAAAAATTCGTCCTACAGACGCTTCAGAGAGTTGCCGGTCGCTGCGAGGCAATGCAGAGCGGGATGATGTCACTGGCCCCTGAGTAGCTCCGCTGAGACGATTTTCGTTTAGGCGCAGCCGGATCTCCTCACCGTTACCAACGAGGCGCATTCGCTTGATTTTAAGCCGATGCAGAAAGCGGGCATATTTTATGCCAACAAGAGTGGTACCGCGGAAGTTTTGAGCTTTCGTCTCTTCAAGGGAAGAGACGGAGGCTTTTTTTGTTGCTATGCGAGAGAAAAAAGAGCAGGAGGAACACACCATGAAACGCATTAAAATTTTTGACACGACCCTGAGAGACGGCGAGCAGTCCCCCGGCTGCAGCATGAATCTGACGGAAAAGATCGAAATGGCCCGCCAGCTTGAAAAGCTGGGCGTCGACGTGATCGAGGCGGGCTTCGCCATCGCGTCTCCGATGGACCGCAAGAGCGTGCAGGCCATCGCCGCCGCCGTGACGAACTGCACGGTCGCCTCGCTCGCGCGCTGCGCCAAGGGCGATATCGACGCGGCGTGGGACGCCGTGAAGGAAGCGAACCACCCCCGCATCCATGTCTTCCTTGCCACCAGCGACATTCACATGGAGTACAAGCTCAAGATGACGCGCGAGCAGGTCATCGACCGCATCCGCGAGATGGTCGCCTACGCCAAGAGCTATTGCGATGACATCGAGTTTTCCGCCGAGGACGCCTCACGCTCCGACTGGGCATTTCTGGCCCATTGCTACTCCACCGCCGTCGCCGCGGGCGCGACGACGCTGAATGTGCCCGACACCGTCGGCTACTCCACGCCGCAGGAGATGTATGACCTCATCACGTACCTGCGCAAAAACATCGAGGGCGTCGAGCATGTCGACATCTCCGTCCACTGCCACAACGACCTCGGCATGGCGGTGGCCAATTCGCTCGAATGCGTCCGCGCGGGCGCGACGCAGGTCGAATGCACGGTCAACGGCATCGGCGAGCGCGCGGGCAACGCGAGCCTTGAAGAGATCGTCATGGCGCTGCGCACGAGAAAGGACTTCTACGACGCCGAGACCGGCGTGAACACCAGGCAGATCTACCGCTCGAGCAAGCTGCTGAGCAACATCACGGGCGTGCCCATCCCGCCGAGCAAGGCCATCGTCGGCGCGAACGCCTTCGCGCACGAGTCGGGCATCCATCAGCACGGCGTCATTGCCAATGCAAGAACGTACGAGATCATGAACTCCACCGACGTCGGCATCCCGCAGAACACGATGGTGCTCGGCAAGCACTCCGGCAAGCACGCGCTGCGTGAAAAGCTCGAATCCATGGGCTACGAATTGAGCGACGAGGAGCTTGAAAGTGTGTTCACCCGCTTCAAGGATCTCGCCGACAAGAAAAAGAACATCACGAGCAGCGACATTGAGGCGCTCGTGCTCCACCGTCAGACCGCGGTGCAGGGCAGCTGCCAGCTCGTGAGTCATGTGGTCAACACGGGCCACGGCGTGCCGAACATCTCGTGCATCAAGCTCCAGCGCGGCGACGAGCAGATCGAAGATGTCGCCATCGGCACAGGCCCGCTGGACGCCTCGTTCAAGGCCATCAACCGCATGCTCCAAATGGACGTGAAGCTCGAGAGCTTCAGCCTGAACGCCGTCACGGACGGCGAGGACGCCATCGGCGAGGCCGTGGTCAAGGTCTCCGGCCCCGACGGGCGCTCGTACACCGGCTCGGGTCTCTCGACCGATATCATCGAATCGTCGATCCGCGCCTACGTCAACGGCATCAACAAGATCATGGAATCCGGCAACTGAAAGGAGAAACGCGACATGGGCATGACAATGACGCAGAAGATCCTCGCAAAGCACGCAGGGCTCGAGAGCGTGCGCGCGGGTCAGCTCATCCAGGCAAAGCTCGACCTCGTCCTCGGCAACGACATCACGACCCCCGTGGCCATCAACGAATTTGAGTCCGCGGGCTTTGAAAAGGTCTTCGACAAGAGCCGCATCGCGATGGTGATGGATCACTTCGCACCGAACAAGGACATCAAGTCCGCCACGCAGTGCAAGCAGTGCCGCACCTTTGCCCGCCGCTTCGACATCGACCACTTCTACGATGTCGGCACGATGGGCATCGAGCACGCGCTGCTGCCCGAGCAGGGGCTTGTCGCCCCGGGCGAGGCCGTCATCGGTGCGGACTCTCACACCTGCACCTACGGCGCGCTCGGCGCATTCTCCACCGGCGTCGGCTCGACCGACATGGGCGCGGCCATGGCCGCGGGCGAGACGTGGTTCAAGGTCCCGTCCGCCATCAAGGTGAATCTCACCGGCAAGTTCCGCCCGTTTGTCTCCGGCAAGGACGTCATCCTGACGCTCATCGGCATGATCGGCGTGGACGGCGCACGCTACCAGTCCATCGAATTTTCCGGCGAGGGCGTCAAGAACCTCACGATTTACGACCGCCTGACGATCTGCAACATGGCCATCGAGGCGGGCGGCAAAAACGGCATCTTCCCCGTCGACGACGTGACGCGCGCCTATGTTGAGGGCCGCGTGGACCGCCCCTGGACAGCGTTCGAGGCCGACCCCGATGCAGAATACGAGCGCGTCATCGACATCGACCTTGGCAAGGTCGACTGCACGGTCGCCTGGCCGCACCTGCCCGAAAACGCGCACAGCGCGCGCGAGGGCAGCGACATCGCCATCGACCAGATCGTCATCGGCTCGTGCACGAACGGCCAGCTCCCTGACATGGCCGCCGCCGCTGCGATCTTAAAGGGGCATCACCTGGCCCCGAACGTCCGCGGCATCATCATCCCCGCCACGCAGGAAGTTTACCGCGCCTGCATGCACGAGGGCTACACCGATATTTTCCTCGACGCGGGCTGCATCGTCTCCACGCCCACATGCGGGCCGTGCCTCGGCGGCTATATGGGCATCCTCGCCGCCGGCGAGCGCTGCGTTTCCACCACCAACCGCAACTTTGTCGGCCGCATGGGCCACGTCGACAGCGAGGTCTACCTCGCCTCTCCGGCTGTCGCCGCGGCGTCTGGTATTACCGGCCACATTTCTCATCCGGAGGAGGTCATGAACAAATGAATGCACACGGCATTGTCCATAAGTATGGGGATCACGTCGATACGGACGTCATCATCCCCGCGCGCTATCTGAACACCCAGAGCCACAAGGAGCTCGCCTCCCACTGCATGGAGGACATCGACAAGGACTTCATCCACCGCGTCAAAGACGGCGACATCATGGTCGCGGGCGTAAACTTCGGCTGCGGCTCGTCGCGCGAGCACGCGCCCGTCGCCATCAAGGCGAGCGGCATCTCCTGCGTCATCGCGGCGAATTTCGCCCGCATCTTCTACCGCAACGCTATCAACATCGGCCTCGCCATTTTGGAGTGCCCCGCCGCGAGCGCGGAGATCGAAAACGGCGACGAGGTAACAGTCGACTTCGACACCGGCGTCATCACAGACGTGACAAAGGGCACGACGTATCAGGCCGAGCCTTTCCCGCCGTTTATCAAGGACATGATCGCGCGCGGCGGCCTGATGGCCTCGCTCAAGGCAAAGGAGGCGGCGAAATGAACAAGACCATTGCCATCATCAAGGGCGACGGCATCGGCCCCGAGATCGTCACCGAGGCCATGGGCATTTTAGACGCCGTGGCCGCGAAGTTTGGCCACACCTTCACCTACGTCGACGCGCCGATGGGCGGCACCGCCATCGATAAATTCGGCGTGCCGCTGCCGGATTCGAGTTTAGCGACCTGCCGCAACGCGGACAGCGTGCTGCTCGGTGCGGTCGGCGGCCCGAAGTGGGACGATCAGCCCGCCGCCGACCGTCCCGAGCGCGGTCTGCTCAAGCTGCGCGAGGGCATGGGTCTCTACACGAACGTGCGCCCTGCGAAGATGTTCTCCGAGCTCTCTGCCGCCTGCCCGCTGCGCGCCGACATCGCGGAAGGCGGCATCGACCTCGTCGTCGTGCGCGAGCTCATCGGCGGCGTGTACTTCGGCGAGCACCGCACGGAAGAGGCGAACGGCGAGCAGAAAGCCACCGACATCATGGCCTACTCCGAGCACGAGATCAAGCGTGTCGCGCGCGTCGCGTTCGAGACCGCGCGCAAGCGCCGCAAGCGCGTCACCTCCATCGACAAGGCCAACGTGCTCGACACCTCGCGTCTCTGGCGCAAGACGGTCACAGAGGTCGCGAAGGACTACCCCGATGTCGAGCTTCGCCACATGTATGTCGACAACGCGGCGATGCAGCTCGTGCGCGACCCGAGCCAGTTCGACGTCATCGTGACCGAAAATCTCTTTGGCGACATCCTCTCCGACGAGGCGAGCCAGATCACGGGCTCGATCGGCATGATCCCGTCCTCCAGCATGGGCGACGGCACGAACGGACTCTACGAGCCCATCCACGGCTCCGCGCCGGACATTGCGGGACAGGACAAGGCGAACCCCATCGGCACGATCCTGGCCGCCGCAATGATGCTGCGCTACAGCTTCGACATGGCCGCCGAGGCCGCCGCCATCGAGCGCGCGGTGGATAAAACGCTGCGCTCGGGCTTCCGCTGCGGCGACATCATGCAGGAAAACTGCCAACTCGTCGGCTGCAAGGCCATGGGTGCGGAGATCCGCAGCCGTATCTGAAACGATCTCTTCCAAACTTCTTTATGAACCTCTCCTTTGATCCTCTGTATCGCGCGGCGATGCGAAAAAGGTTCCCAAGCCAATGGCTTGGGAACCTTTTTTCTTCCGCTGTCAAATTTTGCCGATCAGCACAACGATCCCGCCGACCGCGGCCGCGACAAGAAGCTTACCCTCATCGTTCAGGAGCAGGTCTACGCCTTCTTCCGCGCCGACCAACTGGATCAGGTGATGGTAGTCCTTCACTCCACTGCTCACGGCTTCTTGCAGAGCCGACCACTCATTTTCAGGGTGACTACCTCCGGTTTCTTATGAGGGCTGACCTTGAGCACAGTTACTTTAAGCCTCAATGTGTATAAAAAATAAGATGACCATTCGCCCTTTTGTTTTAGGGTTTGTTTTGCTCATCTCTAAGAAAATACGGGTTGAGATCATGCGGAGAGGGGGGACTTATCATGAACGATATTCTAAAGCGGTTTTGTTGGTTGGACGACAAAATGACCGCCGGTATCGTCCGGCGGTCATTTTATTGTCTTGGCGTTATCTCAGCCTTCCGCGATCGTGCTCGGCGTAGTAGGCGCGCTTGCTCCCGAGCATCTTCTCGTCCGCCTCGCGGACCAGCTCTCTTAGCCCGTTTGCCGCCTCGCAGACGGCGATGCCGTAGGAGATGCTGTAGCCCTGCGCGGCAAGGCTTTCAGAAACCGCCCGCATCCGCGCCTCGTATTCCGCCTCTGCCGCCGGCGCGGGAAACACGACGAACTCGTCGCCGCCGACGCGGTAGAGATCGTCCCTCGGAAACTGCTCCCGCAGACGCTCTGCGACCGCGCGCAGCATCTGATCGCCCGCCTCGTGACCGTGCTTGTTGTTCAGCTCGTGCAGTCCGTTCACGTCGATATAGACGCATACGGCGGGGCTGAACGTATGCGGATCGCTCTCGTACAAGTACTTTTCAAAGGCGCTGCGGTTAAAAAGTCCCGTGACCTGATCGGTGACGCTCATGCGGAAGACGCTGCGCCGCGCCGAGGCGAGATACCAGACCATAAAGCCAAGATAGCTCAGCAGCAGCGCGGTAACGATGATCGCCATCATCGAAAGCGTCTCCACCACGCCGCGCGTGCCCGCCAGCGCCTCCGCCTCGCTCACGCCGAGCACGACGCTCCAGTTGTTGATGCCGACCGGCTCGTAGTGCAGGTAGAGCGTCAGCCCCGTGGATTGGGAGACGGTGCACATATCGCCGCCGATGCCGTTGGGGATTTTTTCCATCGCCTCCTCGTAGGTGTAGCCCTTGAGCATTTTGCGGCCACGCAGCTCCGAGAGGTTGCCGAGCGAGTCGTGCCAGGTATCCAGCAGGATGTCGCCGTTGTTGCCGTCCACAAGAAGGAGGAAGGCATTGCCGTTGTAGAGGTCGATCTGATAGTTTTTGGAAATCTCCTGCAGGGGGACGACGCCGTAGAGGATGGCGACGGTCTCGCCGTCGCGCACCACCGGCACGACGTTGCGCACCACCAGCTTTTCCGGCGCAAAGTAGCTTGTCACGCGGTCTGAGATGTACGCGCCCCGCGCCGCCTCTGTTTCAAAATCGAATGTGCCGGAAACGTCGTAGCGGGTGCCGTCGGTCAGCAGCAGCGTGCCGTCGGGTCGCAGCAGCGCGACGGTGGAGACAAAGGTCTCACTGAGGCTGAAGGATTTCATGATGCGCAGCACCGCGTCATTGTCACGCTCGTCATGCCCCGCGATCAGCTCCGCCATGGCGGAGAGGATGGTCTGGTCCGCGTTCGCCGCGTCGGCAAGATCCTTTGCGATCTCGCGCGTCGCGGTAGCCAATTCATCAAAGGAGCGCTGTGTGATCTCACGATTCGCCCGCCGGACGAGGAAAAAGACGGAACAGAAGAGCAGCACGCCGGTCAGGAGCGTGACCGCCACCATCATGCCTACTCGTTTCTTGTTGACCATGTTCATTTCTCCTTTATCCTTCCTCCCTGTCGCGCGCCGCCAGGCTGCGCAGGAAGGATTCCGCTTCGCGCCCGGGCAGGACGCGCGAGAAATAAAAGCCCTGAATGAAGTCGCAGCCCGCCGCAAGCACGGCGTCGCACGTTGCCTTGTCCTCCACGCCCTCGCACAGCACGCGGATGCCCATGTCGTGCGAAAGACGGATCATGCCCTCCAGCAGCGCGCGGGCACGCGGCAAGGCAGACTCGATCACGATGCTGCGGTCGATCTTCACGCCGTCGATTGGGTAGGTGCTCAGGTCGGAGAGCGAGGAATAGCCCGCGCCGATATCGTCCAGCACGATGCGAAGCCCCATCGCGTGCAGCCCCTCGATCGTCCGCAGCGCCGCCTCGCGGTCGTGCGCGTAGGAGTCCTCCGTCAGCTCCACCACAAGGCGGTCGCGCGTAAAGTCGTACTGCTCGACGATCTCGTGCACGCGCGCGAGGATCTTTTCGTCTGCGATGGACTGGCGCGTGAAGTTGCACGAGAGCCACAGCGTCCCGCGCCCCTCCCGCTTCCACGTCTGGAGCTGCACGCACGCGCAGCGGAGCATATAGAGATCCAGCTCGGTGATCGTGCCGGCGCGGATCATCAGGTCGATGTATTTTGAGGGCATGAGCAGTCCCTCCTCCGGGTTTTGCCAGCGCGAGACGGCCTCCGCGCCGACGACCGTGCCGGCACGATCGACAACGAACTGGAGGTACGGCTCAAATTCGCCCTTTTCCACCGCCTTGCTCATGCTGCCGCGCAGACGCTCGAGCTGCTCGCTCTCGTCGATCATGCCGCGCGTGCTGAACGCGCAGGGCGTTTCCGTGCGGAACGCGTGGGCACAGCCCTGGCGCGCGTTGTAGAGCGCAGCCTCGGCGCCGCAGTCGGGGTTTTCCGACAGCGAGCAGATGCCCGCGCGGAACGCGCCGGCATATTCGGCGCGGAAGCCCGCAAGGTAGCCGTCCAGCCCGCGGATAAGCCCCTCGGCGCGCTGCTGTGCCGCCTCGCGGCTGCCGCACTGACACACGAGCGCGAACATCCCGCGCCCCACGCAGGCGAGGTATTCCTCGCGTCCGCAGCCAAGGCGCAGATACTCCGCCGCGCGGGAGAAGATCTCCTCGCGCTCCGCCTCGCCAAAGCGCCGTTCAAGCGAGGGCATATCGCAGCCGATGCAGAAGACATAGACGATGCTTCTGAGCGGGGCGGGGATGAGCGTTTCCATGCAGTTCAGATAATACCCGTCGTTGCCGATGCCGTAGCGCGGGTCGATGAGGGCGTTGGCCTTTTGCTCGGCACGCTTTTTTCGCGCAAAGACTATCAGCGCGACCGCCGCGGCAAGCATCATCACGCCCAGCGCCGCGAGCGTAATGAGCCACCTGGTACGGTAGGCTTCCGCGCCGCTGCTATTCATATAGTCTGCCAGAACGCCGATGCTCTCCGCGCCGGAGAGGTCCTCCAGCGCTTGTGCAAGCGCGCCGGCCAGTTCCGGCGTGAGTGCGTTGGTAAAGCCAACATATATCGCGCGCTCTGCGCCGTCATGTTCTATCGTGCAGAGCAGCACTTGACGGCGCATCGCGCCGCTGTCGACCGTGCCGGAGGGATAGGCGGAAATAATGTCCGCCTGCCGGTTTGCGGTCTGCTGCGCCTGCGTTGTGTTCTTGCTGTACGGAAGATAGACAAGATCGTACCCTGTCTGCTCACTCAGGCGCTCGTACAGCTCCGGCAGCAATCCGACATAGCATTCTCTGCCGCGGTCATAGGACTCGATGGGATAGAGATCGGCGTTTCCCGAGATCAGAAGCGTCTCCCTCGCGCTTGCATCCTGCATACAGCACAGCAGCGCTCCGATCGTCAGCACGGCGCAGAGCGTGATTTCCAAGAGCTTTTTTCGGCGCACAGGCGGCACCCCCTCTATTTCAAATCGATCTTGCGGCGCTCGATGCGCCCCCAGCTGAGTTTTTTCTTCCTATAGCCGATAAAGGCCGTGCAGCGCACCCATGCGAGAATAAAGCGCAGGAACACCAGCTCAAAGAGACACAGACAGACGGCCTTGAGGCCGTCGCCGAACGAGAGCGTGAGGTCCGCCGTGTAGATGCGCGAGAAAAAGGCGGTGAGCGTCAGGACCCCGCCGAAGACGGCGTAGATGAGGAAGAAGAGCAGCATGAACGGCACGTTGATGAGGTCGCACCACCATGCGAGCACCATCGTGAACACGCCGAAGACCTCGATAAACGGCGAAAGCAGCTCGTAAATGAGGAAATAGAAATAGGATACAAAGCTCACCGCGCCGAACCTGTAATTGGAAAACATGACGCGATGCTTGTACATGCTCTGGAACAGGCCCAGATGCCAGCGCTTGCGCTGCTTGCACAGATCACGCAGCCGCTCGGGCGCCTGCGTCCAGCAGATCGCGTCGGATGCGTAGCGAATGGCATAGTCGATGTTGTTGACCGTGCAGTATTCGTGCAGCTTGACCACCAGCTCCATATCCTCGCCCATCGTTCCGCTGTCATAGCCCCCTGCCGCGATGACGGTATCCTTTTTGAACAGCCCGAAGGCGCCGGAAATGATGAGTGAGCCGTTGAAGCGGTCAAAGAGAATGCGGGAGGCAAGAAACGAACGGTCATATTCCAGCACCTGCATGAAAGCGAGGATGCTGCGCGGCAGGCGGTAGCGTTTGACGCGCCCGTTTTCCAACTCGACATCGTTGGAGATGCGGACGATGCCGCCAACCGCCACCACATTGCCGTTTTCCAATATCGGCTGGGCGATGCGGCGCAGAGAGTCGTACTGCAGAACGGAGTCCGCGTCCATGCAGATAAAGTACGGGAAATTTGCGGCGTTGATGCCCATGTTCAGCGCGTCTGCCTTGCCGCCGTTCTTTTTTCGGATGAGCGTCACCGGTACCTTCTGTGCGCGTGTCTCATAGACGTATTCCTCGCGCTGACAGTTGATCTGCCGGCGAATGGGCCGGTGAACAAGGTGCATATCAAATGTCTCGGCCAACACCTCCGAGGTGCGGTCCTTCGATCCGTCGTCCACCACAATGATCTCATAGGCGCGGTATTCCAGCGTCAGCAGCGAGCGCACGGTGTCTGCCACGGTGACCTCCTCATTGTAGGCGGGAACGATGATACTGATGGGCAGGTAGTAATCCGAGGGCAGAATGCTTTTGAACATTTCCTGCCGGCGGTGCTTGTACAGCTCAAGTGAGCCGACGACGACCGACAGAAACAGAAAGGTCGAGTAGCCGATCAGATAAGCGATAAAGAAATAGCCCACCCACTCAAGAAACAGCTTTATACCGTCGTACATACTGCGTCCTCCTTTCGCTCCTCCAGCTCCCGCACATCAAAGCGATAGCGCAGGATCTCGGAGGCGTAGCGGTCGTGCCCCTCGATCACGTCGATCAGATCGCGGTAACCGAAGCCGAGCTGCTCCAGACTTTTTGACGCGTTGAAGCGGATATACCAGTTGGGATGATAGAGGTTCCTCTCCAGCACCGCCGCAGTCTCCGCCCCGGGATAGCTCGCCAGCACCGACGAGGCGATGGCTGCATACTCCCAGCGCGCGTTTTCCGAGGGCGTCGCATAGCGCAGCAGATCGGCGCAGGCGGGGGGATAGGGGTAGTGTCCGAGGTAGCGCAGGCAGGAAAAGCGCACCTCGTCGTCCCGCGCGCCGTCGTTGAGGAGCGCGAGCACCCGTTCACAGTGCGTGCCGGAGGAAAAGCGGAAATAGTTGAGCAGCGTCACCTGCATCCACGGCTGAAACGCATCAAACGCCTCCCAAAGCGCGTCGGCAAGCTCCCATGTGTCGCCCGTGTAGTTCAGCAAGCCGTCGGAGAGGAGCTTGCTGTGATAATAGAGGCTGCTTGCGTCGATGATCCGCAGCGCACGCACAAGGACGGCGGGATCGCCCGCCGTGTAGAGCGCCTGCATGGCATTCTCGCGGCAGTAGATGCTCGGCTCGTGCAGCAGTTCGAGCAGCACCTCCTTGAGCGGCGCGTCGTCCGCGCCGCCGAGCAGCCGGTATTTCTTGATGATGTAGGGGAAGTACGCCGCCTCGATCTCCTCGCGGCGGCAGTAATCCTCTGCCAGCGCGATCATTACACCGTTAAGCGCCGTCAGATAGGAGCGGGTCAGCTCTGGCCGCCTCACGCACAGGCGCTCCAGCGCGGCGTCAAAGGCCGGCATGCCGTTCACGCGGCGCAGTCTGCGCTCCATGAAGCGCAGATGCCTCTCGCTGACCGCTCCGGTCTCCGCGAGACGGTCAAGCTCCTGCGAGACCGTCAGCTCAAGGCGGATGCCGTCGCAGAAGGACCGATGCTCCCTGCGCCGCGAAAGGAGCGCCGTTACAATGTTAAAGAGGATCATGCCGGCGCAGATGCCGAGATAGACGTAGATCAGGATTTGAACAAACACCGGCGTTCTTCCTTTCTTGTGTGTTTTACTGCCAGAGCTTTTGCAGAATGTAGTACGAGGGCTTGAGCCGCTCGTGATAGCTGACCGTATTGCCCCAGCCCTTGAGCGCCGCGGGATAGAGCGGCGTGCGCTCCTGCGCCGCGCCGTCGGTAAGGCCAAGGTACATCGTGTCGATGGTGATGTAGTCCACACCGTAGTTTTCATAGTAATCGTCGTGGATGGTCATGCGCGAGGGGTCTGAAAAGTTCAGAAGCTGCCAGGGGAGCTTCAGCTCCACATAGTCGCCCGCGAAGATGAAGTCCGCGAGGGAATCGTAGTCCGGCGCGGCGGGGTTCGCGTTGCCGTAGGCAAGATCGCCCGTCTCGTAGGTCTCAGAGCTTGCCTGCCAGTTGCCCGTGAGCAGCGGCGTCGCCGTCTGGAGCATCAGGCTGATGGGCTTGAAAAGCGGCGTGTCCGCGTCGGGCGGGTCAAGGTAGGCGTCCGCGTCGTGCGTTTCGTGGTAGAACATGGCGCGCAGCACCTCGTAGCGCTCCTGCACTAGGAGGCGGCTGTTGTCCCTGCCGTCGATGGCGAGGACGAAGTCCACCGGGTCCTCAAAGCGCAGGCCGAAGTTTTCGCAGTAGGTGCTGCCCGTCTTGGGCGTGGTGTCGATGGGGATGTAGAGCGTTTTCTGTCCGTTCGCAAAGCCCTTTTCATAGGCGAGCAGATAGATGAACTTCTCGTCGTATTTCATCGAAAGGGCGCGCGTGCCGGTATCGAAGAGTTTATCCTCCTCCGTCCACTCGCTGAGGTCGCCGTCCACATAGCAGACGCTTTCCTCCTCGCCGGGGTCGAAGGAAAGCAGGCCGAAATACTGCTCGTTGGTCTGGTAGTCGCTCCAGTAGGGCGTGCGCTGCAGGTTCACCGCGTGCATGGTGTTCCAGGTGCGCTTGAACCACTCGTCCTGCCAGGTAAAGACGCAGCCGCCCGCGCAGTTTGCCGCGGTGATGTCGCGCCAGCAGTCCACGAGCGCCTGCCCCTGCTCCTGCTCGGACATATGGCCCTGATTGCGTCCGGTGTTCCGGTCGATCTGCGCCATGCCGCGCCCGGTGGAAACGCCGAACTCGGAGATGACGACGGGCATCGTGTGATGCCGCCGCAGGGCGCGCAGATAGGCAAGGTAGGTGTTCGCCGCGCCGGTCTCATCGTAGAAGTCCGATCGGCGCAGCACGGAACCGATGGGCGTGCCGGGACCGGTCTCCGCACGGGAGATGACGGCCTTGCCGTCCCAGATGGGCGTGCGGTCCATCGCCGCGGGGTTGAGGATATAGTTGAGATAGTCGGGATAGTAGGGATAGACATGGTAGGAGGCAAACTGACCGGCAAGAAAGGCGTCCTCCGCACGGATATGCTCCACATCCACCTGCGCGCACTTCATAAAGAAAGTCGTGATATCCTCCGGATAGAGGAACGGATCGGTGGTCGGCCAGTTGGAGAAGGCGACGAGCCGCTGGCTCTTATAGCGGCGGCTCTCGTATTCAATGATCCGGTCGCCCACCTGCGCAAGCATGGATTCAAAGGCGGAGGCGTCCTCCGTCGCGGAGAGGTACGTTCCCTGATAGGGCGGCAGATCGGGGTATTTGTGGTTGGTGTAGGTGACGGTCACATCCTCCCACTCCACACCGAGAATATAGCCGATGACCCAGCGGGAAACGTCCTTGGTGTAGAAGCCGGAGCCCGTTCCGCGTCCGAGCGAGATCTTCTTGTTGCCGTGCAGAACGTCGACCAGTGTGCGCCCGTCCCTGACGAAGGTCTCAAGAAAGTCCTTGTCATAGGCGTCGCGGTGGGAGTTTTGGATATAGTCGTTCACCCATACGCCGTGGATGAGCCAGAGCGGTTCCTCGTTCGCCTCCTCGCGCGCGGTGTTGTACTCGTAGAAGGCGTTGTAGAAGTCGTCGTGGAGCGTAATGTAGACGCGCACGGTGTTCGCGCCCATCTCCTGCATCTGGGCAAACCAGCGCAGATAGGTCTCCTTGCTGACGGCGTAGTCCGTCGCCCACTCGCCCGGGATGCCCACGCCGAGGTTCACGCCCTTGACGGTGAACTCCTCCGGTCCCGCGCCGCGGTCCATATAAAGGTGCTGCGCGTCGGTGGACATGAAAGCGCTGACCGGCGCGTCCGGCTGAAGGTCGATGTGCCAGCCGAGGTAGTAGCGCGCGGTGTCGTAGGCGAGATAGCCTAAGATCAGGGCGGTGAGCACGATGAGAAATCTTTTCAAGCCGCCGCCCTCCTTTCTCGATGGTGTGGTGGCTCAGTGGTTGAATTTCTTGTTTTTGGATTCGTGGCTGTACTGGCGAAGAATGTCGATATTCTCGTCCATCCACGCGCCGCGCTTGATGCAAAAGCGCTTCATCTGCGCGACGGCAGCCGCGTGTGAGTGCGGGTTGCGCCACGCGGGGGAGAGCATATCCTTTTCGAGCGTGTAGCCCCAGACGGAGAAATTGCGGTCGATGGCGGGGCCGAGCCACGCGGTAACGTCGTCCATGTAGGCGCAGAGATACTCGTCGCTGAGGATGCCCTGACGCAGCTCGCGGTAGCGGTCGATGACGGCGTTTATGAACTTCTCGTCTTTGCTGAGCATATAGTACCAGACATTGTATTGCAGCTCAAAATGCTGCGGCTCTGCGACCGGATGACTGTAGTTGTCACAGGCAGAGTTGAAGTCCCAGATGCACATTTTGTATTTGCCGCGCACATCCCTGTAGATATAGGTGGAAAGCCAGCCCGCATCATAGTTGCAGGTAAACTCGTTGAGGATAAAGTAGTCCACGAAAGAGCTCATGTCCGCCTGCTCCCACCATGCATAGGGCTCGGTATCATAGTCATAGGAGTAGAGTGACTTTTCAAAGTCGGAGAAATCCTGTGCGATCCACGCCGCGCGCTCCGGCGTAAGCCATTTTGTTCCCGGATAGACGATGTCTATATCCTGCAGATTGCGCAGGGCGTATTGGGAGAAGGTCTCGATGTTTTTGACCTCGCTGCCGCTGCCGCGGTCAAGGCGCAGAGCATAGCTCGTCTGCACGGTGTCCTTCGACGGCTCCGTGAGCTTCAAGCGGGCATCCGCGCCGGAGCTGACAGTCTCCGTCATAACATAAAGCCCCTGATACACTCCGTTGAGCAGCACCTCGCAGAAGCGCACATTCGGCGCGTAGTCCATGATCTCGCCCGCAAGATTGTACCACATATAATTGCGGATAAGCGTCTTATCGAGGTACGGCCCATGCAGCGCCCACTCGTCGAAGGCATCCATCCCCAGCATGGCGACATCGCGCGAGGCCGCACCGTCGTCCGTCAGCGTCTTGACAAGATAGCTGTGCTTATCAAAATAGCGCGAGGAGTTGCCTCGCACTCGAATGTCAATGACGCTCTGAAGCGTCGGCGTGTCGTCGGGGTGATTGTTGCCCTCGGCATGATCCACCACCGAGACGGACGCGCGCAGCAGCGTACTGCCGTCTGCGGTCGTGGTGAAAGCATCGTCCTCACGGCCGCTGCCGCCGCTCCGGATGGGAACGCCGGGGATCTCCGCGCCGCCGGTGTCGATGAGAACGAGCGGCAGATGAGAGCAGAGCAGATCTTCTCCGTGGTCGGCGCAGGGTGTATAGGCGGGGCGCTCAAGATGCTGATGATAGCGTGGGTGCTCATCGGTCAGCACGGCTGACAGGTTTGTTGCGGATAGGAGAAGCAGCAGCGCACAGGCCGCAAGAGCCATTCGCTTGTATTTCATGTTCGTCTCCGCTCCCCTCTTTCCGGTTTCTCAGTTCGACACCTCGTCGTTCTGCATGACAAGATTGACATAGTCGATGCTTCCCAGCGAATAGATGCTGCCGGGAATGTCCGGCGTTGTCAGCTCCGCGCGGCGCAGGAGCTTTTGCGTGATCTCGTAGATCAGTTCGACCGTATCCTCCGTCGTGTTTTCCACACGCAGCGTCGCTTTGGCGCGAAAGAGCTTGTAGACCTGCGCCTTGATCGGCTCCTGCTTGCTGCGGTGGGCGCGGATGATGAGCAGCATCCGGTTATCGCTCTTGATGCAGCCGAGCAGCAGGATCACCGCGAAGGTCACGGCGCTGCCGATGCAGGCCACGGCATAATCGCCCACGCCGCAGCAGATGCCGACAATGATGGACCAAAAAATATAAACCGTATCGCGCGAGTCCTTGATGGCGGTGCGGAAGCGGACGATGGACAGCGCGCCCACCATACCGAGAGACAGCGCAATGTTGTTGCCGATGACGGTCATGACCGTCCCCGTCAGCACCGCGAGAATGACGAGTGAGGCGTTGAACTTGCGGCTGTAGATCGTCCCGCGGTGGGAGATGGCGTAGGACAGGAAGATAAAAAAGCCCAGCACGGCGGCAAGGACGATATTGAGCAGAATATCCTCCCACGACATATCGCGGGGTGTGGTAAAAAGGTTCAGGATCTGTTGTCTCATGGTGTTTTCCTCCTATAGCCTCGTCTGACATCCGTTTTGGCGGGCAAGCACATATTTGCTGACAGAAAGCTCACTGCGATCCACGCTGTTGATCAGCTCGCGAAGATAATCGAGCAGAAAGCCGTTGTACTTGACCTCAAGCACCACGCAGTACGGATCGAGCACGGGGTTCATGTTCAGCCGCGGTGAAAAGAGGTCGAAGCAGCTCTCGACGGAAACAATGCGGCTGTCAAAGGTAATGCGTATTTTGTTCTCCTTGGCGATAAATGCCTTGCGGTCGTATTCTACGATCGTTTTGGGGCGATAGCACCGGCTGTGCATCAGCGCGTAGCACTCCGCGGCAAAAGACTCCGGATACCGCAGCAGCGGCGCATAGTCGCCGCGCGTGAGCGCTTGGGCATCCTCCCGTGTCACGCGCAGAGAGCGCTTGAGCTGACTTGCGCCCTGCTTCTGCTTCATCTCCAGCATGGCGAAGTCTGCCGCCGGATCATAGCAGCGCAGGCGCAGCTTGCGCCGCAGCTCTACGCCCGCAGCCTTTTCGTGGAAGTCCCTGTCGTCGAGCGTATCGAAGTAAAGCGAGCGGACAGGGTAGCCGCTTATGCCGTTGTGCGGGTCCTCGTGCATGACCTGCGCGAGCCGATGGCAGGCTTGCAGCGCCTCCGGCAGCGAGATCAGATATTTCTTTTCCTCGCGGAACACGCGGTTCACCGATGCTCCCTCCTTTCGCAGAGAAAAAAACTGACCGCAGTCCTGCTAAGGCAATACCGCAGCTTTCACTGCGCGGTGTTGCCTTAAGGGTGCGGTCGGTCGATCATAGGGGCTCTCCCGCTCAGACATATGGCCCTGCAGCATAGTCTTTCGACGATTTTCTATCTTAAATGATTATACAGGGCTGCGCCGCATAAGTAAAGTCCTTTCTGGCATTTCCGGCATTTGGCGTGTGCCGTCGCTTGTGCGGCGGAAGTCCTCTCGTGCGCGGGAACCGGATATAGAAATGCCCCTCGTCATGCCCATTCGTTTTTTTCATACTGCACCTCCGTTGTTGTGTATGCCCGTGCTTCCGCAATGACTGTCTGCGCCGACCGCACTAATGTATGTTTACTCTCATTGAAGCAGCCGCGCACTGATCTCCTGCCCTCCATTTCCGACCGTAAGAGGGCTTCTCACCTATATGTCGTTCCATACCTCCCCAATTTGCCGAATCACTATCTCCTGTTGACTGCAAAACCACATCATTCTGAATTTGGAACATTTGGAACGCCGTGCTCTTTTTTATACTGATCCCTCATTCTGTAATACGTTCCCGCACCGATATTCATTTGCCTGCAAGCTGCGGAAATACTCAGCTCATTTGCTTCTATCTTTGCCTGCAATTCTTCAAAAAGCTCTGTGTGACGCTCCCTGTGCGGGGCTCTCTTGACCTTACGCCAATAACGGTAGTAGGTTGTCTTCCCAATGCTCATTTTCCGGCAGACCTCCGCTACGGTCATCTGTCGTCTCTCCACAAGGTCGAAGCACCGGTGCAGCTCCTCCATAAACCGCGACAGCCGCGCCGCATCATCGGTGTTCCGGCCTGTCAACATCGCAAGGTCGGAAAGCACCGCCTGCCAATGACCTGCCGCCGTGTCAATCTTAGGAGACTTGCAGAGCAAAGTTGCCTGCTGTCGATAGAGGGCAAGTGCCATCTCCACGAACGCACCGGCTGTGCCGCCCAGCTCACCGACCATCTCCACGGTTACACTGTCGCCCGCTCTCACATACGCAAGCAGCTCCCGCAGGACGTTGCCGTCCCCATCGACCTCCGTGTAAACTCTGTCAAAACCCTCCGGCGCTGCGCCCTTTCCTCCGCGCCTGTAATAAAACCTCATGCTGCATCACCTCTGCACGGACTGTACCGCACGACCACACCAAAGGCAATGCATCACTCTCGTTGATAGCGCCAACCCTTCCGAGTGCCGCTTCCGCGTGCCATTCAGAGTGCCATTCCGAGTACCGGCGGCACACGGAATCTGTCCATGACGCAGTTTTTCTCAACCTGTCCCGCAAAAGATGCAAAAAATCCGGTATCGCTCCAAACGGAACAATACCGGATTTTTGTTTGTTTTCAGCCAATGATGTCTGCAAAGGCAGTTACATCAAAGGTTTGCAAGTTTCAAGCCGCTTTGTGAACGCTCAAAAGATCGCTCACATTTCCTTGATCGCAGCCTGCGCGGCGGCGAGGCGGGCGATGGGGACACGGAACGGGCTGCAGGAGACATAGTCCAGGCCGACCTTGTGGCAGAACTCGACGGACGTGGGATCGCCGCCGTGCTCGCCGCAGATGCCGAGGTGGATGTGCGGGTTGGTCTCGCGGCCCATCTTGGCGGCCATGGAGACGAGCTTGCCGACGCCGGTCTGATCGAGACGGGCGAACGGATCGCTCTCGTAGATCTTCTTGTCGTAGTATGCGCCGAGGAACTTGCCGGCATCGTCACGGCTGAAGCCGAAGGTCATCTGGGTCAGGTCGTTCGTGCCGAAGGAGAAGAAGTCCGCTTCCTTGGCGATCTCGTCCGCGGTCAGAGCGGCGCGCGGGATCTCGATCATGGTGCCGACCTTGTACTTCATGGAGCTGCCGGCCTCGGCGATCAGCTTGTCAGCGACCTCGACGACGACGTCCTTGACGTACTTGAGCTCCTTGACCTCACCGACGAGCGGGATCATGATCTCGGGGATGATGTTCCAGTCGGGATGCGCGGCGTTGACGTTGAGCGCAGCCTTGATGACCGCACGGGTCTGCATGGCAGCGATCTCGGGGAACGTAACGGCCAGACGGCAGCCGCGGTGGCCCATCATGGGGTTGAACTCGTGCAGGGAGG
>ERZ773186.929-NODE-929-length-25822-cov-6.593666_pt1 | contig 25822 bp, 32 predicted proteins | sample MGYA00581000_ERZ773186 | MGnify/ENA primary metagenome ERZ773186 (study PRJEB29015, sample SAMEA2737752) | human gut metagenome | biome: human gut; feature: human-associated habitat; material: faeces | place: China | collected 2012 ...
ATTGATGGCTGACTTTTTAATGAAAATTTGGCACACAAGTTAAGTATAAAATACAGTTGTAGATTCAAAAGGCAACTTTTTATATTACGATGGAAATGAGTATAATTGTAGGAGTATAAATTTATGCAAAGATTGTTATACGAGCGAAGCTTTTGTTGAAGATACAGAAGAAATCAATAAAATAGCTGATATAATTGTAAGTAAATTTGAAGACATATTTTTAGAAAGAGGTATAAAAGCTACCAAAGATCAACTATATTTTGCTAGAGAAACAGCTAAAGTCGTATTAGGAAAATCATTAGAAGATGTTATAGCGGCTATACCAGCACCCTGTGGATTTGGTAAATCTACAATTAAATTGTTAATAGTTAAATATTACATTAGCCTATACGAAGATAATAAAAGTAATGATGGAATAATAATAGTAGGTGATAGGCTAGAAGATTTAAGAGAATTACAAAGAGATCTAAAGGCTCTATCTAAATATACATATTTACTTCAAAGCTGGAATGAAGAAGTTTGTTTAGCTAAATATACAAAGCAGGAAATCGGAATGTGTTTAAATTGTGATGAATATAGGTGTCCTATTAAACAACAACGGGATGAAGTTATGAAACATCCTATTATTTTAATGACTAATGCAAGATTAAGAGAAATGGGTGAATCTATAGAAATTTACGGAAGTTGGTACAAGCATATTAAATCAGATGATGTTAAAGAGATGGAAAAACACCCAAGAAAACTTCTTATGATTGATGAAAAACCAGAAATACTAGATAGTATAAAAGTAGATAAAAAACTTCTTAATGAAATAGATACATATATATCAAAGGTTGAATTTAGTGATGATGAACTAATAAATAAGACTGAGTTACAAGAATATTGGAATGATATTTTAAATATATGGCATGAAGAAGTTAAAGATTTAAGAGATTATAAAAGAAGAGTATATGTAGGTAGATATAACGGGAAAAATTTCTGTGAAGATAATAGTGATTTCATGAAGTTGTTTAACAAATATTGTAAAAAATATTTAAGAGAATTAGATCAAATACATAAAGTGTTTACAAAAGGAGGATTATTTGTTAGGGAAGGCAGTGAAGAATTTATTTGTACTATTGGGAAAAAAGAATTAAAAGAATCATTATTCAAAAGTTTTAAAACAGTGATATTTGATGGTTCTAGTTTATATGATCCTCAGTATTTAGCTCTAGAGAATAATTTAAGATACCTTTATATTCCTAATTCAAGAACCTATGAGAATTTAAAAATAGATTATAAAATGATGCACAAAATAACTAGGACTGAATTTAATAATAAGAGATACTTAAAGAAAGCTTGTTCTGAGTTTCTTAGATTAATGGATAAGGAATTAAAAGGGAAAATATATCCAATTACATATAAATCAGTTTCTAATATTGGTGAATACTGTGGGGGAAATTTAAGAAGTAATATAATGAAGTTAGATAGTAGGCATATATTCCATTTTGGAGCCACCAAAGGAAGCAATGCAATGAGTGAAGCAGTAAATATGATTCAGTTAGGATGGGATACTATGCCAGATTATGAATATGTAATTCAATATCTGTGTTGTTGTTGTGACTTTGATTTTATTTTAGATAAATGTAGATGCAATAATCATATGATTGAAACACTATCTAATGCATTACTTTTTACTAGTAGAGATTCTAAAGATGAAATAATAGAGCCATCCCAAAATGCTAGATATTGCTTTGGAATAGATGCTATAAATATATTTAAATGGCTTGATATTGTTTCTAAGTTCTTTCAGGAAGTGCATAGAACTAAGTTGAGACAATATGATTGTAAAGATAAAGTAAATGTCGTTCTATTCAAAACTGCTCCTGTTATTATTGACATGATTGAAGCATTATTCCCTGGCTGTAAGGTTATTAAGAATAGAGATGTTATTAGTTGCTTTAGTGAGGCTAAAACGATGGATAGAAAGGCAATTGAAGGAAAAGAAAAGACTAATCCTCAAATTTTACTTGAGTATTTAGGTGGTCTTGAAGATGGTAGAGTAGTTAAGATGAAGGATATAATTTTAGAAAGTGGATTAACAAGAGATCAAATCAAAGGTTCTAAAAAAAGTAATCTTGATATTAAGTCATGGTTTAAAAATCATAAAGCTGAAAAGAATGGACAGTATGTTGTTTAGAAAAATGGGGTACTTTTTTATATATATAATATATATGAAAATGTACCCCAAAATTAGCTTTATGTTTAATAATACCACAATTGGATAGATAATACAAGAGATTGGAGTAAAAATCTAACTTCTTTTTTTATTGTAGTACATAGTTGCGAGGCTTCAGCCGAAGCAAAGGTTAGGGCGGTGACCGGTGACAAGAATTTATGAAATGAGGACGTAAGGGCGAATGAAGTAAAGGCTTGGCAAACCTAGGGTGCGTTTAGAGTTGTTTCCTTCACAAAAAAGGAGTGAGAATGATGAGTAAGGATGATTATAATTGCAAATATTGTAATGTTAAAGTTGTTTTATTAAATAGTGGTGTTATATGCTGTCCTGAATGTGGGCTCTTATATAAGATTATTTTTGATGCTAATAAAGGGATTAATAGAGTTATTGCATTAGAAGGTGAAGAGATAAAAAGGTAGTCCAACTAAAATGTTGTCCTACCTTCTCTACCATGGAAGTGTACAAGCTTCTAAATAAATTAAGAAAGGTGATGTGTTAAGAATGGAAATTAATGTAGAAAGATTAAGGGAGCTAGTGAAGGAAATGGATGAAATATTAAGTGGGGCTAAACAAGAATTAAATGATAAATATAGAGAGTTTGTAAAGCAATATGTAACTGAAAATGGCTCTGTTTTAGATGAAATTAAACAAAAGGATCTTTGGAAGAAGTTGAGTAAAGTGACTGGCACTAATATATCTTTAGGAAAGCAGCTTAAAGAAATGGCAGTTGGATATGCTTATCTAGCATCAGGTAAGAGTTGGAAAGATATGAAAATTGATTTAGAACAATTTAATTTACCTTTTTAGGAGGAATTTATATAATTATGTAGAAATGTGTATCTAAGGAGGTGGTTTTGTGATTAGAAGCATATTATTTACTGGAGACAAGTTTTTAAATGTTGACTTTAAAAATATAACGGCAGATCAATTAGAAATTAATGGGTTTGCAAAAGGTGTTGGTGAAGTTGTTCTTAATAAGTTAGAATTTGATGCTAATAAACATATAAACAATTGTAAAAAAGTATGTGAAGTATGTAATTCTGATTTAGCTGTTGTATATAAAAATGAATTTGATGATAAGATTACTATAGAGTTTTATCATAAAAAATTAGCATAAGATGTTTAATTAAGAGCAGTAGAAATACTGTTCTTTTTTGCATTTAGACAGGTAGTTTCGCTAAAAACGCTACACTACCTTTTCTGCTATGAGATGTGATGCTTGAATGGTGTTCTAATTAGAATAGAATTGAGGCATTATTCCTCTATTGCAGCAGTGTTCTAAAAGTAGAAGTAACTATGTTACACAAAGAAAGTGTTGCAGGTCGTTGCATAACTCGACTTTAAATAATAGTTGTATAGTTTGTAAATTTTTAAGCATTAAACTAGTTGCAAGTCTAGGGCATTTCTTGCCGATTCCTCCAGAATTAAAACTTGCTGAGATTAAAGGTACAAAGTATCTGCTCGTAAGAGTTTAATCTTTAAGCGTTTTCGATTACGACGCAATATAAAAAGGCGAATTTCAAATCTTACTATGCTAGTTAGAGTTTAATATAACTCTTACTAGTTTATTCAAAAGGGGGCTTTTTAGCCTCCTACTCCTAAAAAAGGTAGATTCTAATACGTAGCTAATTCTTGTCCCATTTAACACTCCTTTCTATTCCTTTAATTTTTATAGCTACGTGTTAGAATGTGTCTTTTTAAGGCACTCTCCTACAAAGTGAAGGCAGGATTAAATAAAATTATCATTCTCTTTTTAGCATCGCAGAAATGTGGTGCTTTCTTAATGCAGCAATATCTAGTCCAAAGCCTAGTTTAGAAATGCAGATGGAGAAAATAAAAATAAAGGAGAAACGATTGAATTCGATATTGAAAAACATGGAATTATTACTAGTATTGTTGCAGATGTATTTAATGATATAGATAATAGAATTTTAGTTGAAGTAGGATATAGTAGTAAAATAATATAATTAATATGAATTTATGAATAGTAGGAGGTGATAAAATGTTGACTAATCAGCAGATAGAATGTATTGAAAATTTGGTTATTGGAACTATGACAAATAAGGAAATAGCTAAGAAAATTGGGTGTACTGAGAGGGTTATTTATAAGTGGAAACTGAACGAGGAGTTTAAGGCGGAATGGAAGAAACGTTCACTTGCCTTTGAAACTGGCATTATACAAGAGGCTCATAATTTATTAACATCAAAATTAGGTGTAGCCATTAATAATATCATAGAGATAGCTAACGATAAGAATGAGAGTGCAAAAACAAGGCTGGATGCCAATGAGTATCTTATAAATAGAATCCTTGGTAATACAACAACTAAGGTAGAGCAGACTATACAAGATAAGAAGGAAGATGACAACATTGACATTGATGAGTTAATTAATGATGTGGTGAAAGAAGATAATGTTATTGAGTTGGATGTAATGCTACAATAATACTGTCTATAAAAACAATTATTTTCATGAACAAATACAAATGGTAAAAATTAGTTGATAAAGTGTGTGATATGTGGGAAAAATATTCTTAAAAGTGTCTATGAAATTCTTTATAGTTTTTGTAGACAAAATGTTAATTTAGGTTTATAATGATATTAAGAGATAGATAGGGGTAGGTTCTAAAATTCGAATAGCTGGATTATGGGCGATAACCTACATAAAATTTTCTAATATTTTTATAACTGAGAGGTATTAGCATGATATTTGGATATATGAGAATTTCAACACAAAAAGCTTCACAAACTACAGATAGACAAAAAGATACTTTAGAAAAATATGCAAAAGATAACAGCTTTGAATTTGATGAGATGGTAGAGGAAAGAATTTCAGGAACAATAAAAGCTGATAATAGACCAGAATATTCTAAGTTGAAAGAAAAGCTTAGAAGAGATGATATTTTAGTTATCACTGATCTAGATAGACTTGGAAGAAGTGCAGATGATGTAATAATGGAATTAAAGCAGCTTAAATTACAAGGAGTTAAAGTAGTTGCATTAGATATGCCTTATATGTCTGATTGGAATAAGGCCAATGATAATAGTATTTATGATATGGTTATAGATATTGTAATTACTATCAAGGCTCATATGGCTCAACAAGAAAGAGAAAAAACAGTTGCTAGAATTAATCAAGGGATCTCAGCTATGCCAATTAATAAAGAAGGTAAAAAGATATCTACTAAAACAGGTAAAGCTATCGGAAGGCCTACAGCAGAAGTTCCAGAAGAGTTTATTAAAGAATATAAAAAATTTAAAAATGGTGATTATGGTAAAATGTCGGCTACTAACTTTGCTAAGATGCTAGGTATAGGAAGAAGTACATTTTATAAATATGTTAATCAATTAGAGAGCTAGTTTTTACTAGTTCTTTTTTGATTATATTTAGATTTAATAAAAAGGAGGAGAATAGGAATGCATCATTTTATTACTAAGTACGAAGAAAATGAGAAAAGATATGCAGAAGCTTGGATACAAATTAATTTATTTGGTAAGTGCTTCTGCATATGGAAAAAGAAAATTGAAATATAGAGATATTAATAATAAATTTAAACTTTTTCCCATTTACGACCTTTTTCTTGAGTAGGTGGAAGTCTATCACCTTGGTCGATTTTTACGACTCTAGGCTTTGGAACAGCTCCACCACGTGGCCCAACTTCTTTATATGTTCCAGCTGGTTTGTTATCAGTACCAGGTTTAATTAATTCAGCCATAAAAATATACCCCCTTATCATTATTTCAATCTTAAGTGATTGATAGTAATATTTTACAATAAAAATTAAAAACTATCAATAAGTTTAAGAAATATAAGGTTTTTATGTCTAAAAATAGGAGGTGATATGAAATAATTTATTACGACAATAAAGAATTTAATAATTTACAATTTAAGGTATATCTTTTAAATAAGTACTTAACAAAGCATTATAATAGTGATATTGCATTAAAGACTCTTAAAGCACATAGTAAAGATTTAGATAAATTGGCTAAGTCATTAGGTGAGAAGGATATATCATTTTTCTGTTTATATTTCTTACAAGATATATTTATTGTTAAAGATACTAATGAAGCTAGAGAGTTAAGTAAAGGTCATTATGAAATGTGGGAATTAGCCAATAAGGTATTTATTAATGATGAATTAGATAAAGTTAATATTATATGTCCTAGAGGATATGCAAAGACAACTATATTTGATTTAGCTATTTCTGTTTGGCTTGTAGCATATAAGAAATCTAAGTTTACATTAATAGGGGCTAAAAGAGATGATGATGCTAGTCAATTTGTAGATACAATAAAGAAAGTATTTACAGAGAATAAGATTATAATAGATAACTTTGGTAAGCTAATTCAGAAAAAGGGATATACGGTAAATTCAAATGAAATTGAGTTTACAAATGGTATGTATATAAGAGCAGTTGGTTCAGGAACTTCTGTAAGAGGTGCAAACTTTAAAGGAGTTAGACCAACAGTAGTTATAGCAGATGACTTCCAGGATGAGAAGAATATTTTAACTGATGATGCTAGAGAGAAAGTTTATAACAAATGGACTAAAGAAATAGAGCAGGTTGGAGATAAGGCAGTTTACAGAAAAGGTGAGAAAATAAAATCTGCAACTAAAATTATTTCTATTGGAACAACATTACATATTAATTGTTTGATTAGTAGGCTTAGTAGAAACAATGATTATTATACATTATTAAAAAGAGCCATAATATTAGAAGATAATCAAACAGTAGAAGATATATTTGATAGTGATTTATGGATAGAGTGTAAAAGGCTTTATTTTAATGATAAAGATGAAAACCCTAAGCAAACAGCTAAAAACTTCTATGAAGAACATAAGGAAGAAATGAAGTTTAAGGTGCTTTGGGAGGAGAAATGGAACTGTTTTGATGATTTAGCTATTCCTTATTGGGAAAATAGACAGGCTTTTATGAGTGAGTTGATGAATGATGCTACAAGTATAGGCGAAAAATGGTTTAAGTCAGTTAGGACTCAAACTAAGGAAGAAATTGAAAATCATATTTTTGTAAAAACTATGCTTTGCATTGATTCAGCTTCAACTACTAATAAAAAGTCGGACTTTACAGCTATGGTAGTAGGTTCAATGTCGTCTAATGGTTTTAAATACATGAGAAAACTTATATTAGATAAATTTGAATTTAATCAATATTGTAAAGAAGTAGTTAAGATATTAGAATCCTATGATGATATAACTCATATTTACATAGAAAAGAATACTTTCCAAGGAACAGATGTAATTAAAATAAAAGAATTAATTGCAGAGAGTCCAAAACTTAGAAATAAGCGGTATGAATGGATAAATGAGATGCAACGTAAAAATAAAGACGAGAAAATAAGTACTATAGTTGATCCAGTAAATAATGGACAAGTAATATTTGTAGATAATAATAAGGAATTCAGAGATCAAATACTGGAATTCCAAGGACAAAAGTATACTGTCCATGATGATGCTATAGATATTACGGCTGAATGTGTTAATAGACTTGATACAATAAAGAAAAGTTATGGAACTTTAACAATAGGCTCTATAACAGATTTATATGCATAAGAAAGGAGAGAAGATATGAATGAAAATAGTTTAATTGGTTTAGTAAGGTTATGTCATGGTGTTTACTCTAAAATGCTACCATACTATGATAAAATAAATGCTTATTATTATGGAAATACAGATAGTTTAGCTAATTTTAAACCCATGGTTGGTAGAAGTAATTTAAAGCCACGAACAAACTTTATACAGAAATTAGTGGATGAAGAAGCTAGTTATTCTTTTGGAAATAAAATTACATATACATCTAAAGATAATAATAGAGAGGTCATTAACGATATTGATTATGTACTATCAGGATATAAAGCTGATTATGATATTAATCTAGGAATTGAATTAATAAAATATGGAGTATGCTATGAAATAAACTATAGAAAAAATGGTAAGTTTAAATCTAAAACAGTAACTCCTTTGAATGGTTATATGTTCTTAGATGAAGATGATGATCCAGTTTGTTTTTTACATATATATAAGAAGAAATTCGATACTAAAGAATATATTGATGTGTATACTAATAGCAACATATATCATTTTGATTCTAGTTTTAAAGAAATATCGAAGCCTACACCACATTTCTTTGGGATAGTTCCTGTTGGAATTGGTATGATTGGAGGTAATTCCTATAATGATGATAGAGGATATATAGAAGGAGATAAAACTATCTATAGAACTATAAAAACTCTCCAAGATGCTTTTGAAACAAATTTGGGGGATTCTGCAAGCGAAGTTTCGGATATAAGAAATGCTATTTTAAAAGTATTTAATATTGCATTAGAGGATGAGTTGGATGAAGAAGGAAATCCTACAGGCAAGAAAAAAGAACCTATCCTAAGAAGCAACATAATAATGTATCTTAATGGAGAGGGAGAAAGTAAAACTGATGCAGAATGGTTGATAAAAAACATTAATGATGCATTTATAAGGAATACCCGAAATGATATTAAGGATTTAATGTATGTATTAACATCACACATAGATTCTAATGAAAAGCTTCAAAGTAATTTATCCGGTGTTGCATTAAGAAGTAGATTACAGAGTTTAGAAAGTAAATGTAGCAATAATGCAAAAGCATTTGAAAATATTTTAAGAATAAGATTACAATGTATGTTTAATTACTTGGCCATGACTAAGGGGAAGAAATATGATGTCAATTTAATTGAGATTAAGTTTACTCCCAACGTTCCAGTCGATGAGGATAGGATTGCAGATAGAATATCTAAAATACCACATGATGTTGTATCTAATGAGACAAAGAGAAGTTGGTTAGCATCTGTAAGTAATCCAGTTTCAGAGCAGTTAAAAATAGATGAGGAAAATAAAAAGTCTATGGAAGGATTTATTGATCTTGATAAAGAAGGTGGAATAGATGAAGCTGAATAAGAATCAGATTGAGTTTGTTAATAACACTATAAAAATAAATGAAATACTTTTTAATTTATCAGATAAAGAAATCAAAAAACTATTTGCTTTACATAAAGAGCAAAGGGACAAGTTATTACAAAACATAGCTAGTATCATATTAGAATATAAAGTTACAAATGAATTTATGGATTTATCTAATGAAGAGAAGAAGATATTAAATGAAAGGTTAGGTAATGAAGTAAATGAAACTTTTAAAGAGCAAAATAAGATAGAAAAACAAGGAATGGACAATTTGTTGAAGAAGATAGCAGAAGATAAGTTTTATATGAATTGTTTTAATCTTGCACTAGGTATGGATTTCACATTAAAAAAGATTAATTCAAAAGCACTAGACAGGATTATTAAAGATACTGTACAGGGCAAGAATTATTCTGATAGGCTTTGGAGCAATAAAAATGATTTATCGAAAATACTTCAAAAAGAAATTAAGGATTTTTTAGAGGGTAAAACTTCTATAAATGAAATTTCTAAGGTGGTAAAGAATAGATTTAATCAGAATTCTTTTAATACTAGAAGATTAATAACCAATGAAACTGCTAGAGTTCAAAGTGAAGTGAACGAACAATGGTCAAAGGATTATGGTGTAGAATACCAATTATTTATGGCAACACTAGATCAAAAAACAAGTGATATATGTAGGGATTTAGATGGAAATGTTTATGATATAAATGATAGTAATAAACCAATACCACCCGAAAAAACACATGTAGGATGTAGAAGTTGTTTAGTTTCCATAGCTTCGAAAGAATGGAAACCTAAAAAGCGTATGGATAATGAAACTAAAGAACATATTTCATATAAAAATTATGAAGCATGGAAAAAAGAAAATAATATATAGACTTTAGAGGAAGAGAACTCTAAAGGCGAAAGGAGTTTATATGAAAAAAATAGATTTATTAAAGTTAATAGAAGGTTTAGAGGATGAAACAGATGTGTTAGATACTCTAAAGGAACAAGAAGAAGTAAAAGGTTTAATTAAGCCTTTTGATGTAAACGAAATTACATTAGAAGATTTTAAGAAGGCTATAGCTGACAATAAGGAAATTAGAGGTTACTATGCTAGCGAGAAAGATAGAGCAGTTAGTAAAGGAATTGAAACATTTAAAAGTAACAATTTACAAAAGTTAATTGATGAAGAACTTAAGAAAAAGTCTAATGAAGGATTGAGTGAAGAGGCGATACAGTTAAAGGAGTTACAAGCTAAGTTTGAAGCATTAGAAAAAGAAAAAACAATATCTGAATTAAAAGGTAAATACACTAAATCACTTTTAGAAAAAGGATTAAGTACTGAATTGGTTGACTTTGTGTTTAACGAAGATGAAGAAATATTTAATTCTAATGTAGATAAAATTAATAGTATTATTAAAAACTCAATAAATTTAAAAACTAATGAAATATTAAATAATAATGAATATATTCCACCAACTAGTGGAGGTAGTATTGCATTATCAGGTGTAGAGAAAGCTTTCTACGAAAGAAATAGCGATTTAACACCACGATAATTTAAAGATTAAGCTTGAAATGATATATAGCTTGGTCTTTTTTTTATGCCCTTTTTTAAAAGGTTGACTTATAGGGGATAAAGAATAAAATGCCCACAATAATTAATTTAAAGAAGGAGTGTATGTTATGGCACACACATTACAAGAAAGATATTCAAGCATGGTTTTAGCAAAATTAAGAAAGGAATTAGTTACTAGAGATAACTATATCTTTAACAATACTTATGAAGGTGATCCAAAGGCTGGTAAGGTTAAAATTCCAGTAAGAGGAGAAGTAAATGTAAAAGATTATGACAAGGCAAATGGAATAAATGGAGAAACAGGTACAACTACATATAAGGATTTAGCAATTGATAAGGATAAGGCTGTTAATGAAATAATTGATGGATATGATGCATTAGCAGTTCCAGATGGAATAGTGGCTGATAGATTAGATTCTGCTGGATATTCATTAGCAAGTACAGTAGATAAAGATTCTATTAAAGCTTTAGAAACTAAGGCAACTGTTTTAGATGTTAAGACAGCATTAACTAAGACTAATATTTATGGAACTATATTAGAGGTTGGTGCAAAAATGACTAGAGCTGGTGTTCCTGTAAAAGGTAGATGGTTAATTGTAGCACCAGAGTCTAAATCGTTATTATTAAGAGATCCAGAATTTATTAAACAAGGAGATATATCTCAACAATTAGTAGCAGAAGGTGCATTTGGGCAAATTGGTGGATTTGCTTGTTTTGAATCGGCAAATACAATGTTTGAGGATACATCTATAGTAGATAGTAAGAAAACTACTACAGAATTTATTGCAGGGCATCCATTATTTGCTTCAAGGGTTATGGAGTTCTCTGTACCAGTCCATTTACAAGATTTATCTGGTTCAGGAAAGTTTATTGGAGCATCTGCGGTACAAGGAAGATTAGTTTACGGTGTTGATGTAACTAAATCAGAAGCTATTTTCGTAAAAAGAAAAGAAGAAAATGTTGGATAGAATTATATAAGGGTTAGGGGTTATCTCCTACCCTAACTTTAAATTGTAGGAGGTTAGATTATGAATTTAACAGATGAGCAAATAAAATCTATAGTTGTAAAAGCTATTCAAGTATATTTAAAAAATGATAAATATGATGATGTGTATATAGAAGAGAAATTTCCATCAGCAATAATGGTGGCTATAGAGGAAGAAAGGGAAAAATTAAAACAGCCTTCTAATATATCTTCTATGAGTCAAGGTTCTCGAAGTGTTACATATAAAAATACAGGTATAGGCAAGTTAAGTGACAATGTAAAATCATTATTACCAAAGCCTAAAAATTTTTATGTTTGGTAGGTGGTAGTAATGTGGTTTTATGATAAGGAAATTTATACTACTATAAAGACAAAAGCTAAAAATAATTTAGGGCAAATAGTAGAGAGCTATAAAAAAGATAAACTATTTCTTGCAGATGTACAACCCCTAACAGAAGCTAAAGTAGTTAAAAATTGGGGAGAAGATTTAAAGTCTACTAAAGAAATATATGCAGATATTAAATGTAAGGTTGGAGATATTCTTATTTACAATAATGAAGCGTATGAAATAGAGGCTAGAGTTGAATGGGATGATTATTCTATTTATGCAGTTAAGGAAGTTGATGTAGAATGGCAGAATTAATAAATAACATAGATGAAATAAAAAGACAGTTTTTAGAAGCATGTGAGAATGCTATTAATGAAATTGGGATTACAGGAACAGCAGAGTTACAAAGTAATTCGCCAGTTAAGGAAGGTTTTCTTAGAAGAAGCCTTACATTTAAAAAAGCTAACACATCAAGTAAATATATTATTACATTTGGTAGTTCTTTAGATTATGCACTTTACACAGAATTTAGAAATAAATCTAAGGGGTGGATGAGAGGAACTATGCGAGGATTTAGTTCTGAAGCACAAGAAATATTAAAGAAACATTTAAGAAAGGTAGGTAAGTAATGGAATTATTACAAGAAGAGTTATATAAAGTAATTTCTAGTTGTAGCGATAATGTTTATTTGGATTATTTACCTACAACAGATGAAAATGACAATGAGTTAGATTACTTAAATAATATCTACATTAATTATAGTTTAAAGAATATAGAAGACTTAGCATATAAAGATTCTATAATTTTAGAAATTGAAGTAGTTAGTAGTTTAATGAATAAAATAAAAGTACAAGTAAAGGCAGTTGAGCTTGATAAATTATTAAGTGGTTCATGGATAGAAAATTGTTGTTCTAAGATTATTAGAAGTAATGTGTATTTTATGCCATTTGATGATTTAGAAAATAAACAGTCGATGATTACTTTAAGTTATAAAATTTATAAATACTAAGAAAGGAAGTGTTTTAATGAGTTCAGAAACAGTACATAAAAATACAGCATTTGGTTCAGGATTAATATATTTAGTAGATTCCTTCGATGTAGCTCAGTTAGATACAGAAATTACAAGTAAGTTAATAGATACTAATTTATTACTTTTAACAGATGATGGGGTTAATTTCGAGGAAGAAAAAGAGATTTTCTCAACTCAATTAGCAGGATTTAACGAAAAAAGAGTAAAAGGCTATGAAACAGTTGTAAGAGCTGAGGGCAAGATTAGTGGAACTGGTAGATTAGCAAATTCTAAATTGTTAGAAGCTTCTTTATATAAGAAACAAGAAAATAGCTCAACTAAATATGATGTATATAAAGTAGAAGAAGGAGTTATTAATTCTTATAAAGATGTGGTAATGGTAGCAACTAATAAAGCAACAGAAAAAGCACAAATTATTATATTGCATAATGCGTATAATAGTAACTTATATTTAGAAACAAAAGGTTCTGATGATGGTAGCTGTAAGTTAGAATTTGCAAGTGCTTATGATAAAGAAAATTTAAATAAAGTTCCATATGAAATATGTACATTGAAGGAATCGTAATATAAGGAGATTAGATTTTACATCTAGTCTCTTTTTAAATTATTTAATTTAGTCTTCTATGTTAAAGGAAGGCTAGAAGATTAATAAAGTAATTTTAAAATTTTGATAATAAAGGAGATTGATATATATGATAGAAAATAATGAAGTTAAAATAACTACAAGTGAAGCAATGGAAGTTTTAAGAATAATAAAAAAGCTAGGATTAAAAGAAGATATTTCTAATGCTATAGAAACACTAACAGAATTGAATAATAGGAAGGAAAGTAAATTTACAGAATTAAGAAGATTAATAATTAAAGAAGTAGGCTTAGAAGAATACAATAATTTATCTGAAGACGAAAAGAAAGAAATTACTGAAAAAATATTTATAGAAAATAAAGATTTTAAAGAAGAATTTGAAAGAGTAAATATTGAATGTAATAGAGAAATGAGTAAATTAGGTGCAAATATTTTATATGATTTCGTAATAGCATTGCCAAGTGCAGAAAAAGAAGTTTATAAATGTTTAGGTAAAATATATGGTAAAAATGTTTCTGAAATTGAATCACAAGAACTAGATGAAACTATTGATCAGATAAAGAAAATATCACAAAGTAAAACTGTCATGGGTTTTTTCAATTTAGCAATCAGGTAGAAAAGTTAGGAAATGATTTACTAGGAATACTTTTTAAAAATGGTTGCTATCAATATGTTGCTAATATGGATTTAGAGGAGGCACTTTCTATTATAGAAGGTGTCTTTATTGAGTATATGGATTCTAGGACTTACCAAAGATATTTGTTTGATAACTTATTAATGCAATTTGATGGTAAAGGAATTAGTTATTTAGATTACATAAAAGAATCTAGAAAAGCACCAAGTGCAAAAACTGACTACGTAAAAACAGAGTTAGAGAATAAAAAGTTGTTAGATAAGTTTAAAAAACAAGGTGCATTTATAAGTTCTTAAAAGAAAGGAGGGAAAATAAATGTCTGATGTATTTAGACTAAGTAGTAGCATAGAATTAGATATAAATGATGTTATGTCTGGATTGCAACAAGTAGATAGACAAAGTGAAGAAACAAGAGATAGTTTGGAAAATATAGAAGATAGTACAGATGGCGTATCGGGTAGATTTTCAGGATTGGGGAAAATGGCTCAATCAGGATTAAAAGTTGTAGATAAATGGGCTAAAATTGGTGCAACGGCAGTAGCAGGATTAGCATCAGGAATGATAGCATTGGGTATTAAATCTAATGCAAGTTTAGAAACATCTCAAGTTGCTTGGACTACTCTTCTAGGAACGCAAGAAGAAGCTAAACAAATGTTAGATGATATTACTAAGTATGCGGCGACTACTCCATTTTCAAAAACTGGGGTTGATGCAATGGCTAAACAACTGCATAATGCTGGGTATGAGGGGCAAAATCTTTTTGATCAATTAACTAAATTCGGTAATATGGGATCAGCGTTTGGTATTCAAGAGGACAGTTTGAAAGAAATGGTAAGGCAATACTCTCAAGTTCAAATGGCACAAGTTGCCTATACTGAAGACTTAAATATATTACAGGATAGAGGTATACCTATTTTCAAGGGATTGGCAGAAGTTATGGGAGTTAGTGTAGCCGAAGTTAAAAATATGGCTTCACAGGGTAAAATTACTGCTGATATTTATAATCAGGCCTTAGACAGTATAGCTAGTACTACTGAAGGAGCTATGGATAAGCAAAGTAAAACTTTTAGTGGTATGTTATCAACTATACAAGATAATGTTATAAACATATCTCAGAAAATAATTCAACCATTGTTTGAAAAAATACTTCAATATATGCCTTTAGTAATAGAATTGGCAGATAATTTTAGTGCTAATTTAGATGAAGGAAAAGGTATATTAGATAGTCTAAAAGAGTCTGTCACAATTGTATTTGGTGAAGACACATGGAATAAGATAACTATGGTAACAACGGTTGTGATGGGGCTTGTAGGAGCTTATACAATATTAAAAGGCGTAATGTTTATAAGTAATTTAATAACTTCAGTTAGTTCAGCTTGGGGTGTTTTAAGCACAGCTCTAGGTATAGGAACAGCAGTTACAGAAGGTGCTACAGTTGCACAAACAGGGTTAAATTTAGCTTGGTTAGCAAGTCCAATAACATGGATTATAGCTGGTATTACAGCAGTAGTAGCTATATTTGTTTTATTATGGAATAAGTGCGAAGGTTTCAGAAACTTTTGGATTAATTTATGGGAAACTATAAAAACAGCTTTTGGAAATGCTAAAGATTGGGTAGTAAATGGAGTATCAGATATGGCATCAAAAGCATTAAATAAATTTAATGAAATAAAGCAAGGAATAACAGATAAAATAAATGGAGCTAAAGATGCAGTAAAAAGTGCTATAGATAAAATAAAAGGTTTCTTTAATTTTAATTGGGAATTACCAAAGATTAAATTACCTCATTTCAATATAAGTGGAAAGTTCTCGCTGAATCCTCCTTCAATACCTAAATTTGATGTGGATTGGTATAGTACTGGTGGTATATTTACTAAACCTACAATTATAGGTGGTGTAGGTGTAGGAGATGCAGATAATGGAAGGGGAAGACAAGCAGAGGCAGTATTACCTTTAGAGCCATTTTATAAAGAATTAGAAGCTATGTTTATGAAATATAGTAGTAGACCTTTATATTTAAGTATAGATGGCAAAGTATTTATGAGAGGAGTAGCATCTTCTAAGGATGAGTTAGACAAATATGATTACAGAAGTCCTAGATTAAGTTATAAATAGTTTTGTTAAAGGTAGGTGATAAAATGTTAAAAGTAAATGATATTAGTAGTTATTATGCTAGTAGAAAAAGATTAAGATACAATGTCATTGACGATTATAAAATTCCAATGCATACATTGTATCAAAAAGAATACGAAATATTTTTTAATGGTTATTATTCTAGTTATTGGGGTTTAGGTGTAGCGGAATATCCTACTATACCACGCTTGAATGAAGTTGTTGAAAATATAGAATTAGATGGCAGAAATAGTAGCTTGATAATTAAAAGTGGCACATATAAGGATAGAACTATATCTATAACATTTAGATTATTAGATAGTAATAAATTTTGGAGTATGATTGATGATTTTGAAGACTGGCTATTAAATGTTACTGATAGTAGATTATTTTATGATAGGCAAGATAGATGTTTTATTGTTAAGAGGGTTATATTTGGAGATATCTCTAAAGAAATACGTAAATATGGAGAATTGCAAATGGATTTTATTGTAAAACCTTTCATGACAGATATTTCACCATCTTCGATTACATTTTTAGAAAATGAAAAGTTATTTGTTAATCAAGGTCACTTTCCAATTGAACCAATTATAACTCTGCATGGAAGTGGGGATCTTCAAATATCTATAAATGGTGAAGTAACTACAATAGAAGATGTCGAAAATGAAGTTACAATAGATAGCGAGTATATGGTATGCTTTAATAAGAATTTAAATAATAAGCTTAGAGATATGTCAGGTAATTTTCCTAAGCTTAGTGTTGGTGAAAATGACATTGAAGTTAGCAACAATGTGACTAAGGTAACAATTAAATATACTAATTTTTATAGGTAGGACAAGACGTTTCCTACCTTATTTTTTTAGAAAAATATGAAAGGAGAAGATAGGAAATGTATTTTAAATATAACGGAAGAGACAGTAAGCAATGGGCTTATGATTTAAATTGTAGTTTGATTATAGAAAATATTGTTTCAATAGAAGGAGAAGTATTAAAAACTACTAATAAATATGTGGAAAAAGCAGTAAGAATTAAGAAAATAAATAAGAATACAGGAAAAATAACTCATTTTTCCAAATTAGAAATTGATGTTATTAATAGATGGTTATTTGAAGAGGATTATAGATGCCTTGAAATTGGATTTTATTGTTATAATGCAGTTTTTAAAAGAAGAAGGTTAATGTGGTCTGATAATGGATTTATAGATTTAGTTGTTAGATTATCACCTCATGCTTATAGTAGTAAATTAGTAAAAAATATAACTGTAATAGACAATATATACACTCACATAGATGATAATGGAATTGAAACAACTGTAAATCAAAGTGAAAAGATATTTACAATAAATAATAAAAGCAATGTTGAAGGTGTAGAAATATACCCAGAGATAAGTATTAAATTAAAAGATGATAAAGCAAATTTAGTAATAATAGATAATTTATCATTAAATAATAAAATGATTTTTAGTGGATTAGATAACAAAGAGTGTATTTATATAAATGGTAAAAATAAATACATGATAAGTAAGATTGATGAAACAAGGGATATTTATAGCAAATCTAATGGAGTATATTTAAAATTACAACAAGGAATAAATGAAATAAAAATTACTTCTAATGGTTTTGCTAGTGTATCTATATGTTATCAAGAAGTATTTAATTTAGGGGAGGTGTGGTTAAATGAATAAAGAAGTAAAAGTAGCTTTATTTAATAAGAATACTCCCAAAAGTAAAGTATTAAAATCTATTGGTGATATTGTGTTAGATAATATTTGTATATCGTGTGAAACTGATGAAGATTTATCAACAGGAGATTATTTTTTAGATGCAGTTTTTATTGTAGATGATGAAGGTATATGGAAAGGCATAGAAGAAGAAGCTATATTAAAAGTTAAATTAGATTATGGATATGAAATATTTGATATTGTAAAAGCGACTAAAAACACAAGAGATATTACAGTATTTGCTAGGCAACATACAATAGAAAAACAACTTTCTATACGATTAGAGGATGTAAGACCAGAAAATCAAAATGGATATTCAGCTTTACAATGGATGTTAGAAAATTCTAATGAATATAAAGAAGATAAGCATTATGCAAGAGAGTTAGAATTTTCTAGCGATATAGAAACAATTAGCACAGCATATTATCAAGGAATGCGTTTATATGAGGGCTTATTTGATTGCGACCAATCATTTATTGATAGATGGGGTGGTGAAATTCAAAGGCGTGGATATAGAACTACTATTAATAAAAAAATAGGACAAGATAGGGGATTCCAAGTAAGACACGCTAAAAATATGAGTGGATTTGAATCTGAAACTAGTATAGATAGTGTTTATACAAGAATAAAGCCAAAAGCTTATAATGGTTATACAATAGATGGATATGTACAGAGTAGTAATATAGATAAATATGCTACGGTAAGAACGATAACTATTAAATATGAAGATGTAAAACTACAAGAAGATTGTGAAGAAGGTGAAGTTGGATATGAAACTTTAGAAGAATTACAGGCAGAGTTAATTAGGAGAGCTGAGTTAGAATTTACAGAAAATCATATTGATGAAATACAAGGTACATATACAGTAAGTTTTGAAGATTTATCTAAAACAGAGGAATATAAAAATTATACTATATTAGAAAGATGTTATTTAGGTGATACGGTAAATGTTTTTATTGATAAGCTAGATGTTAATATTTCTGTAAGGGCAATTAGAAAGAAATATAATGTAATGACACAAAAGGTAATCTCGATAGAGTTATCTAATTTGGATTTATCAGAATTTAAACCTGAATCTTTTGCAGAAGTAGTAAAGGAAATTAATAAGTTACCAGAAAGTTTCCAAAATGTTTTACAGCAAGCTAGAGAAGAAGCTACAGATTTAATAAATGCTGGTATAAATGGATTTGTAGTTGTAAATAAGAATGAAATATTAATAATGGATACGGCTGATAAAAATAATGCTACTAAGGTTTGGAGGTGGAATGTTAATGGTTTAGGTTTTAGTTCAACAGGTTATTATGGTGAATATAATACAGCATTAACTATGGATGGTAAGTTGGTTCTTAATGAATTAACTTGTGAAGGCATAAATGCAATGTTAATAAATGCAGGAATTCTGAAATCTTTAAATGGTGAGAGTTGGATTAATCTTGATAATGGGGAAGCTCAATTGACAGGTGAATTAAGAAGCAGAAAAGGAGAACAATGGGTAGCACTTAATGCAGGAGGACTTACTTTTCAAGATTGGAATAAAGAAGAACAAATGCTAAGAGTAGGGATTGCATATTTTGACAGTAACAGAGATATTAACGGTGTTGAATTTGCCATGCCACAGTATTCAGATTTTATAAGATTTTCTCATATTGCAAAGCCGAATTTAAATGAAGGTTGGACAAGCGAAGATACATTTTATAATTTCTTTGAACTTTGGAGTAGTCAACAAACTGTTAATGGTGTAGTTAAAAAGAAAGGAATGACAATAAACTCCCCTTTATGGATAAATAATAATATAAATATAGCTTCTAATGATTCTAACAGTCCCCACAATATTTATAATACAACAGAAGGGAAATTGTTGATATGTGGAGATAATGGGGTAATTATAGGCTATAGAAATGGAACTCAAAATTTAATAAGACTATATATTAATGAAACTGATGACAGTAATGGTTGTGCAATTAATGCTTATGGAAATTGGAATTTTAATGGTGGAGCTATTAAAAATGCTAATATAGTAAATACATATGCCAATACTGAGACTAGAACAGTAGCAGAAGTTAGTACATTAGAAACTAATAGTACAGATAATATTAGGTATATTTATAAAGATATAACTAGCAAGGATAATAAGATCATATTAAACATTCCTTCTGAATATTTAGGAAGACATTATGATATTATAGGTGTAGCCAAGTTTGGATTTGGGGATTATCGAATATCATCTAAAGAAGAAAATAGATTTATTATAGAAACAGATAGAGAAATGACTATGAATATTGAAATAAGTATTGAATAACTAAGGAGGTGAATTTGATGGAAGTAGAAATACTTAAAACTATAGTAAGCCAAGGAGCATGGGCAATATTATTCGTATGGCTATTAATAGATACAAGAAAAGAAAGTAAAACTAGAGAGGAAAAGTTACAAAGTATAATTAATAAAAATCAAGAAGTAATTTCAGAATTAGCTGAAAAGTTTAATGTGGTAGAAGATATTCAAGAAGACGTTAGTGAAATTAAAATAAAGTTAGAAAGTGTAAGCTAATAGAATAATTAAAGCAAATATACTTTTATTTAATATCATCGTAAATGATCCTAGATAATAAAATAAAAAAATGACTTAAAGAACAATTTGAAATCATTGCGAACTAAGTAAGAAAATTTGAACTTTGAAAATTGAATAGTACGGTATTTACAAAATATGCTATAATTAAATCATAATTGTATAATAATATGATGAAATTGATTATGTGGGGAGGAAGGTTTATGGTATGTCCAAAATGTAATAGTGAAAGAATTGAAGGGGGTAAGTTAACTAATCCTTATGGAATTATATTTGTAGCTGATTCTTCTGCTTTCATGAATTCAAAAAAGTCGTCAATATCAGCCAAAGTATGTTTAGATTGTGGTAATATTTTTGATTTTAAAGTTGATGAGTTAAAAAATCTAAATAAATAGGAATTAATATATTTGTATAATAAAATTGCTTAGATAGACTATTTTGTATTATAGGGTAATATGATTATCTTTAATTTAAGAATAATCTTAAAATATTCTGAATGCATAATTAATGGAAATACCGTACTATTCAAAATGAATGTGCGGTATTTTTTAGTGCGCAATTCAAATATATTATGAACATATAAAAAATAATAAAATAGGAAAATTTAAAAGGATTAGTTTTCGTCAAAATTGACGATTACTAGTCCTTATTTTATTTTTAGGAGGTAAGGTATGAAAGGAAATAAATATATAATAAATGATAATTATGTTGAAATGATAATTGAGAGTAAGGTTTATGGAATAATAATAGTTAAAATAGATAAGAATGATTTAGAAAAATGCAGTAAATTAACATGGCATTATGCAAAAAATAAAGATAGTAAATACATACAAACAAGAATAAAAGGAAAAATGATAAAGTTACATAGATATATAATGAATATAAATAATAGTAATTTGGTAGTAGATCATATAAATAGAAATCCATTAGATAATAGAAAATCAAATTTAAGAATATGTAGTTATAAAGAAAATAGTTTTAACAAAAGCATAAGAGTAGACAATACTTCAGGAATTCCAGGAGTAAGCTTTCATAAGATTAATAAGAAATGGAGAGCAAAAATAAAATATAATAATTTAACAATTCATTTAGGATACTTTGAGGATATTAATGAAGCTTTAATTAATAGAAGAGTTGCAGAAGAAATATTGTTTGGAGAATATAGTCCTAATGAAAAATTGGATAATGTTGAAGAAGAGTTATTATATAAAGCTAGAGAAAATGTAATGAGAAGAATAGAAAATAAAGTTGCTTAATTAAAGTTATTTATATTGAAAGAAAATGAAATTTAGTATATAATAATACCAATAAAGAAAAACGATATAAACCAATAAACATATTGTTATGTTTACTAGTTAAATTTATATTGTTAAAAGTACGATAAACGGCTTGGTTGACAAGTAGAAGCAATTAATAAGTTATTTGGTTATACTGTTCATAATGAAAAAGGTAAGCCAACAAACTCAGAGTTTATTGCTATCATTGCAGACAAGCTAAGATTAAAGAATAAAGTAAGTTAAAGCTAGTAATATAGCCAAAATTGAAAAATCTCATACCAACCAATACTAATAATGGGGGTATAAAAATCGGATTTTCATACCAATAAATATACAAAATATATCACTTCTAATTCATAGGTTGGCAATTTATGATTAGGAGTGATTTTTTATGCCAAGAATTATTAAAACAAAAACTATTAATAGTATAATTGTAGAATATTTAGAGTATTGCAGTTATAAAAATTTAAGATTAAAAACTATAAAATCTTATCATCAAACTTTGATGCTTTTTGCAAAATATCTTGAAGAAGAACTAGAAATAACGGACATAAAAAAGGTCAATAAAAAAGTAGTAGAGGATTATTTAGCTTTTACAAAAGATAGAGGAAAGTATAGTTTTGCATCTAGCGAAGCTGGAATAGAAAAAGCAAACATAGATAAAAGACATGATGTAGGTAAAGAAATATCAGATGTTACTATAAATGGTTATCTAAGAAATATTAAAGCTTTCTTTACTTATGCAGAAGAAAATAACTTAGTTAAAAAGACTAATATCCATTCAATAAAATTTTTGAAAGTAAATAGAAGACCAAAGGAACAATTAACAGATGAAGAATATAAAAAGTTGATTAAAGTATTAGATTTGTCAAAGTTTCATGAGTTTAGAGATTTTATAATTATCAATTTAATTTTTGATACTGGAATGAGATTAGGGGAAACTTTACAACTAAAACTTGAAAATATAGATTTGTTTAGATATACTATATTTCTTGATGGAGATATTACAAAAGGAAGAAAAGACAGAGTAGTTTTCTTTAGCTATGAAATGCAAAAGCTATTGCAAAGATGGATTAAGTTTAAAGATGTAATACAAGAAAGTGATTTATTATTCCCTACACAAAGAACGAATAGAAAGATTGAACAAGGAAACTTTGAAAGAAATTTTAGAGGTTATTTATCTAGAGCAAAAATAGATAAAAATATAACTCCACATGGATTAAGAAATAACTTTAGTAGAAGATTTTTACTTAATGGTGGTTCTATTTTTGTTTTATCAAAAATATTAGGTCATAGCAGTGTCTCAGTGACCGAAAAGGCATATTTGGATTTACAAGATGAGGATTTAAGAAAAAAATATATGAGCTATTCTCCATTAGAAACAATGAGATAAGTATATTGTCCAATTAATAGAAAATTTGTTATAATATCATTAGGAAATTTTTGAGAGGATGATAAGATGAGAGAAATAGAAATACATGAGAAATTGAGGCATTTAACAATGCTTCAAATTGAATCACTAATGAATAAATATTATAACGGAGTAAAAGTAAGCGACATTATCAAAGAATATAATATAGATACTACTAGTTCTAAATTATATACTCTTTTTCCACCTATAATATGTGAAGATATTATATGTCCAGTATGTAATGAACCAATGTATAAAGAAAGAGATTCTAAGTCAAGTTATAGTTGGAATAAAAAGAAGCCTTTTTGTGCAATTTGTGGACATACAGATGAAATAATTTGTAAGTGTAATTATTGTATTGCCGAGAGAGAAAAAGTTAGAAAATTGAATGAAGAAAGAAAAGTGAGAATATTACAAGAAAAAAGAGAAAAAATAAAAAAAGTATATGACTTAAATATAGTACCTGTAAATTATTCAGAGCTTAATTTTAGAGAAAAGGTTTTTTTAGGAGCGTTATTAAGAACTTCATTAAGTGAGGATATGGAGGTTATATTACCTCTAAATGATGCAGAAAGAGAATTGGCTCCAACTATTGGATATATTAAGGAAATCTTAAGTTATTTAATAGGCAGAGGTGTAATAAGTGTGGATTCAAACTCGAGCATAGATGCTTTCCTTGATTCAAATGAGGAAAAAGATATTGAATTTCCAAATGTATACTATATAACTATGGTTAAATATCGTATCAATATAGTAGGTGATGAAGAGATAAAAAATATATTATCTAAAATAATTAATCCTAAAAGTTTTTCCGATGCAGATAAAGAAGATGCATTAAATATTTGGAAAGAGATAGCATTAGAAGAATGTATTGAATATTTTGAATATCAAATGAAAAGTGTAAGATTTGATTTTAATATAGGAGAAAAAACAATTGCGATATTTAAAGATTTATTAGAAAATTTTTCTGTATCTCAGATATATGGAATTATTTACAAAAGTGTAGCAAATGCAACAAAGTATTATCAAGAAAGTTCAGTTAGTAAGAAACAAGCAGCGAATTCGGTTATAGGTGGTTGTCAAAGATATGCAGAAAGAGCTATGATAAACAATTGGGAGTTGGCAAAGTATAGTAGAATTAAAGAATTACCACAATCTATGATAAGTGAATTTTTCTTTGATAGAGTCATAGGAGTAGGTAGTTTAGGGTTTAATATGCCTCCATCTGAATTATAAATTATGAAATAAAAAATAATATTTATAGATATTTAATAATAATCTAATAGATAATTGATACAAAAAAGATTCAAGCCTTGATATAAAAAGGTTTGGAGCTTTTATTATTATTTGTATTTGTGGAATTATCGCAACAGTAATTAATATATTTACAGGTTTCATAAATACTAAAATTACAGCAGGAGGAAGTGTTATTTGTATTATGGGATTTATCATTGCAGGAAATGCAATGATAACTTTAGAAGAAAAGAAAAAAATCAAAAAATAAATGAATAAGTAAATTCCAATTTATAGATTAGATGAAATTGTTATTTTATGGTTAATAGATTATAATTATACTAAGGGATTTTGATGAATAATTGTTTTAAAATACGAAATATATATGGGGGATGGGTATATGCAGAGTAAAATATTTAAAATTGTTAATATGACATTATGTATACCAATGATTTTATTTCTTTTGAATGGATGTAATTTAAATAAATCTGATAGTATTGAAACAACTGTAGATGCTAAGGTTATTGAAAATGATTTAGATAATAAACTATTACTTGTTAGTGGAATTGATAATTCATCAATTTCGCAAATAGGAGATAAGTGCTTTGTTAGTTGCAAGGATATTAAGATTTTTGATAAGTCAGGAGAAGAGATGTCTCAGGATAACATTAGGCTGGATGATGTAGTTACTATTATGTATGATGGGCATACACAAGAGACGTATCCTGCTACAATTACTAATCCTAAGTGGATTCAAATAAGAGAATAAGTATAAGTACAAATTAGAGTTGATGAACAACTTTAATCTTGATGGCTAAGTTATTTAAAGGGAAGGAATTTATGTATACTTATATGTATGTAGAATCAAAAGTTGGAGGAGTATTTACTAATAGTAATCATAGAGAAATAATTGATAAATACAGTAAAGAAGGTTGGAGATTTGTAGGAGCTATACCTGCAAGTAATGGTAGTTATGGTCAAATAACTTCTCATGATTTAGTTTTTGAAAAATGTGAACACTCTTAAAGTAATGTTAATAAAAGGCTAGAAGTGCTAAAGGGTATTTTGAGCCTTTTTATTGAATAAAATTGAATTTTTATATTGAGATAAATATAGATGAAAATGTGATTTGAAAGAAGCTCCAGTGATGGAGCTTTTTTATTGTATTGAGAATACCACAGGTTTAACCTGTGGTTCTAAAAGCTTATAGCTATGA